>JAEEGL013248185.1_pt1 | contig 14448 bp, 6 predicted proteins | sample 9134231 | NCBI WGS metagenome assembly JAEEGL01 (sample SAMN16246548, study PRJNA631951) | gut metagenome | biome: gut microbiome; feature: rumen; material: fiber-attached | host: Bos | place: Iran: Karaj | collected 2018-10
GATCGATTCCCGATGCAATTTGACATATTGTCCTACGGGGGAAAGAAAGACATCAGCGCGATCAGAAGAAGTGCTCTGTGGAAACAGATTGAAAAGGATGGTGTTTTGATATATGACCAGAGAACAAAAGTGATGATGCCGGAGTAGATATTGGTGTACCGGAACTGATCAGAACTTCCGCTTTTTCTTTAGAAGATAAGACATTAAAGCAGGAAGTAACAGATATATATGAACAGCTTGGTATGGACCTTCCTGCGGCATTCCGTATGTTTATGAAGCGTACGAAACAGGTTCGTGGGCTTCCTTTTGAAGCTGTACTGCCGGAACAGAACAATAGAGAAGGTTTTAAGAACGCGTTCAGTGCATTGAGGGCAGAGGCTGCTGATATCCCTGAGATGACACTTGAAGAAATCAATGCTGAAATAGCTTCTACAAGAGCAACTTGCAAAGAAAGGAATTAAATGAAATATTCATACAAAGAAATGCCCAAGCAGATGAAAGGAACCTTTGGAGACTTTTCCAGATCATTCGGTGTAAAACTGCGCATGACTATGCGGGTGTACTTCAGAAAAAGATAGATGTGGGAGAATACTGAGCGCAACTCGCACTGTCAATCAGAAGTTGAAACCTGAAAAACAGCCCTGAAAAACAGTAGTTGTTATGAAAAACGCACTTTTACATTTTTATTGACGAAAAAGTGCGTTTTTTAACATTTTTATTGACGAAAAAGTGTTGATAAGTTATTCTTTATTCGGAGGATACTGAGATGGAAAGAGATATCATGAAAGATCTTCTGAAGTGGAAGAATAAAAGCAAGAGAAAGCCCCTGCTTGTGCGAGGTGCGAGGCAGGTCGGAAAAACCTGGATCATAAAGGAATTTGCCAAGGCGGAATTTGCAGACAGCATATACTTTGTATGCGATAAAAAGAACGAAACGCTTGCGGGGATATTTAACGGACCGCTTGATCCGGAGAGGATAATTCCACTTTTGGAGTTGGCTTCGGGGAAGAAAATAAAGGAGGAGACTCTGCTCATTTTCGATGAGATCCAGGAAATCCCGAGAGCGTTGGAAAGCCTTAAGTATTTTTGCGAACAGGCTCCGGATATTCCGATCGTTGCGGCCGGTTCGTTAATGGGTATTGCTTTGCATGAGGGAACATCATTCCCTGTCGGAAAAGTCGAAGAGTTTTTTTTATATCCGATGACCTTTGAAGAATTTCTTGATGCTAATGGCAAAAACGGTCTCAGAATGCTTCTGGAAAGCAAAGACCATGATTCTGTCAGGGCGCTCGCAGGGGAATATAAAGAATTGCTGAAGACATATTATCTGGTCGGAGGTATGCCGGAGGCCGTAGAAAGTTGGATCAGGACCAAAGATTATGCCGAAGTAAGGTCTGTTCAAAAAGGATTGATTGATTTTTACGACAACGATTTTTCCAAACATGCGCCGGCAGGAGAGATAGTAAAGATAAGAGCTGTATGGAACAGCCTGTTAAAACAGTTAACGAAAGAAAACAGAAAATTCATATATGGGCTGCTCAGAACCGGAAGTCGTGCAAAGGATTATGAAGTGGCCATAAACTGGCTTAAAGATTATGGGATCATCAGAATAGTAAAGAGAGTGTCAAAGGCCGGACTGCCGCTCAAAGCATATGAAGATCTGGATGTATTCAAAATATATATGTTGGATGTAGGTCTGATGTGCGCGATGGGGGATCTGGATCCCGCGGTTATCCTGGAAAGCAACAGTATTTTTGCGGAGTTTAAGGGAGCACTCACAGAGCAATATGTATGTGAACAGCTTACTGCAGGGCCGGTCGGAAACTCTGTATATTATTGGTCTGCGGATAATTCAACAGGAGAATTGGATTTTGTCGTTCAGTATAAGAATACTGTTTATCCGATCGAGGTAAAGGCTGAAGAAAACCTGAAAGCAAAATCACTCAAAGTTTTCTGCGACAGATACGGACTCACAGGGATAAGGACCTCCATGTCGGATTACCGTGAACAAGAGTGGATGACTAATGTTCCGCTATACATGATCGGGAGTTATTTACTCTGATTTCTTGATGGGGACAAATTTGGGGACAGCCCATGGATAGAGTGCTTTCCTCCTTGATTTTTCTGGGTTTGTTGGGCTATCCCGACTTCAATCCCCTCCGAGTGCAATTGAACCGTTTGCACTCGGAGCATCGCATCACTCGCTAGGTGTCGCTCGTGATGCTTGGTCTCGCGCTACACGCGTAGATGGTTATGCGCAAATCTGTATCAGCCCGGATTCTTCCATAGTAACAATATTGATTATTTTTTTTTCGGACGATATAATACAAGAAGATATACTCAAAATATACTGAAAGGAGTGCGTCTGTATGGTCAGAAATCTAGACAGGATCAATCCTCTCAAGCGAGAGAAAGTTCGTCAGGGGCTTCAGTTTGTGGAAGATAATAATATTGAAACTCCGGTCATTGATAAGATTGTTATTTTTGGCTCATCAATAAGCCAGGACTGTACAGAGGACTCTGATATAGATCTGTGCATTTTTTCGGAATATGAATGCAATAATGCCGCTTATTTTCGTATACGCGGACGTTTGGCACGTGTGATTAATGACAAGTGTGATATCCTGAAGTACGATAGGCTTAATGATCGGTTTAAGGCTGTTGTGGATAAGGGGGTAACCGTATATGAGCGCTAATCAGATACCGGCATCTAGTGTAATTACAGCAGATATTGCCACGGTCAAATACTTTTTATCTGCGGAGGGGAATCCCAATAATGATGAGGCAATGTATAACATTGCCGCATATCATGCGCAGCAGGCTGTAGAAAAGGCGCTGAAGTTCTATCTTCGAGAGATATTCGGGGAAGATGAAAATGATCGCGCTTTAAAGGTTCATGATATTGCAACGTTGGCCGGATGGCTTCAACTTGAATATAATGCTGATATTCCTTCGGAGATTATAGATCGTGCTGAGGAGATTACTGATTGGGAAGCAAACAGTCGTTATGGGCACTCACTGGTAACCACACGAGAAAGCATCTTGTCACTGGTTCCTTTGATGGAAGCCGTAAGAGATAATGTCAGGGAAATAGAAGAAAAGATCAGCAAGGGTATTTCTGTTTCGGATTCGGATATTTATGCAGGGGAACAGGATAATTCTGATCTTCACAATCTGTATGGAACGGAAAGACTTTAATGACATTAATTGGTGGGGACAAATATGAGGACAGCTCCTGGATAGGGTGCTGTCCTCCTTGATTTTATTGGGGTGTGGAGCTATCTCGACTTCGATCCCCCCCACCGCAGTGCGGTGGGGCGACGCATCACTCGCTCGGCGTCGCTCGTGATGCTTGGTCTCGCGCTTGCGCAAGATGGACCACGAGGGACGGGGGTTGTGGACCATGCATTTCAATGGTCCACAACCCCCGTCCCCATGGTCCATATATTATTAAAATCATGTGAGGAGTTTTTGACCTAAGCGTACTCTATATGTGTAGAGAGTAAATGAAGTTGAAAGATGACGACAAACAGGGTTGAAGGAGGAGAGATTGATAAACCATGAAAAAAAGAAATGTTTCTTTTTATTTTATTGCGGCGGTGATATTCGCTGCAACCGTATTGCTACGTCTTAATGCGGTGATGGCCTCTGATGAGGTTTATTACTGGAACGGTTCGGGAATCGGGGAAGGGACGTATGACGATCCGTGGGTGATCGTCTCGGCGGAGGAACTGACGATGCTCGCGAATGAGGTGGGTCAGGGATCTTCCTACAAGGGCTACTACTTCTTGCTGGGAGATGATATCAGCCTTGAAGGGATTTCTTGGACTCCTGTCGGAAACATGGAACATCGTTTTGCGGGAACCTTTGACGGAGCAGGGCATAAGATAACGGGGTTAAGTCTGACCGGAGGTGAATACTGCGGTCTTTTCGGTGTTTTGGAGGGAGAGGTTAAAAACCTCGGTGTTAGCGGTTCTGTTAGCGGAACTAACTATGTCGGCGGTATAGTGGGATATAACCTTGGAACGATCGCCGAATGTTTCTTCGGAGCAGTTTCCGAAGGAGCAGAAAGTGGCAGTGTGTCCGGTAACAGCTGCGTGGGAGCTATCGCAGGTTACACCGGTTATTCGGCAAGGATTGAGAGCTGTTCTGCCGATACGAGGGTCTCCTGCTCCGGATCCTTTGCAGGAGGGATTGCAGGCTTTGCAGATGGATTACGTGGATATACGGACGCCGTTTCGTCATTGAAAAATGAGAACGGAAGACGTGTAAGACGCGGCGAGATCATAGACTGTCGTTTCTCGGGCAGCGTGACTTGTATCGGAAGTAATGAGGGGGCAGCGGATTTCGACCCCGAAACAGGTATCATAAACAACGAATTTGAAAACAGCATGTTCGGTGGTATTGCCGGGGCAAGCAGCGGATATACGATCAAAAACTGTGTCGGTACGGGAGAGATCACAGGCAGGCTTCTGACCGGCGGTATTGTTGGTGCTTGTTATAATGGCGGTCTCGTTGACGGCTGCAGCAGTGGCAATCGGACGGCAGCTTCCGGCGGTAGTACCGTAAAGGGCGAGCTTCTGACCGGCGGCATCGCGGGGATAGCCCGGAACAGCACGATAAGCGGAAGCTCATCATACGGAAGCGTGTATGGGGAGAAATACACCGGCGGTATTGTTGGCTTTACGGACGAGTATACGGAACTCGACGGATCCGCGTCCAATGGAATTACGGAAGGAATAGAATACACCGGCGGTATCACGGGCTATATCAGAGGGAGCTTTAATGCTGAGAGCGTCACAAGCGCCGGAACGGTGAATGGAGAGAAGTATACCGGAGGTATCTCGGGTTATGCATCGGATGTTCTTTCACATTGCGTAAACAATGCTTCGGTCAATGGCACCGATTATACGGGAATTCAAGGATCGTCATACACCGGTGGTATTGTCGGATATGCAGCGTGCGGAGTGTTCTTTGGCGAGAACGGCGGTCAGATAGAAGGCGAGAGGTATGTGGGCGGCATTACCGGGTATTCCGGCAAGGCGCTTTCGGAGTGTAAAAATACAGGTTCGGTAACAGGTATTGAGGATGTCGGAGGTATTGCGGGATATTCCGTGGGAAGTGTTAAAAATTGTGAGAATGATGGAACAATAAACGGAAAAGATCAAATAAACGGTTCCTTGTCAGGTGCCTGGGGTACAGGAGGTAACAATGTCACATGGAAGTCGAAGCATGTCGGAGGTATTGCAGGGCATGTGAAGCAGGCTCTCAGCTTCAACACAAACAAAGGGACGGTCTGCGGTGACGGAGGATTTGTCGGAGGTATAGCGGGCGAAGGTGAAGGATCTGCGGATAACTGTGTAAATGAGGCGGATGTCACGGGCGGAGCCGACGACGTCGGAGGTATAGCCGGAAAACTGAATGGGGATGGCATCAGCATCATGAACTGCCGCAATACGGCCAACACGAAATGTGCTTCCGGAGGAATCTGCGGAGGTATTGTCGGAATAACCAACGCCTCATTGATCGATTGCACAAACGGAATATACGGCGATGAGAATATCACTGTCAAAGGCTATGATTTTGTCGGCGGTATCGTGGGTCAGAGCGGAGATAACGAGTTGCATAATTGCGACAATTATGCATCGGTTTATGCGGAACAAAATTACTGTGGCGGTATAGTAGGGGGCCTGGGCGGTGATTGGAAAATGGATACCTGTAGCAGCTACGGGACCATATATGCGGGAGAAAGCGTCGGAGGTATAGCGGGAAGGTGTTGGGGAAACGGACATTGCTATAATTGCTATAACAGAGGGCAGGTTTCGGGCAACCGGTATATCGGCGGTATAGCGGGAGAGCTTAACGGTTCCGTGATCATCCATGATTGTAAAGGAAGCGGTAAGGTTTCCGGTAAAACTTATGTCAGTTTTTTGGGCGGAATCGCGGGCATATTGAGGGACGACTGCAAGGTTCAGGGCTGTAAGTGTGACAGTAATAATTCCGTGCAGGCATATTCGGGAACAAAGATTGGCGGAATCGCCGGTGCATGTCTGGACCGCACCCTTATCTCGGATTGCAGGAACGATGGTATAGTCGGCGGATACAATGAAATTGGCGGCATTACCGGAAATGTTACCGATAACGTTCAGATCAAGCGCTGTCTGAACACCGGAGAAGTCACTGCCGCCGAAGCCCTGGCGGGAGACAGCGATTATGCGGGTGGTATAGTTGCCATAGTCGGTGATCCGGAGGATGATAGTAATACTCCTTTAGTGGTGGACTGTGTCAATGAAGGAACCGTGAAGGGCGACACATACATAGGCGGTATCGCTGCGATATACTATGAAGGCGGTAAAGTAGTCAATTGTACCAATAAAGGATCGGTAGAGGGAACCGGCGACTATATCGGCGGCGTTATCGGCTGGCTTAAGACGTCGTATTTCGAAGGCTGTACCAATAAAGGAAGCGTGACCTTTGCGGGTAACGATGAGTATTCAAGAATCGGAGGCGTTATCGGCGTCAATGAGACGGCAGATGTGGTTAACTGCCTGAATACCGGAAGTATTGTAGGCAAGGTTTCAACCTTGGAAGGAGGGATAGTCGGTCATAACAAGGGAACTGTCAGAACCTGTACCAACAAAGGCTCTGTTGCCTCGTATGGCATACTTGCCGGAGGAATCGCGGGACAAAATGATCTTGAGGTGCTGACCTGCGTCAATGAAGGCAAGGTTAAAGCAGGCGGCATCGTTGCCATAAATTACGGAAGTGTTTCGAGCTGTATCAATAGAGGCGAGATGTACAATAAATATGATGTGGGTGGAATCTATAAGCCTGTTATTGATTCGCACGGAGTATGGAACGACGACATTAATGACTGGAAACTTGAATCGGAATATGACGAGAAAAAAGGCGGCATAGTGAGTGTCCTGGCTTCAGGCACTGTTTCGAACTGCATCAATTACGGGAAGCTTGGATCGAAAAAATATACAGGTGGCATAGTAGGCTTCATGAAACGGGGAAGTACCATTAGTGATTGCACCAACAAGGGTGAGATAAGAGGATTGGAAATAATCGGTGGAATTGTTGGAGGCATTGAGAAAAATGGTTCCGAAGCATGCACTATAGAAGATTGTCTTAACGATGCCCCTTTATATAGGAGATCTAATAAAGGCAGTGATATGATGGGTGGAATCGCGGGTCAGGTTTACAATGCCACGATAACCAAATGTGTGAACAAAGGGGAAGTGAACAAAGAGGATGAGGGCAGGAAATCAGATAGCCGTAAGGTAGGTGGAATCGTTGGGTACGCCGAATCCAGCAACATTACCGACTGTATCAATGTGGGGAATGTTTTGACCTTTGGGAGATTTGCCGATGGAGCTGACATGCAGTTTACTTCTCTTGGGGGCATAGTCGGTGAAGCACAGAACAACTGCGTTATCGAAAGATGTCGAAACGATGCTTCTGTTTTTGGTGGAGAGAAAGATATTGTATATGGAGACAGGACGGAATTATTTGACGTTATATTAAGTGTTAATTACAACGACCTGGATTATATGAGGGGAGTCGGAGGAATAGTCGGTTATTGCAGGGGAACTACAAGCATAAAGCAGTGCGTAAACAATGGCTCTGTGTTTGCAAAAGGCGTTATGGTCGGAGGAATTGTAGGAGCATTTATCCACGTAAGCGGAGACGATATTATCGAGGACTGCTATGATACCGGAGATGTAATGGGACATTCGGATATAGGCGGAATTGCCGGTTATATCGGACCGAGGTGGTATCAGGGACAGGTTGGCAGATATATCCTGGATTCTGATGAAGGCGAAATGTTCTTTGCGCATAACTATTGTAAAACCCGTGATTGGGTTACCAGACCCGATGCTGATGCAATATGGCGGATGGTGCCGATGGATGCCCATGTAGATAATTATAAATTCATATATGATTACGGGGTGAGCAGTTTTAATGCTACATGCGCTCGCTTGTTAGATGATCCCAATTTCTTCGTGAAAATCACCTGCGGGGCATTGATCGGAAACAGGGAGTTGTATAGTTCAGGTTCGGCTCTTACTTTACTGAATAATTATTGGTGGAGCAAAAGTTCGGTTCGTGCGCTAGGTTATGATAGGGGAAGTAAAGACGGGGTCCAAGGGCACGATGGCTCGGACTATGGCTGGTATGAGGTTGAAGACAGGTTCGCGGATAAGAAGAATTTCAAAAACTGGAACTTCAGCGAGATCTGGGAGATCCGTGACAGTATCCCGAAGCTGAGGATGGAGAGGGCTTTTGAAACCTATCTTACGCTTGAGAACGGATGGGCAAGGATATATGAGGATCAGGTTGGCGGAAAGGGAAGCACGGAACCGAATCTTTCGGTTGATACCGCGATTTATTCTTTTCAAGAATTGCGGGCTCTGCAAGAGGCGGTAAGCGCCGGTAATTCCTTTGAGGGAGCGACGTTCTACCTGTATTGTGATATAGACGATTATACCAACGTCAAGCCTATCGGGGAGTTTTATTCGCATGACGGGCTCGAACATAACAAGCCTTTCAAGGGTACATTTGACGGGCTTGGGCACAGCATCAGGAATTTGAACATATTTGCAAACTCAAGCTTGAATTCCTCATCGATAGGTTTGTTTGGTTACCTGTCGGGAGACGCTGTGATCAGGAACCTGAATGTGACCGGTGTAGTGGGCGAGAAAGCAAATTATTATTTCCACGGCAAATATATCGGCGGTATAGCCGGTTACTGTGATGGAAACAGCAGGATAGAGAACTGTTCGTTTACGGGAGATGTTGATGTCTCGAAAAATACAGATGATTGCTATGCCGGCGGTATTGCCGGGTATTGTGCCTACAAGGAAAAGCAGATATACGTTTGGCCCAATATCGATGAGCAGATCAGCTCTATCGAGAACTGTTACCACGTCGGAAAAGTATTGATCAATAAGGGCTATGCGGGCGGTATTGCCGGAAACAGCGAGATGATGACAAACTGCTACCACGCGGGCGGCACGGTTACTTCAGGCAATCACGAAGTCGGAGGTATTGCGGGAAGTACCTCGCATGCGGACAAGATATCCCACTGCTATGCACAAGAGGGCAGTGCAACCGCTCTTGTACTTTCGGGAGGACAGCAAGCCTCAACTACGGGATGCGCTTTTTTGTCGGCGGATGCGTTAAAGAACCCCGAAAGCTTTGAGGGATTCGATTTTGAGCAGGTGTGGACCATGGGTCGGGACTTTGCTTATCCGAGGTTTAAGTCAGCCTTCAGTCGTATGACTCTTAAAATATGTGACGGAACCGGCAGGGAGACTACAGTCTGGTATCCGAAGGAAGCGGTTGTTTACTCGAGCGGAGACTTTGCGGGAAACGGCTTTACCGGTTGGAATGCATCCGGTGACGGCTACAGTTCGTTTGGACTTGACAGATATCTGGAGATCAGTAATCTGTACGGGCTGTCAAGGGCTCGTGAGGGTCTTACTGTCTATGGTCGTTATATAGAAGGCGAACAGTATGGCACGACATTCAATGTGTCAGGCTACGGTCAGACAGAGTTTGGTTCGGAAGAGTATTTCATTCCTTCAGGCATTACCTTGATCGGAAACAGCAACTATGAGGCGAAAGTGATAAAGGTGACGCTTGAAGCGAAGGATAGTGTGAACGGGCGTTGGGAGACCATAGCGGCCGGCTTGAATGTCATCCTTCCGAAGGGTAACAATACTCAGGCAAATGTCTCGTTTGAATCCGGAAACAAGCAATACTGTTATTTCCGACTCACATTAAGTCCTGTGGGATCATCGACAGGACTGAGCCTTTCGGGTGTGAAGTTGTGGAACAAGGACGCGCAAAGCGTCAGAAGTGCGAATGTAACGTTATACACGGACGGCGAGGACGACGGAATCGGTACACAGAACTCGAAGATCGGTCAGACCATTACCTTGCCATATAATTATGGGTACAGGAACGGGTATATATTTACAGGCTGGAATACCGAGGCGGACGGCAGCGGCAATTTCTGCGAGGCGGGCGCATCGTACACGGTCACGGGAGATACCTGCTTTTATGCCGAATGGATTCCCGAGAATCTGCCGGCTGCAAGGAATCTTGTATATAACGGAACTGAACAGGAATTGATCTATCCGGGAGTCGTGGCAGTGCCGGTTCTCGGGTCGGAGGTATCAGCGGGACAACCTGAAACCGTGACAGGTGCGGGCATCTATTACTACGCTGCAGTAAAGAACGGTTCGCCCGAGCCTGCGGCCGAGACCTTTATACCTCAAATACCGTCAGGTAAGGAAGCGGGAGTTTACAAGGTATATTACAGGATAGAGGGCAGTGATACGTCTTCGGGATATGTGCTCGTAAATATGAAGAAAAAGACTGTCACGGTCAAAGCTACGTACAAGACCAAAACCGAGGGAAATGCCGATCCGATATTTGACGCGGAAGTGAGCGGTCTTGCGGAAGGAGAGCCGCTGAGCATTATCAGCTACACGATATCAAGGACCGAGGGAGAGGATCCGGGCACATATGCATTGACACCCGCAGGAGAAGCGGAACAGGGGAATTATAAGGTGAGATATGAGACGGGTCAGTTTGTTATCGAGCCGAAACATATCGACGAAGGCGAGACCGAAGAAGGTACCGGCGGAAGCGATACTGCGGACGATGACGAAAACGGAAATAAAGATGTTTCGACATATGATACCGGAAATACGACAACCGATAACTCTATAGCTGTTGTGATCGTGAAAAGTGACGGTTCGGTGACCGAGAGAAACGAGACAAGGAATAACGACGGCTCGATTACGAAAACCGAAATCACTACTAAAATCGATGGATCGACCGTGAAGACGGAGACCACTACAAACTCGGACGGCTCGACCGTGAAGACGGAAATTACCACGAACGCGGACGGTTCGACCGGAAAGACAGAAACAACCACGAGTGCGGACGGTTCGATCACCAAAACGGAAACAGTCACAAATACCGATGGGTCAAGCATGAGGACTGAGACCAAGAAGGGGATCGACGGCACTACCGAAACGAAGGAAAGCATCAGAGAGACAGACGGAAAGACCGTTAACAAGGAAACTGTTGTGGAAAAGGACGGTTCATCCAGATCGATTTCCACGACTATGGACGCGAAAGGCAACGTTCTCCAAACGGTTCAGGGGTCTGTGACACGAAGTGAGAACGGAACAGTCAAGGTTACGACCAATACCGAAAACGCGGACGGATCGAAGCTTGATGTTGTGGAAAAGACCACGGCAAAGGGTAAGGTTACGACCAAGATTACCGAAACTGATGCCGAGGGCAACACAACAAAAAGCACCGAAACGAAAAACACCGACGGCAGTTCTGCATTCAGCTCCAAAACCGTCAACGTTGACGGAAGCACCGAGACTGTAAAAGAAACAAATAATGCGGACGGCAGTTCTACGTTCTCCGACAAGATTGTAAATGCTGACGGCAGTTACGAAGTCAGGAAGGAAACGAAAAATTCAGACGGAAGCTCAGAAAGCGAGACGGTGAAGGTCACGATCGCTCTCGACGAAGAAACGGGAGAGAAGAAGGCAAGTATCACGATAAAGAAGGTTATTCAAGATACTGACGGAGAAAAGAATACTTTTAGCTTTGCGGGAACGCGGGAAGCAAAGGGCAAGAGTTTAAAGAAAGCCGGCGCAGCCAAGCTTAAAAAGGTTAAGACAAAGTCAGAGGCTGTGATCATACCGGAAACTATCATTGCCGACAACAAGAGTTATAAAGTGGAAACGATTGCTTCGAAGGCATTTGCGAACAACAAATATATTGAAACGGTACAGTTAGCTTCATACGTTACGGTTATCGGTAAGAACGCATTTGCGAATGCGAAAAAACTGTGCGCTGTAGAACTGACCGACAGTATAACAAAGATAGGTAAGGGGGCATTTGAAGGGATTGCCGAAAATGCGGTGATTACTGTGAAGGCGGCGGACAAAGAAAGCTTTGAACGGGTCAAGATCCTGATCGAAGCATCAGGAATCGGTGACGGCGTAACTGTCGTTATGGCAGACGGAGTATGATGGACCCTAGGGGACGGGGGTTGTGGACCACATAATGTGGTCCACAACCCCCGTCCCCTAGGTCCATCCGATTTCATAACAAGTTCGTCAAAATTCTCCGAGTTCAATGTCAATACTTCCATTCTGTCACCTTATGAAAATCCTGTGATTTCGTAAAAAAGTGGTTGACACATTTAGTCTATAGTTGTAAACTAACCACAGGTCTAAGGTAATAGACCTTGTCTTCTGCTGTGGAAATCGACCTATGCGCAGGGCTGATGACCGCGGCGATCCCCGGCCGGGAGCGATAACGTAACTTTGAAAACAACGCCTGTTTACAAGCAATATGAAACCGGACCACAACCCTCGTCTCATTGGATGTGTTGAATGGACCACACGAAAGGAAGAAGTATGAAAGATCTGACACTCAGCGAGAGCGAACTTAGGATAATGGACATCATCTGGGACAATGCTCCTCTCGGATCGGGCGAGCTTGTGAAGCTTTGCGAGGCAAAGCTCGGATGGAAGAAGTCGACGACCTACACGATGCTTCATAAGGTAATCGACAAGGAGCTCGTGAAGAACGAGGACAGCATTGTTTCGTTCATTATCGATCGCAGCCATGTCCAGAAGTCACTGAGCAACCACCTGGTTGAGCGGAGCTTCGGCGGCTCACTATCCGCGTTTGTCAGCGCATTTCTCGGAAACGGGAGGATCTCCCGTGAAGATGCCGATGCTCTTATCGATCTGATAAATGAGCATCTGGATGAGAAGTAATATAACGATCTCGGAATACCGGAATGATACCCAAATGCGTGTCCGCGAAATAAGCAGTCATACATCCGGCCTGATGTTATACAGGATCATAAGACATCACGCAAACAAAAAGGAATTCGTACATCGCTTTGAGAAAGCGAACGAAAGGATACTACATGAAGACATTTATCGAGGTTTTGCTCAGAATGAGCGCTTACGGAAGCATCGCCGTGCTTCTCGTTATCGTGCTTCGCGCTTTGTTCAGAAAGTTCCCGAAAAAAGCAACGGTGCTTTTCTGGCTGGTGGCCGCAGTGAGACTTGTTTGTCCCGTGAATTTCGAGACACCCTTAAGCCTCTTAAATCTCGCGCCCCAAAGCGTGATCGATAACCTTGAGAGCACAAGTGAAACCGGTGCCGTCGAAACCGCGACTACATCCGCAAACGACCTTGATACAGTTCTGAAAGCACTGTCTGATGCGGGTATCCTCTCGCAAACCGGAGCCGGAAACAACACCGGCTACTCACCTTATGATATTCCGGAAAACGGCACTGTAAGTGCACATGAAACAACATCTGCTGACCCTCTCCAAAGTGATCACGATGCGGTTTCGAGTCTCATATTCATCATTTGGGGTGTCGGCGTTGCCGGGATACTCGCGTACGTGGCCATAAGCGCTAAGAGAGCGAATCTCACGATCTCGCGCTTTTTCAGGCACAAAGGCGAGTTTCTCGAATCCGACGAAATCCGGACGCCGTTTGTCTTCGGCATCTTCAGTCCGAAGATCTGCGTTCCCTCTTCGATCGATGTGAACGAAAAGGATTACATGCTTCTCCATGAACAGATACACATCAAAAATCACGACGCGCTCATCAAGGCGATTGCGCTCGCAGTTCTGTGCCTGCACTGGTTCAACCCGCTTGTATGGGTTGCCTTCAGGCTTCTTCTTAACGACCTCGAGATGCGCTGCGATGAAGAGGTTGTCGATATCCTCGGCGACAAGATCAGGAAGGAATACTGCCTTTCGATCGTGAATCACGCCAAAGAAGACGACAGCTTCCGCGTTTTCACAACGGCCTTTGCGAAGAAATCGCTGGGCAGAATGGAGATAAAAATGCGAATCAAAAATCTTATCAATTATAAAAAAGTTTCCAAGCTCACAACGCTTATAGTCCTCATCACGGCACTCACAGCCACTTTCGTGCTGACTTCATGTGCCACAACCGACGCTCCCGAAGTACCCGCTACAGGTGCAACCTCTGAGGCAGGTGAGAGCTCGTCAATCCTCACAACCGATAACAATGCGGGAACTGAAGTGCACACTATAAGGGTCAATTCCGATGGCACCACGTTCAAGGATTCTGTTCTTGTCACACTCCCCGACGGCACCAAGATAAACATGGTCAAAGTATCAAAAGATGATATTTCTGACGTACATAGTGTCAAGATTGAAGGCGTTCCCGAGGACACTGAAACAGTCAACATAACAAGCGACAACAGCACGCTCGAATTTGCGGAAGATGATTACACCGTCAGCTACGAAGTAAATGACGACCGGAAAGGCGGCGTTACAATAACATCGAAAGACGGATCCGTCGAGGAAGGCATGGTTTCGATCGCATCCGAGGTTGATTCGGACGA
>JAEEGL014076217.1_pt1 | contig 14448 bp, 12 predicted proteins | sample 9134231 | NCBI WGS metagenome assembly JAEEGL01 (sample SAMN16246548, study PRJNA631951) | gut metagenome | biome: gut microbiome; feature: rumen; material: fiber-attached | host: Bos | place: Iran: Karaj | collected 2018-10
CGCTGCGTGGGTGAATGGCAAATTATATACAATCACATATTACCCGAATACGGGTAAAAATCATTGACGCTTACACCTCCTTTTACTACAATAAAAGTAAAGGGGAGGTGTTTTTTTGTGAACATAAAGGATATCCGAAGAAGAAAAAAGGAACTCAACCTTACCACTGCAGAGATAGCGTACAGAGCTAAGCTCCCTGTAAGTACAGTCAGCAAGGTCATGACCGGTGAAACGACAAGACCCAGGTATATAACTGTAGAGAAGATCAATGAAGTTCTTGCCAGGGAAGAGATGCTTACCCGTGTCAGGGCATATATAGATGAGCTTCTTGCGTATATCAAAGAGCACCCGGACGAGGATGTGGATCAGATAAAGTTTGAAAAAGAATATCGCAGGCGCAATAACCTGGATAAATCCGCTCTTCCTTACTCAAAACCAATAGATACGGCTGTTGTACAGTCCTCGGGGAATCTGGCAATTTTGAGAACCGAGAGAGTAAACATTGAGCAGCTTCTTGATCTGGAACAGGACAGAAGGCTGGAGCTCATAGATGGGCATCTTATTGTCAACGAGTTCCCCGGCATGCGCCATCAGCTGCTTGTGAAGAATATGGGCAAGGTGATAGACCGTTACATCGATGAAGCAGAAGGTGAGGGCCTTATGCTAAATGTCGGTGTCAATGTCCGCCTTGATGAGGATGATTACACCCTTGTAGGCCCGGATATTGTTGTTCTGTGCGACAGGAGCAAGGTAGAAGAGCTGGGAATTATCGGTGCTCCCGACTGGATAATTGAGGTTGTCTCCCCGTCCAGCAGGGGACGCGACTACAAGCTCAAGATGTGCAAGTATATCAATGCCGGAGTCAGAGAATACTGGATCATCGACCCGGAAAAAGAAAAGGTCACCACTTATATTGAGGGTGAACCTACAATGGCGTATGTGTATGGTTTTGATGACGACATTCCTGTGTATATCTATGAGGGAAAGCTGAAGATATGCATAAGGGAGATGGATGAGGCAGGTCGGTAATCCTGGGAAAATTCCATCCGCTATATAAGCAGAAGCCTGTTAATTGATGAGATTATCAGTACACTCAACAGCGATTCAATAGATGAACAGGCTTTTAAACTGACAGGTGTCAGAGGTGCAGGTAAAACCGTTACGCTTACTGCAATTGAAGATGAATTGCGCGACGACAGACAATGGATAGTGGTTGATCTAAAGTTGAATTCAGATATTGATAAGAAAAGAACTTCCGATTTTTCTTTTGGTAGCAGGACTATATGACGACATAGGAATCATAAAAGAGGATTACAAAAAAACATTGGGATTGTCTGAAGAAGTCGCATACGAACTGGCGATAATGACTAAAGGGTACGCCTTTGCGTATTAGGCGTTCGGTAAGTATTTGTGGGAGTCAAAAGAGAAAGAAATAAGCCCTATTGTTCTGGCTCAGGCTTCCAAGACTAAAAGAATACGTTGCAAGCAGGGAATGGTAATAGTAAAAGAGCGTAGATGCCACTAAATCTACGCTCTTTTCTTATGACAAAACACAAGATATAGATTATAATAATACTATACTGTGTTATGCGGTTTAAGATTCATTATTCATTTATGAGGATCATCATGGAAAGCAAGGCGGAAACCTGTGCGGTAGTTGTTACATATAATCGAAAAGAAAAACTGGAAAAGTGTCTGGAATGTATCCTTAATCAGCAAGGTGTAATCAGTGATATTGTTGTTGTCGACAATGCCAGCACAGATGGCACAAAAGAGATGATAACAGATAAATTCAGCTGTGAAGGGATATATTACTATAACACAGGCTCCAACCTGGGCGGTGCAGGTGGATTTGAGTTTGGAGTAAGAGAGGCTGTACTAAAAGGATACAAGTACATATGGATTATGGATGATGATACCTGGCCGGAAAAGGATACGTTAAAAGAACTGTTTAGAGCAGACAAGGAGCTGAGGGGAGACTGGGGTTTTTTGTCCAGCGTGGCATATTGGACGGATGGAAGTATATGCAGAATGAACATTCAAAAAAGAAATATCTTTAAACATGTATCAAGTAAAGAATATGGGATGAGGTATGCTCAGATTAAGATGTGTTCTTTTGTTTCGCTCCTTGTAAAGAGTGAAATTGTAAAGGAAATCGGACTTCCTATAGGAGAGTATTTTATATGGACAGACGACTATGAGTTTACGGGGAGAATATCAGGAAAGTACCCATGTTACATGGTTCCTGCCAGCAGAGTTGTTCATGCTATGGACAAACATACAAGAGTGAATTTTGCAACTGACAGCAGGGACAGAATAGATAGATATAGATATATATATCGCAATGATGTTCATTGTTACAGGAGATACGGGGTAACAGGGTGGTTGTATATACTATTAAAAGACTTATATACAGTATTAAATATAATGATACATTCTCATGACAGCAGGATAAAGAAGATCACTGTTTTGATAAAGGGGTTCAGAGAAGGACTCAGCTTCGAGCCTGAAGTAAAAATGCCGGATGCGATGTTGTTGGATAGGAACTAGGTGTGCTGAATATGGTAAAGATTTCTATTATTACTGTTTGCTATAACGAAGAGAAGACGATTGGTAAGACAATAGAATCAGTGTATCACCAAAAACTGCCTTGTTATGAATACATTTTTGTCGATGGTAAGTCAACAGACAGGACTAATGAAATAATCGAAGAATACAGGGAATGGTTTGAAAAGAAAGGAATTGAATACAGGCATTTTTCTGAAACTGACTGCGGAATATATGATGCTATGAATAAAGGAATCAGCATGGCTTGTGGTGATTGGATTGGCTTTATGAATGCCAACGATTATTATGTTGATGGTGGGGTTTTTGAGGACCTGTTTGAGGAAGAACCGGAGAATGCTGATTTTATTTATGGAGACAGTATGAATGTAAAAGGTGCTATGTCCTTTCGGCGTCAGGCTTATGACATCGATGTATTAACTTATCGAAACCCATTTATTCATCAGGCATCTTTTATTCGTACAGATATTGCAAAGAAATACATGTTTGATCTGAGGTATAGATATGCAGCTGATTTTGAACAATATGCACGAATGTACGTCGACGGTGTATATTTTAGAAAGACGGACAGGGTGATTGCTGTGTTTAATATGGAAGGTGTATCCAATAAAAAGAATCTCCAGACCATTATCGAGTTTGAAAGAGCCAGGATCGTTAATGGGCTTGGACTTAAGCACATACTAAAAAGATATGCTATTTATTGTGGCGTACTGGTTATAAAAAACAATAAATTGCTGCAGAATATGTTTATGAAATATAATCGTAAGGGAGCTGCATAAGGAAAAAAGTTATGGTAAGCGTAATAATCCCGACATATAAGAGACCGGATAAGTTAAAACAAGCAATAAAAAGTGTACAGAGTCAGACGTATGATGATCTAGAGATAATAATTGTGGATGATAACGGAGAAGATAATCGCTTTCAGATTCAAACGAAGAAAGTTATGGCAGAAATATACGATGAAAGGATAGTGTATATTTGTCATAAGAATAATCTGGGAGGATGCGCTGCAAGAAATACCGGGATAAAAAGAGCCAAGGGAGAGTTTATTGCATTCCTTGATGATGATGATGTGTGGTCCAGAAACTATATTGCTTTAATGATCGGAAGATTTAAGCAGGGCATAGATGTTGTGTATTGTGATGCATATATATATAATAAGACATTTTCTGTCTCAGTTAAAAAGGGAAAGGCGATAGAAGGAGATGTATACTTTGATCTTTTAAAAGGGTGGTGTATTTTAAGTACATCAATGGTTGTTGTCAGGAAAAGTGCTTTTGACAAGTATGGCATGTTTGATGAAAATCTTAAGAGCTTTCAGGATTATGATATGTGGCTGACTCTTTCGAGGAACAAATGTCATTTTGCATTTCTGCCACGCATAGTGGTGCTGAAATATGAGGGTATAGGCGAGCAGGTTTCTGTTAATCCCAAGATCAGAAGGGCTGGTTTGAATTATTTTATCAAAAAATGGGGCCCTGTAATGAGTGGAGCTGAACTGTCAGCATTCAGAATAGGAGTTGAGCGCCAAAAACAGATTATGGCATTTAATGAGATAATCTATTTCAGGAGACACCATAAGAGTATTCGGAAGAAAACTAAGAAATACCTTTTATCCAAGGCACCTATAGCTAAAAAAATATATCTGCTGTTGTCGTTGACTTTTGGTTATGAGATAACGAGCCGTTTTGTTGCTCTTGTTCGATCATTTCTCGGGGTGGCTGAATACCATCCGGGGTTAGCTTCTTTTGATGAATAGTATAGTGATAAGCATCTGAGAGAGTAAAATGAATAATCTAAAAAGAGAATTTGGAGAAATCTTTTTCTATATAGTGTTTACAATATGGTTATCATCAGAGGTTCTGCTTAATTCGACCATAAAGAAGGTATTTATTTGGGACGCAAAGGATGTAAATGATGTTATTGCCTATTTGGTGCTGATACTTTTGTTGGTGCAGATAGTTTTATTTCAGCAATATACCAGGCAGGAAATTATTACGATAGTAATCATGACACTGCCTATTGCATATGCAACAATTAACTCAAATCACAATACGATGATGTCTACCTGGGTATTCATAGTTGCATCTAAAAATATGGATTTTGACAGATTGGTTAATCTGGCGTACGTTGTGCAAATTATTATGATAGGAACTGTCTTTTATTTGTTTTTTAGTGGATATATTACTGAATATACTACGTACAGAGGCGCATTACTAAGGCATTCTTTAGGATTTTCTCACCCGAATTTATTAGGATTCAGAGTATTTCAGTTGGTGATTTCCAGATGTTATATCAGGCGAAATAAGATAAATTTTATAGATGTTCTGCTGACTTTACTTGCTGCATATTTTATTAATACAATAGCAAATTCAAAGACTTCGTATTACTCTTTGATTATTCTTGCTGTGATGATGCTGATCCATATTGTAACTAATATGATGGAAGGCGGGAGCAACGGCGTCTTGGTTTATGGTATAGCGGTAGCAATAGTTTCTAATATTGCCAGTGTATTTCTTTCAATAATTGATGTTCGGAAAAATACAGTGTTGAATTTTATCGATAGTGTTATGTCCAGACGGTTTTATATGTGTTACCGGACAATGAAGTATTACGGAATTACTTTATGGGGGCAAGATGTACAATTGATTGTTAAAAGACATATTGTAGGAGATGTTCATCATTTCTGGCTTGACAATGCCTATATGGCATTGCTCCTGAGATATGGAGTGGTGGTCTATTTATTGTTTTCAACTATATACATTGGTGCAATGGCTTACATAAGGAATGCTAAACTATATGTACTTCTTGAGATAATGTGCTTATATGCAATTTATGGGATAATGGAGAACAATTTCTTTTCAATGTCGCAAAACATCTTTTTGTTGACATTGTCTTATCCAATCTACAAAAGACAACTGGCCGAAGATCATATTATGCCATCAAGGATAAGAATACGTGCATAGATACAAGGAAATTCATGACAGACAGTGTTGGAAAAGAAAAAAGAATGGAATATGAATCATCCAAGCATTCTGGTAATAGTGACAGGGTAAGGGCTAATTTTCTATTTAATTCATTATATCAGCTGTCAGGCATAATTATCCCGTTGGTTACTCTGCCGTATCTAACCAGAATAATACATGCAAAAGGACTTGGGGAGTATTCTTTTGCATACTCTGCTGCATTTTATTTTTATTTGTTCATCAGACTGGGGCTTCAAAACTACGGAAATCGCACAATTGCGTATGTAAAAGATGATTTGAATGTTCTGAGGAAGGTTTTTTCGGAACTATATACATTCCAAGTCATTATGTGTCTTGTTTTGTCTTTGCTCTATTTACTGTACTGCATGACGTTGTCGCCTAATAAGGTGTTGGCGTATATTTTTATGCTACACGTTTTAGCGGGGGGTGTAGATGTCACCTGGGCACTTTATGGACTTGAAGAATTCAGGATAACTGCTATCAGAGATATAGCAACTAAGGCGATTGTTGCAATCTTAATTTTTCTGATGGTTAAGGACTCGGAAGACGTCTGGAAATATGCCCTGATCTACTGCTTGGGCTTCTTTGTCAGTCAGGCAGTTTCCTTGCCGGTACTATTAAGAAGAGTAAAGTATGTAAAGCCTGAAATTAAAGGAATGGTATCTCATATAAAGCCTAACCTGCTTCTATTTTTGCCAACAGTAGCAGTAAGTCTGTATAAGACTATGGACAAAATCATGCTGGGGTCGATGTCAAGTGAGACTGAACTCGGGTATTATCATAGTTCGGAGAAGATAATAATGGTACCTCTGGCACTTATTACTGCCTTGGGGACTGTAATGCTTCCACGAATGTCTAATATGATCTCGAATGAAGTTGATGATAATAAGGTAAGTAATTTATTTAATAAATCCATAATTTTTGCAATGTTTTTGTCTACGTCATTATGCATGGGTATCATGACGGTCTCAAAAGAATTTGTGCTCTTATATTTTGGGGAAGGATTTGAAAAGTGTGGTCAAATATTCCTGATCATCCTTCCGAGCTGCATATTCCTGGCTTTTGCAAATGTGATCAGAACTCAGAATCTTATTCCGCGTAAAAAAGACAGTTTTTTTATTATATCTTTGTTCTCGGGAGCTGCTGTCAATCTGACTCTCAATTTTCTTCTGATTCCCAGATATGCTTCGATTGGTGCAGCAATTGGAACGCTGGTAGCTGAGATTACAGTATGTGTGATTCAGGCAGCATATGTATACAAAGAGGCAGATATAAGACGAAATATAATAGATTCAGTACCATTTGTTGCAGCAGGTCTCGTTATGTTCATTGTGTGCCATGATTATTCGTTTAGAACCACGAACCCCATACTTGCTTTATTTGTAAAAATATTATTGAGCGGACTGTTTTATTTGATCATAGTGGGAGCATTGTTGGGTATTAAGACCATTATAAAAAAGCGTTCAGGAAATAGTTGAGGTTACATGTAATGAATAACAACATAAAGCGTTTTGTGATGAATCGTTTGCCTGATGAATTGGCCGCATATTTGAGATTACTAAAGAATGATTCCAATCAAAAAAAGCAATTAGAAGAGATTGAAAGCATAATAGATCGTGATTATTATAAACTTAATCAGCGTCATATCAATTGGAACGAACCGGCCTTCTATACTGAAAAAATGCAGTATTCAAAAATCTATTGTGCGAATCAGATTAGGTCTGATCTTACCGATAAGATAAATGTGAGAAAATGGGTTGAAAAGAAAATTGGGAAAGAATGCCTTGTGCCAGTTATAGGCGTATACGATCATTTTTCCGACATTGAATTCGATACATTGCCAAAAGCATTTGTTTTGAAGTGTAATCATGACAGTGGTAGTGTGACCCTGGTACCGGATAAATCTTTGCTGACCGGGGATCAAATAAGAAAAATGAAAAAATCCTATGATGACTTTTATTTAAAAAGGAATTATGGTTATGTATTTTTTGAAATGCAGTATGCCCCGATTCAGCCGCACCTGTTAATAGAGGAGTACCTTGGAGAGAATATCAGAGATTACAAATTTATGTGCTTTAATGGCAAGCCATATTATTGTTGGGTTGATTTTGACCGATTTACCAATCATAAAAGAAATATCTATGATTTAAATTGGAACATGCAGCCATTTGTTCAGTTGCCATACACAAATTACGACAAAAACGTTGAAAAACCCGACTCTTTTGATCAAATGGTAGAGCTGGTAAGTATACTTTGTGAAGGCTTTGACCATGTCAGGGTTGACATGTTCAACTGTAATGGGAAAATATATTTTGGCGAGATGACCTTTACTAATGGAAGCGGATTAGAGGTTATTAGACCTGTAGAATGGGATAGAAAACTCGGAGATTTATGGCCATTAGATACAAGCCATCGCAAAAAAATGGTTATGTGAACTTATACCAACGTGCGATTGCCTTTGGGAGAGCGCTTATGACCTACGACAAAATAGTTTCAGCATGGCAAAAAAAGAATATCAGTTCAGCCAAAGATCTGGATGTGGTCCTTTCGGATTACCGCATATTTTTTGCATATAACTCAAACAGGATTGAAGATGCCGGAGTATCTCTGCACCAGACGAGGGAGATATTTGAAAACGGCAAGGTTGTGGGATATACAGGGGATCTTCGCGCTCTTTTTGAGACACAGAATCAGAAGATTGCCTTTGAGTATCTCAAAGAAAAGATTCTGAGCAGAGAACCTCCGACAGCTGAACTTATCTGCAAGATTCACGAACTTTTATGCCGTGGCTGCTATGATGAGAGCAGGTGGGCAAAGGGTGAGCGACCGGGAGAGTTTAAAAAGAACTATTATGGTGTTGGGTTGTCTGTGGGTGTTCCTCCGGAGGATGTTGCAGAAGAAGTTGAGTACATCTGCAGTGAACTTGCAGATGCTGAACTTAAGTCCACTGAGGATATTCTGAAGGCATCAGTCTGGTTCCACTGCAGTTTTGAGCGGATACATGCTTTTGCTGATGGAAACGGCAGGGTTGGGAGAAGTCTTTTGAACTACATTCTTATCAGCAACAATCTTCCACCGGCAGTGATATTTGACGAGGATAAGGAAGCATATTTCATGGCACTTGAAGTTTTTGATCACTCTGACAGAATCGATGGTTTTGTCACTTTCCTTAAGGAGCAGACAGTAAAAACCTGGACCAGAAAAGATCTGAAAGGTCGTGAATTCGTGGCAATCTGATATCTATAAAACACCCTTTTGTGTAAGAAATGAGAACTTTGATGCAGATATCACCATGGTATGCCGTGGTGATATCTGATATTATGCTGACAAATAAAGTATAAGAGGAGAAAAAGACAATGAAGGATAATAATTGCGGATATTGCGTAGGCGGAGAGCCTCTTGCGAAATTTGGGATCAAGATCTGTGACCTTGAGGTGAGCCAGCTCATTCTTTTCAAAGAGCAGAGCCATCCCGGAAGATGTATTGTGGCTTTCAAGGATCACGTAAGTGAGATCGTGGATATATCCGATGAGGAGAGGAATGCGTTCTTTGCGGATGTGAACAGGGCTGCAAAGGCAATCCACAGGGCATTTAATCCGGATAAGGTCAACTACGGAGCTTACGGTGATACAGGATGTCATCTGCACATGCATCTGGTTCCCAAGTACAGGGACGAGTTTGAGTGGGGCGGAGTGTTTGAGATGAATCCCCAGAAGAAGTTCCTTACAGATGCAGAGTATGATGAGATGATAGAGAAGATCAAGTCCTGCCTCTGATAATGAGGAGTGATCAAAAGGACTGATGGCTCTGTCATCAGTATATTATTGAGGACTATTTACAGGAATATGAAGAAGAGACTGTTTTGTATGATACTTGCCGCAGCCATGGTTTTATCGGGCTGCGGTGTATCTGATTATGAGGAAGAAATAGAGAACGCAACGCTTGTTGCGGACAAGGTGGTGGATGCCACCAGGGCGCTTGCACGGGATGTGGCCGATGCAGCCGGGATAGACAAGGATGAAGTCAGAGAGACCATAAATGATGCGACTTCAGAACTAAAGAATCAGGCTAAGGAAGTTGCCGCTGATGTCGCGGACAAGGCAGTTGATGCGTCAAAAGAGCTGCTCAAAGACTATGCAGAAAAGAAGTTAGATGAGGTCACACAAGAAGCTTTGAAGCCCGAGAGTGAAGATGCCGCCAAAGCCTTCTATGAAAGCGCTTCTGACTTTGTGCTCACTGATACTGACGGCGCTGGGATGAACTACACTTTTGACTATGACGGAGAGACATTCAGTGCAGTCTATACTCCTGACAACTGGAAGATCTTTAATTCCTACAGGATAAGTAATTCTTCGGATATGCGAATCATCTGCAGTGGGCTAATAGACGAGCATCCTGTACATGGCAAGGATATGGTCAGCTTCAGGACCGCTGAAGATATGGTCTATGAGTGGCAGATACACAATCTTGCTGTTCAATATCTGGAGGATGATGATCCGTTAAAGGCTCACGCCGTCGATGTTGACTTTGATCCCAAGGACCAGGGAATCACCATAGAAGAATTCTATAAGTCAAGGACGGGGAAGGATTTGGATATTTCTGAGTTTCTTACGGATTGAGAAGAGAGCCGGGTGGACCATGGGGACGGGGTTAGTGGTCCATTGCAAAATAAAGCCGGAATCCTGGATATATACTGGGATTGCGGCTTTTTAGGTGTCAAAGATGGGAATTTAACAAAATAAATATTCCACAAACCATAGCCAAGTAGAATCCCCCCATGCCATAGCACATATATCTTGGCTGTGGAAATATCATAGAGCCTGTAACCACGCAGTTTATAGCGATTGTGGCAAGTACTGTGAACATCATTCTTTTTATCACATCCCCTGTCCAGTTCTTCTTCCTGATCACAAGAAGTATGAACACCACCAGATATATGATATAAAGAAGCATGGATATCTTTCTCAGGATTTTAGGTGACATATTGGCATTAGATATCACAAAAGCCTTCAAAACATTCGCCGAGAAGACATACCACGCCCCCCTGTCCTTTCCGGTAGCAATATTTGTAATTGTCTTTTTCAAAAGAGTCGTCATGAGAAGATCTTCTACCTGATTCTCTTTTATCTGGGCATGGGTGCTATCAAGCTCAGGAAAGTACCGCGCAACATACTCATCACATATCGGAAGTACAACTTCAAAGCCGATCACATCATAGCTGTCAGCATAATGAGAAGCCATTGCACTCCAGTCTGAATTAAGTACAGAAGATTTTTCTTTTTGTTCATAGCCCGGAGCAAAATCAATTGTAAGCTCTCTTGCTACACACTCCTGATATATTCTGATATAAAGCTCTTCCATATCCGGATAATCGACACTGTCAGCATCAGCAAAAAGAGCTGCATCCTCCGGCAATGCAGTGTAAAGAACTGTGTTCAGGGCCCCTTTGCTGTTTCCGATATGACCCGCAAAAGCTCCACGGATGACCAGATTGTAGCCACGATCCATAATTCCTATAAGAAACAGACACAGGATGATCGCAATTACAGTTTGAATGAATCTCTTAAGAGACCTGTATTTCTTCACAAAGATGTTCAGGATAAAAGAAACAAATCCCCATGCCAGCACCACAACAAGCATCTGTTTTCTTATGCTGCTGATGATCAAGCCAAGGAAAAAGAGCTTTAAAATAGCTCTTGTATCATATTTTTCAAAACTCTTTATCAAAACCACAGTAAAAATCACATACAAGGGCATAGCCAGGGACTCGGTCATAATACACTCAGAGTACATTGATCCTCGATTTGCTATGAATCTGTTTAAGAATGAGACCGCAACCTGACTTACCATGGCAAAGGATGCAAGAAAAACGGACTTTCTGTCATTTAGTTCTCTTCTTGCAACATCCAGGACAAAGCTTCCAAGATACAGCGCCGAAACAGCCCACAGAATGCTCTGAATAATAACTGCCAGTGTCAGATATCCTGGAAGGCCATAAAGCTCATAGGGAAGCTTAAGCGCCTCCCACAAGATCCTCAGCCCCAAAAGAAACAGCGGATAAACAGGCTCTCTGCTAAAGTCCATGGACACATAGCTTGGACTATCAACGCACCAGATCGGACCATCAAAAAGAGCCATTCCAATATAATAAACTGTCAATAAAGCAAAAGACAGAAGCAAAAAAAATTCTGTACCTTTTGTTTTTCTTTTAGCAGACATCGCCGCTCCTATCTATAAAGTATATTCATTTAAACTTCTCTTCATACTTTTTCCATGAAAACAACATATTGCGACAGGCAATATTTCACCACAATATCTTATTACTCAGATTTTAACATCTGTGTAATAGGGGTGTCAAAAATCTATCAACCTTCCAAATCCCCAAAAACATCTATAAGCTTAAGCTCATGATGGGCTAGGGGGACGGGGTCAATGGTCCACTTTGTTTTTTCTAGTATGTCAGGCCGTATCCGTATTCAAGCCATGGTGTGGAGGATTCTATCCCGTCTGTGTCAGCGTACCAGGGGCTTGGGAGCTTTCCGGTAAAGTCCGCATCCCCGCAGAGTACCTTGGCTACGCCCTGACCTTCTGAACCGGGAAGGTATCCCATTACAACGCTGTCCCACTGGTCAATATAGTCTTTTATAAACACGTTTCTACCTGCTATGATGAGACAGACTACGGGCTTGCCCAGTTCTTTTGCTAGATCTATTGCGCTCTTATTGCCCTTAAGTCCGTGTTCTCCGCAGATATCCATATTCACGGCATCCCCGTTCCACTCTGCGTAGGCATCTTCTCCAAGTACCAGGAGAACGGCATCGGCATCTTTGGCTTTCTGGCTGTCTGTGATCACGGTTATGTTGTGAGTTGCAGCAACTTCTTCAAATCCCTGTCTGATCGAGGTGACTCCCGGGATTTTGTTCATTGAGCTCTTGTTCCAGTCTATGGTCCAGCCTCCGCACTGCGATACGTGGTTGTCCATGGCGGGGCCTGTGATGTAGATACTGCTTCCTTCCCTGAAGGGAAGCGTGTCGTTATCGTTCTTAATAAGCACCTGGCTTTCTTCAACAAGCTTTTCCGCAACCTCTCTGTATTCTGCTGATCCCGTCTCGGACTGAACAGTCTCCATATTCTGAAGGAAGGGGTCTTCAAATAGTCCCAGATCCTTTTTGACTCTGAGGATCCTAAGAACCGCATCGTCAACACGCTCCTGTGATATGGCATTGTCCTTGACTGCCTGGACGATTATCTTTCTTGCGTTTTCAAAAGTGTCAACTTCCATGAGCATGTCTATTCCCGCATTTACACTTGTTATCACCTGTTCCTTGTAAGTGGAGGGAGAGGTATTCTTGACTGAATCCCAGTCGCTGACAATAAAGCCCTCAAAGCCCATGTCATTTTTGAGTATATCTATGTATTCCTTGTTCTCATGCATCTTGAGGCCGTTGAGTGATGAGTGGCTTATCATGATGGTTTTTACTCCCGCATCGATCTGAGCCTGATAGACCCCAAGGAGATCTTTTATCTCGCTGTCAGTAAGCCTTGCATCTCCTCTGTCCATGATGCTGCCAAGAGGCTCCTCGCCTGTTCCGTATGTTATGTTTCCATCTGCAAAAAAGTGCTTGGCACAGGCGGCGAGTCCCGCGTCCTGCTGACCCTTTGTGTAGGCTGTAGAGAGGCGCTTTATTGTTTCGAGGTCAGAGCCGTAGCTCTCGTAGGTCCGTCCCCATCTTGGGTCCACAGACTGGGCGACACAGGGGGAAAAGTTCCAGAGCATGTGACACAGCTTTGCTTCGTCCGCGGTGATCTGTCCCACCCGGTACATGAGTTCTTCATCATTTGCCGCCCCCATTCCTATATTGTGGGGGAAGATGACAGAGTTAAGGCAGTAGTTTACTCCGTGCACGTCATCCTGTCCGTAGAGGTATGGAATACCTGCGTCTGATTCCACTGCAGCTTTCTGGAAGCCTTCCACATATTCCTGCCAGCCCTTGTAGTCCAAGGTCTCAGCCTTTGACAGGATGCTTCCGTAGTCGTAGGCGCGCATGGAAACTTCGTCAACACTGTAGCAGGCGGGCTGCACCATCTGTGCCGCCTTCTGATCAAGGCTGAGGGCCGAGAGGATTTCTTCTGCACTCTGGCCTGCATATCTGTTTGCGCCCTCAACTGTAGTCGTGCTCCCTGAAGCTGTCGGGCTTTCGGGTGAATTTTCCTCGGGCAGGGGTGCTTTGCCGCAGCCTGATAAAATAGATGCGCTCATAGTGACAATAAGTGCCCATCCTGCCAATTGTTTTATTTTCATTGAATTCTTCCTCCGGGAATTGTTTTATCTATAAACATATCTTATAGGCTTTGGCTATATCAGGAAAGTAGAAGTTTTTTCATGAGGTGTCAGAATGCACAGTTCAATATTTTCTATAATCACGCTATAAAACAGGGTTTTTATAGATTATATTTGCGGATAATATAGTCAAAAAGGGGGATACAGATATGTCAGTACATGTTATAGATGAAGCAAACAGATGCCTTGGATGCGCAAGCCCCAGATGCAAAAATATGGGCTGCCCGATTCACACGAACATACCGGAGATGATACGTCTCTTTAAAGCGAACAGAATGATGGAAGCTGCGCAGATGCTCTTCGAGAACAATCCGCTCTCAATGATCTGCTCTCTTGTGTGCAATCACGAGAATCAGTGCGAAGGAAACTGCGTGAGAGGAATCAAGGGTGAATCGGTACATATTTCATCCATAGAGAATTATATTTCCGATTCCTGCTTCGAGCGACTTGATCTTAAGCCTGCCCCTTCAAACGGCATGAAGGCGGCGGTTATAGGTGCGGGACCTGCAGGTATAACAATCGCAATTATCCTTGCACTGAAGGGTTATTCCATAA
>JAEEGL016146409.1_pt1 | contig 14448 bp, 17 predicted proteins | sample 9134231 | NCBI WGS metagenome assembly JAEEGL01 (sample SAMN16246548, study PRJNA631951) | gut metagenome | biome: gut microbiome; feature: rumen; material: fiber-attached | host: Bos | place: Iran: Karaj | collected 2018-10
ATGAGAGAATGAGTTGAAGTAAAGGTTCACATTAAGCTTCTTAGCCATGGTGATAAGTGTCAGAATAGCGTCTTTGTAGTTGTCCTCAGAAATAGAACCTGAAGTATCAAGATAGATATGAATATCAGGCTTGTACTGCATAGAGATTGACTTACCCTGCAAGTTGTAGTTGTCAGGGTCACGTCTTGAAGGTCTTTGGAAAGACCCCTTAATAATCTTACTGTAGTTTTCTGAGGCAGATACATTGACTTCTTTTTCGATAATCTTCTGAAGGATTTTCGAAAGTTCTCTGCCGTCCATATTTACTTTTCTGAAGCGGAAAACCTGTCTCTTAGTACCGTTACCACCGTTCATCATATTATTGTGATTCTGAAGCATTCGCTGAATACGGTGTTTGTTTGCTGCTGCACTTGACAGCTTAGCAATCTTAGATGTACTGATAGGTTTTACTGCTGACTTAAGAGCAGACTTTGTTGAATCAAGAATGTTCTTAAGCTTTGTGTTTGGTGTCTTAGATATTTGGTCAATATCAGTAAACACAATTGTTCTTGGAACTAAAAGTTCATCAAGATATGGTGCTACGACAAAGAAGTCATTTCTCTGTTTTGCAAACTGCAAAATGAACTGCATAAGCAGTCTTGAGAATGAATATGCTTCAAGTTCCTGTGTGTCGTCTGCTCGCAGCATAGCACCTTCAATTACCTTTACGTCGAAAGTTTCAAAATCAGTGAATTTAGAGATTGCGTCTACACTCATCATATTGTTGAATGTGGCTGCATTGTTCTTCACAAAAGCCTTAAATTCGTCGAAAGTATATTTGCTCAAAAACGGAACAATCACACAAGGTGTATTGAGTGTAAAGGCAATGTTTACAGCAAAGTTGGAGATATCCTTAACGCCATTCTGAATGACGAATTCTTTAGCTGCGTCTTTGATATCCTTTTCTGTATAGATAACAGTGCCTGAAGGCAATGGTAGTTTGATGCCTTTGTCATAACATCTACCATTAGCCTGAGCAATAAATACTTCGGATGCAGTCATGTCATTCTTGTAATATGCAAGGGTCTGCTTCCAAACTGATTTTACGTTTTCTTCAGCATCTTTGTTGATGGTATCTCCAAGAGTATTACAAATCTCGTCAATCAACTTATCGTTGTTGACAGGATTGTTCTTGTCATCTTCAATCAATACTGCTTGGTTTGGTAAAGGTGTCCACACAGGTGCAATTAACTCAGATATGCACTTACGCATGATACTTGCATCATAGTCCTGTGCAACATTATCTGTATAATATGGTTCAATCGCAGATAACTGCTGATTATATACTGTGTAAGCCATTTTATTACCTTTCTAAAAATAACACCAAGACTTATAAAGTCTTGGTGCTTTGATTTTACATTGAAATCATTGACATAAGCTGTGAGATGTTGCAAGACATCATGCTTACATGGTCGAAGTTCTCTCTGTCAAGTTTCTTATCTGCAGCCAAGTCGCCAATCTGCTTGAACATGTTAGATGGAATTGACTTAATCTCAGGTGCAAGCACATCTAAGATTCTGCTGTTGTCTGTCTTGTTAAACAAGCACCATACAAGCATCTCACCCTTCTCATCTTCAGTCATTGCTGTGATTGTGTCTTCAAGCTCCTGTCTTGAAGTAGCCTGAGAAAGCTTTGCATACAGTGCAGGCTCTACAGGGTCAACAGATACAGGTGCGTTGTTTGCAACAGGATTGCTGATGATATCTTCAAGAAGTGCAAGTGTGAACTCAGTATGACCTGCATGAGCATAAAGTGCTTCCTCAAGAAGTGTTCCATCTCCTGCAGCAGTTGCCTGCATACTCATAAGCTGAGTGTCAGTGTACTTGTTGAGCCATCTTGATACAGATGTGATTGTTCTTGGAGTAGACATCTGCTCAAGAGCATCTTCGAAATCTGTCTCCATTACAGCTGCATCATCGTCATCATCATCACCCTCTACTGTCATAGCTTCACAGTAAACATAGTTAGGATGTCTTCTGAGCACGTTTGCAACGTGTGGATTGAGGCTAGGATTAACCTTCATGAATGTGCCACAATCAGGCTGAATATGATACATAACGAAACGAGTGATAGATGCCTTATCAAGAGAGCATACATTACCCTTATCGTTACCTGCAACGATAACCTTAAGGTTATCAGGAATCTTCACATCGCCAATACTTCTAAGTGTTGGGATTGAAAGAGCCTCTGATGTTACATCAGGTGTAGAACGGTTAATCTCATCGAGGAACAAGATTGGTGTCTCATTAGGATGAGCAAGAGCATATTCGATAGCCTGCATGATTACCGTATGAGGGTAAAACTGCTGAGCATACTTAGGATTACCGTTTGCGTCAGTTCCGTAAGGAACAAGTCTACAACCTGTAAGGTCTGCCTTATCTGCAATCTGATTGATAGGTAGTGTGAAACATTTTGTCTTAAGGAACTCAGCAAGTCCTTCAACGAAAGATGACTTACCGATTCCAGGCTCACCAACGAGCATCGGAACGTTGTTTTCTTCGATATCCTCTACGATAAGGACATTTAAGTTTTCAAAAGTCATTGAATTTTCTCCTTTTTGTACATAAATAAATAGTTATTAGTTGATTTTTAGCAAAGGCAAGTTTTTGCTAAAAATAGAAACCGTATTGCGTAGGCAATATAATACCTACGCAATCAATAATTTTACAATCTGCGTTTATCTAAACACGATTGTAATTCTAATATTAAGTTGTATTAAGAACCCAAATTAGGTCTCATAGTTTTGTCATAGCGTTGTGCCGCTGCAGAGTTGAAGCTTATGGTTTCAAGTCTTTTATACACAGCGGGGAAATCGCCTCGACAAAGATTCAAAACGTCATGGTAAGCGCGATTGTATTTTTTGTCAATACCATTTGCTTCAGCTAACCCTGCAATGTAGGGTTCGACATTTTGGGCGAGTGATTCGCACTCTCTGTTGAATTGGTCGAGTTTGGGACAAGATAACCCATATTTACAGTGTGAGTTAAATCCCCACATAAAATCATGGCGCTTAGTTGACTGTTTTATGCCGAGATTTTTACAAATATCAAGCATCTTTCTTAATTTTATTTTCAACATATCGTCGCCGTGATTGTGGCATATATAGCAGGGAGAATTATGCATCATATAAGGTATGTTCATAATTACTCATCCTCATACTCATCCATACTTTCTTCAGCATCAATAACATCGTTATGGCTGAAGTTGAAATCGTTTTCGATTTCTTCGGATGTGAAACCAAGATACAAAAGTTTCTGAATAGATTCTTTTGTTGTTCTTGCAACAGTGATGTTCTCAACAATCCTGTCGAGCATTTCTTTTTGTCTTTCAGGTGTCATCATGGTTTTAGTCTCCTTCCTTAATTTGTGGCAGCAAATCTTGCTCCGAAAAAGATGTATGTTTTAAATTTTGATATATGAACCTCATCAAACATCCACTTACCATTCATAATCTTGGCTCTCTCACAGGGCGTGTAGAGTTCATTTCCAACCAAGATTCCATCCTGTTTGAGCTGATGATTGCTACGTTCTTTGAAACGTGGCTTATTATCATATTCTTCTTTGACTTTGTAATATAACATTGGTTTACCTCCAAATGAAACAAATATCGCCATGATTACGTTTTGTGTAATCGTGGCGACATCTAAACTACATAAAATGATGAAGATTATCTTCAATCAGTACATTGAAACCATAGATTTCATTCTCGTGTTCACTAGCAATCTTTTCAAGGTGCTCCTGATAGTCGTTGTAAAACTGTCTTAATGACTTAGCAACGCTGTCACAGTTTTTCGCAAGTTCAGGGAAGAAATATTTAAGTGCTTTAAGTTCTCTTTCCAAGTAAACGACTTCAGCCTCATCAACACTTGAAATGTCAACAAGAGCACTAGTGAGTCTTTTATCGAGTTTTTCTAAAATATTCTCATCAATATAGACTTTAACAATTCCCATAATAGTTCACCTATTCCTTTCAGTAATGTGTTTTTAGTCACAATCGGATTAAGAACCGAAATGTGACCACATTCAAACTATAAATATGTTGATTTTTCAGTTCAAATACTGCATAATATATTCATAAATGAGAAAGGAAACAGATTAGAAATGAAGGGTGACCAACATTTGATTACGGGTGCAGCCGTGGCAACATTTAATGTTGCAATGTATGAACAGATAGTAACAAATTGGACTAATCAACCTGCCGTAGACCTTGTGATAAACGTCAAAAATTTTATAATCCCGCAAAATATCATAGTCGCTACAATAGCGATTTTATTATTTGCTTTAGGATTATTGGCTCCCGACTGCGATTCTCCTAAAAGTACATTAGGTCGATTTATTTATATTCCTATTGAACACCGAACGTGGCTACATACGGCGTATATAGTTATCACATTTGCGATATTAGGAATATTTTTAAGACCGTTCTTTTTATTCGCAATCGGATATTTTGTTCATCTACTTTTTGACAGTCCATCAAAATGTGGTATCTGTTGGTTTAATCCATCAGGATATAAGCATTATTCGAATGGTGGAAAAGTGAAGAAAGGACACGTTGTCATTTTGTATTTTAATGACATCACAGCATATATCTTATGTGCCGTTGTTTGGATATTCGTTATATGCTATGTATTAGGTGTCATGGATTTAGTACCTTCACTTGAAACATTCGTTGATGGTCTTGATTCAAAATTTGAATCATTCGTATCATTATTCATACATTAAAATGAATGCTCCGCCCAATTAGGGTAGGAGCATTTTTATTACCAACAGGTTGTGTTGTGCCATTTGAGTTTATCTCTCATGTCTTTTGTCAATGGTTCAGAATACATGGCACTTATGTTTATCTGACCAACAGCCATTTCTATAACTGTTTTGATTTCATTTTTGTATTCAGAGATTTCATCATCACTATGATTCTTTTTGAGTCCGTTGAAAACAATTTCGTTAATTTTTTCTTCTGACATACCATCTGTCAGATTTTCATAAATGATATGTATAATATCTGATAAAAATATCTTTCTAAAATATGCAGGAATTAAATATCGACTGATATTGATTCCTTCAGTATCTGTTGTAATAAAATCTTTACCGCAATGATGTTCAATTCGTACTATCCTGTCTTTATGTTTATAATATGTCGTTATTGATAATTCTTGTGGATATACCTTTTTACAATAAGGACATTTTGTAAGTACGTCTATTCCTACCATAATTTTTATTATCCTTTCATTAGTCCAAGATAATAGTATAACCAACATAGGGAACTCACACTCATGCTTGGTCATGTTCAGGAACTCAATCCTTAGTGTAAGCTATGTCCAAGCCCTATGTTGATTGAACTGGGCTAGACGGATTCGAACCGACGAGATGCAGCAGTCAAAGTGCTGTGCCTTACCGCTTGGCGATAGCCCAAAAATTTAATGAATATAAAGCCAAATCAAGAAACCTATGATTGGAATTGCAAGTATCCAACAGATAATTGACAATATTTTGAATCTCTTTTTGCTTTTAGCTTCTTTAGCTAACTTACTTTTGTGTGAAAAATAGAGACCTAATGCAATTAAAAAGATACTTATAATAGCCAATGTTCCTACAAATATCATTATAAACATTGCTATTTGTCTAAAGGTTTCTAATAACCTTTCACTTGCTTCAGGTGTAATCATAATAACCTCTCTTTATAAGATGTTGTGGTTTGTTACTTGACGATAATCCATTAAAAAATGCCCCTATCGTGACGATAGAGGCATTATATCATATTTCATGTATATTTCCATACCGAAAGCATTATCGGGGCTAGAATAGCCCCTTAAACGCTTTTAAGGGCATGTTACTCTGTAGCAACATCTTCAGGTGCAACTTCCTGAGTTACAACTGCTGCTCCAACAGCCTGAGCAACCTCAGAGTTACCTTCAAGACCTGTAACATTTACGTTCTTTGTTACCTTGGCATCGTAAGTGTTAGCCTTGAGGATTTCTGTGAAATCAACGCCTGTAGCGTCAGACATTGTGTCAAACACCTGCTTCATGATAGCAGGAGATGTTCCTGCGAAGCCTGACACACCCTGACCATCACCACTGTAGATGTTGACCTTATCAATTGCTGTAACTGACTTGGAAATCTCAGCAGCCATCTGAGGAAGTACCTCAACAAGCTTCTCTGTAACAGCCATCTTGAAAGCTTCACTCTTTCTCTTGATAGCTTCTGCTTCAGCAAGACCCTTAGCTTCAATAGCTGCAGCTTCAGCTTCACCCTTAGCCTTGATAGCTTCGGCTTCAGCGAGACCCTTAGCACGAACAGCTTCAGCTTCCTTCTGCTGTTTGTAAAGTGCTGCTTCAGCCTCTTTCTGCTGCTGAATAAGAAGTGCTTCAGCTTCACGCTCTGCAGCGTACTTGTTGGCATCAGCCTGCTTCTTTACAGTAGCCTCAAGTGTCTGCTCCTGAACCTTTACCTCCTGAGCCTTAAGTTCAGACTCACGCTCAACCCTTGCAATCTCGGCGTTCATTGTGTTTGTCTCAATGGATTTCTGCTGCTCCATCTTTTCGATTTCGTAAGCAGCATCTGCAATAGCGGCAGCCTTGTCTGTTTCCTGCTTAAGTTCAGCCTGCTTGATAGCAAGGTCACGCTGCTTCTGAGCAATCTCAAGTTCTGCTGCAACCTTGGCATCATTGGCTTCCTTATCAGCCTGTGCCTGAGCAACTGCAACTTCCTTGTCTGCCTGAGCCTTAGCGATAGACGCATCCTTCTTAATCTTTGCTGTGTTGTCAGCACCTAAGTCACGGATAAGACCATTCTCATCCGTTACGTTTTGGATATTGCAAGAGAGAATCTCGATACCGAGCTTCTCCATATCACCTGAAGCCTTCTCCTTAACCTGGTCAGAGAAAGAATCTCTGTCTGTGTTGATGGTACGAAGGTCAAGCGTACCGATAATCTCTCTCATGTTACCCTGAAGTGAATCCTGCAACTGCTGTGTGATTGCATCAGGACCCATATTCAAGAAGTTCTTGGCTGCAAGTTTAATCGCTGCATAATTATCGTCGCCACTCTGACCAATTCGAACCTTCGCAACAGCATCTACGCTGACGTTAATAAAATCATTTGTTGGAACTGACTGCTCAGTCTTGATATCAACTGTCATCTGACCAAGGTACAACTTATCGACTCGTTCAAGGAACGGAATCTTGATACCTGCTCTACCGATGAGAATCTTAGGGTCCTTATGAAGACCCGAAATAATGTATGCTCTGTCAGGTGGAGCCTTAACGTAGCCCGATGCGAGAATTCCGAGCAATACGATAATTGCAATAATTGGTAAGATTGTGAATAATGTACTCATGTGTTTTATTATCTCCTTTTTGTTTTATTTTTCATACACACACATAATAAAAGACAGTATGGCTTTGACCTCATACTGTCTTATATCCAAATTTTAATTTGTTGAGATTACACGCTTACAATCATACATGAGAAGTGGTAAACCATCTCGATATGTATCGTGTTTCTCTCTGTAAGGAATGATTTCCTTAATGATGTTATACAGAAGAACCATTCTTTCTTGTTCTGTATATTCGTGTGATGCAAATTTTGTCGTCTTCAGAAGCATGTTCATGCGATTGAAGTAAAATCCTATCACACTGAACTCGTATTTTGAGTTATCATAGCTGAAATCTCCAAGAGATTTTGTATATCTTGCATCCATAAGGATGTCGATGATGCTTTCATATTGAGGAATTTCCTCAAGCTTTGGAAGGTCATCTGTTTCAACATCTCTTGACTGTTTGATTTCTGCTTGTGAAGCGAGAGTATCAAATATTTTGTAGAATTCTGTGATATCATCCTGAACGATGTTGTCATTCAGTTTACATACATTACCTGTAAATGTTACATAATGATTTAGAAGAATCTCATAATATCCGTGTTCTTCCTTGATTGCAGGTTTGGCTGCAATGATGTCCTGATACACAGAATTTTTCGGCGTATCAAAGACAAGATGAAATCCATTTCCTGACATTGAAAGTTCAATATACTTACAAGGAAGTTTGAGGAGTTTGTCTCTGATTTCAGGTGGACATTTTGGTTCAACATCAAGGACAACGAAGGAGTCTGTTGCCTGATTCAAGAAATATGCAAAGTTTGAAGCTTGGGGAATGAAATCAATGATTTCCTGAAGCTTAACAAGTGGTGTCCAATCACCTTCAAACTTAGCACCTTTTATTTCTGTGCCATTTGTTGATATCAAAAGATGCATATCAAGTGGCATTTTGGTATTTGTTGATACAGTCCAACGAACATTGTTCGCAATTGACTGTATGAACGCATCCGTTGAAAAGTATTGTAAATTCATAGGATTTCTCCTTATAGTTTTTGGGTTACAGTAATAAAGATGGGATAACGTTTGTTACCCCATCTTATTTATTTAATGCCAAAGGGTTTTTCTTTATTACTGTGGAGTGTAACTAAGACCTGCAGGTGCTACATTTGTAGGCTGCTGTGCAACCTGTTCCTGTGTCTGCTGAGGTCCATAATTAGCACCTCCCTGTGCGTTTGCAAAAGTTCCGTTTACGTCAACCATAGGGTTACCGCCTGCCTGAACCTGCTGAGCAGTAGCATTAGGTGTTACCTGAGGCTGTACCTGCTGTGTAGGTGCAGCTGTTGGATTGACATTCTGAGGAACTCCTGCAGGAGCCTGACCCTGAACGTTTATAGTGTTCATAGGCTGAACAACCTGATTGTTCATAGGATTTACAGCCTGACCTGTTACCTGTGTCTCAGGTACAGTAGGTGCTGCTTCCTGAACAGGTGTTACTACGCTTGAAGGAGATGTTACAGGCTGACCCTGAAATCCCTTATTTTCAATACCCATCTTCTCGAAGTAATTGCTAAGAGGAGATGTCTCGTAGTATCTTACAGGCTCATTGAGGATGATGTAATCGATACCTGTTCCTGTGTAACCATTGTAGTTAAACAGCTTGATACCAAGTGTTACATCCATGCCCTGTGCAAGTTCCTTCTGAAGTGGATGGTCTTTGTCAGCAAGAACTACACCCTGAAGGGCTGTTCCTGCCTCAGGTCCATACGCAATTGTAGGGAGTTGCTTAGACTTAGAATCCTGTGTGAAACTGTTTGCAGGTGTTCCATCAGACTTTGTAGATACTCTTTCAATGAAGAACTTCTTTACTTCAGGATGAAGCTCAACATCGTCGATAACTACTGCTTCCTTAAGTGTGATTGTGATATAAGGTGTCTGTCTCGCAATCATACCCTTGGCGATGTTCTTCTGATTCATCTTGGCGAGTTCCTCGCCCTCGATGAAATGTGTGATACGTGAGTAAGAAACCTTACCACGAACATTGATTACGCTTGGTGCATAAGGTGCCAAGCTTTTAAGTTGTGCTCTAGCCATAATTTCTAAAATCCTTTCTCGTTAGACCCGTCTTGCGGGTAATCTCGTTTAAAACTTTTTTCTCGATAATCAACTCGTTAGATGACGTTCGAGCACCTTTGGCATTTATAACAACATTCATTAAAAAAATGAATGATAGTTATTGATTTGTTTCCTCATTTATGATAGCATTATACCATATAGGGGATATATGTCAATATATCTGAACCTCATAAATCTTAGAAAGGAGACATAATGACATGGATGCTCTTAAGAAATGCAAGGTTGTAACCTACGCATCAGGTGTAGCCGCAGCTGCTCTGCTAGGGTTAACCGTATATGCGGCATCTACTGCTGTTCCAAAAGAAACATCTAATGTTTCAACAGTGAACATTCAGCTTGATGCTAACACTTATAAGGGCGTAATGGGTATGCTTGATTATTACAAAAATCACGATGTTAGTAAAGACCCTCAGTTTGTTTCTGAAGGAGATAGGCTTTACATTGTGTTTGATGGTAATAAATACCCTGTGGTTGATACCGAAGATGGTCTTGTTGCTGAAGGTACGCTAACAGATGACGCAATCGGAACTCTTGATGCTGATGGCAACGAAATCGTAGGTATCACTGACGATGGTTTGCCAATCATCGGCTATGACGATTTAGGTAATGCAATCATCGGTAGAACTGATGAAGCACCTATCGAAGATATCGTCGGTGATGAAAACGTTAATATCTTGGTTGACGAGAATGGCAACAGATATTATCACATCGTTTGGGGTGATACTCTTTGCAAGATTTCATCACTCACACATTATTCTGTCGATGAACTCGCAGAATACAACCACATTAGAAATGTCAATCTTATATATGCAGAATCAGATTTGATGATTCCCGACAAAAAGTAATGACAATTTCTTGAACGTTCAATGAAAACACGTAGGCTCATGGAGTATCCATGAGCCTATTTTTTACTCAATAACTACGTCAGGTAAAGCCTTTTCAGCTTCTTCTGTTGTAGTTGCTGCTACAGATGTAGCCTGAGTGTTTTTCTTAACGTTCTTTTCTTTATAAGGTAAAATTTCGTCAATAAGACCGAAATCTAAGGCTTCCTGTGCAGTAAGCCAATTGTCACGGTCAGTTGCTTTCTCGACTTCTTCGAGAGGCTTACCTGTGTTCTGAGCCATGATTCTGTTAAGCTTTTCTCTTGTCTTCAAGATATGCTTTGCAGTAATCTCGATATCGGCAGCCTGACCCTTAGCACCGCCAAGTGGCTGATGAATCATAACTTCTGCCTCAGGAGCACAGAATCTTTTATCTCCTGAACTGAGAAGGAACGCTCCCATAGAGGCTGCTAAGCCAATGCAGTATGTATATACAGGTGACTTGATTGTCTTCATGGTATCATAGATAGCCATGCCTGCTGTTACACTTCCACCAGGGCTATTGATATAGACGTGAATTGGCTCATGAGAAGTGTTACTAGCGTCAAGTGATAGTAATTCTGCCATCATGATATCTGCCATAGTGTCATCAACTTCACCTGTCATGAAAATGACTCTGTCTTTAAACATCTGAGATGGTAAGTCAATAGTGTACTTGCTACCATCAGGGTTTGTGACTATTGCGTGTGGTACTCCAAACATAATAATTTACATCCTTTCATAATGTGTTATGTGTTTTGAATTTATGTTCAACGAACGGCGTAAGACACAAATAAGGCAGATACCTAAGTATCTGCCTCGATTATCACTTAGAAATACATTCTAGTATTTCCATTAGGTCTAAGTGCCGTTGAGTTGCTAAAGTTATTCAAGCCGTTAAGTCTAGTGTTATTATCATACATATCAACACTGTTAGTGTTGTTCTTTGCGTTTTCTACTAAAGTTGTTACAGCATAACTGATAGCAAAGGCAGCGTCAAAAGAACCTACATTCTTTAACATATCGCCCATACTATTTACCTCGTCTTTCTTGGGTATATTTTCAGTTACTCAAATTGAAAACCGAGAGCGATTCATCGCTCGATACCCAATTAGTAAAAATATGAAAAGAAAGACAAGAAACCCAATTGTATCTTCCATAAGTTTTTTGAGGTTTTTTGTTTTAGATTAGTACCCCAAAGAAATACAGAATATATACCCAATTAGATGACTTATTAGTTAAATAGTAGGATACGTAATGCCACCTAAATTATCTTCTTTTAGGTGAGGCATGATTCCAAGAATCAGATTCCTTTCATTTTCTTCTTTTTGAATCTGTGCTTTAAGCTCGTTAAGAGTTTTATCTGTTTCAATCATGCGATACGCAAATCCAAGTACGAATGTCTGTTGAACAAGTTTTGCATCAATCTTGGATTCAGTCTTAAAATAGGCAATAAACCTTCCTCGGTTAGTAATCCTATCACAGAATCCAACGGATTCGTTTGCAATAGGATAACTGATTGTATCACCGAGCATTCTTCGTATGAACTGCTCAGAACCAACGGTTTTGTGAGATTTAAATTTCTTAATTTCATAACATTCAATTTTGAATGTTGTTTCACTCAAATCTTCACATGGTTCACAGAGCAGTGCATAAAAATATTCACACTTTACGGGGTCTACAAAATCTTTGGTTTCAGCGATGCAGATTTCTTCAGGATAAGCGTCTATGACGGTTCCATTTTCGAATTCAATCTTCCACATTGGAAGACATTCGAGGTCTGCATCTCCGTTTGCATAAGAAAGTCTGTTTAAGACTTTGAATCCCATTCCGACATAATCCTGTTTGTCCTCATAAGGTGAATGGAACTTTTTGCTGAATCCGAATTTTTCATATGTATCAAAGCTGTCCTCTACAAAAGATACGAGTTCATCGAACGACATATCTTCTTTATCAGGATAATTTGCTTTGAGTTCATCAAATGAATTATATTCCATAGCATAATCCTTTACTTTCTGTAATATTTGAGTGAATCGTTGATGAATTCATCGAGTTCTTTAAAGAACTCATCAGGATTTTCATCAATATCTGCATGAATCACACCATCATATGTGTTGACGTAGCCGCCACATTCGTATTCGACATAGATATGAATATCTGCTTTATCATCGTTGAGATATATCGATACAAAAGCGCTGTAAATTGAAGACAGGCTCATGTATTTTTCATAACAATTCTTAAGCGTGCCATCGGCGTTTGAGTTTTCAAACGAATAGCCTTTACGAATGAGTTCATAACAGAAATCTTTATCCGAAGCAGCATTACTGATACTTATGATTTCAGGGGTGATGAAGAACTTGTTTTTGTTCTCATCATAATGTGCTTCAGATATTTTTGATGGTTTTAATTCATCACCTGATTCAATGGTGTTGATTTCAATCTCTGTATCATCAGGTAGATTTGAAATCAATTCTTTGAAATCTTTTACATGCATATTTTACCTCTTAGTCTAATATTCTAATGTTTACAGCTTTATTGTTGAACTTAGAAAGTTCATGGCGAGTAATTTTATAGTTTTTCCACCATTGATTTACAGTTTCGCCGTCATCATTGACATATTTGTCATCTTCTATGTGCTTATTCACATAATCATTACAGAAATCTATTGCTTTCTGTTCTGAAGATGTAAATAACAAGAAACTTGTACTGTGTCCACAGTCTTCGTAAACACCGTTTTCGATTGTAAAACAATAAGGTTCTAACATAATTGTTCCTCCTAATCATAAAATAACAGGCACGGAAAACCATGCCTATTACGCATTTACGATAATGATAATCCAAGATTACCATTTGCATAACCGTAAAGATAATTCTTTATGATTGATTTTGCAAATGAAGCAATCGCCTGTGTCACGCCATTACCAACCTGTTGTTGCCTGTCATTGATTGTTCCAAAGAATTTGAATGCTTTATCAAGACCCATAATGGCAGCAGCTTCAGAAACAGAAAGAATTCTATTTTCTGTTGGATGAGTAAGGTTCACTTTACGCCAATTGGTGATGGTAACAGATGGTTCATCAAGAGCAAGTCGTCTGTAGACGTTGGAATGTCTGTCAAGATTTTCCATGCCCTTGATATACTTGTAATTACCGCCTTGTGGAACCTGAGCCATCTTAGCCTGCGTAGCAGGTGAAGCTTTTGTCACATCATTATAGTTGAACCAATCAGATGTAACTTTAGAAAGAGCGTCACCAACAGTCTTTCGATTTACGATTTCAACATCAGGAATGATGACTTTGCCAATGGCTTTGATTGAACCAATCAAAATCATACGTTTACGTTTGCTGTAACCGCCTAAGTCCCAATCATTCACAACAGAGTAAGTGATGTTGTAATCATCAGCAAGTTCCGTAAGAACTTTCTGAATGTATTTACCCTGTTCCTTGGTAATGAACTGTTCGACGTTTTCAACAAGGAACATTAAAGGCTTTTTAGCCTTTACCATGCGAATATAATCATCAATGAGAAGGCGTTTTGATACGTCTTGAGCTTCGTTGCCTGCTCTGTTTGCGTTGGAGTAGCCTTGACAGCATGGTCCGCCGATGATTAAATCTGCATCAGGAACATCTTCTTCTAAGAGGTCTCTGATATCCATACAGAGGATATGGTCACCTATATTGGCTCTGTATGTCTCACAGGCAGACTTGTCAAAGTCAACTGCGAATTTAATATCAAAGCTGTCATCTTTCTTGAACGGATAATCAAGAAGACCTGCGCCTGAAAACAGTGAAACTGTGTCAAACACATAGGACAAATCATTCTGTGTCTTTTCGGAGAAAAGTCCTGATGCTGTAAGCATATTGACAAGAGCCGAATCATGTTCAATAAGGGTCTGTTTGTCGATTTCAAACGATATGTCCGAATGATTGCCGATTAAATCAGCAATATCATGGTCTGAAAGATTTTCTGTGTTTACGGATTTGTTGATGATATGCACGACGATTTTATCGTCTAAAATCTCAACTTCCATGTAGGCTGCAAGACTCATAGCCTGTTTGATTTCTTCATTACGAAGGTCTACAAGTGGCTTTGCGTTTGCACC
>JAEEGL016434595.1_pt1 | contig 14448 bp, 12 predicted proteins | sample 9134231 | NCBI WGS metagenome assembly JAEEGL01 (sample SAMN16246548, study PRJNA631951) | gut metagenome | biome: gut microbiome; feature: rumen; material: fiber-attached | host: Bos | place: Iran: Karaj | collected 2018-10
AAGACGGCCGACGTCCTCAGACGGTTCGACGCGTTTGAACGGGAACAGAAGGAAGCGGCAAAAGAATACCGCGAACGCGCCGCTGCCCGGGAAAAGGAGAACGAAGCCTACCGTTCGTTCCGCACCGGGCAGGGACAGACCCTTTATACGACCTTCGTGTTTACCCGCTCCGTTCTGGAAGAAAACACGGCCGTCACGGAAAAGACCAGAAGCGAACTGGTCGCGCTCACGGAAAACGCCGCGGAACTCGTGGGTTCGTACGGCACGACCGTTTCCGACGTCGAACAGCTTGAACTGATGAGAGAAGAGCTGCTCGGGGCGGAGGAATGGAGCGAAGCGGAAGCGAGCCGGAACGCCGCCTTCTTCCGCGAGCTGCTTGAAGAGATCGAGAGTCATCTGGAAGAGTACGAGAAGGCGTACGGAGATTACATCGCCCATTATATCGCGTTTATGGAAGCCGTCAACGCCGACGTCGCTCCGGGAGAGCACGAATACGCGGTCATTCCCAAAGAGCGCGGCGCTTTTGCCGACGTATCCGCGATCGAGGAAGAGATCGAAGAGCTGAAGCGCGCGACGGTCAGGAGAGTTTGCAGCCGTTATACCGCCGAAACGATCTCGCAGGTCATGCGGTCGCACGGGTACACCGTCGAACGAGACGTCGTACTGTATGAGGACGACGGCTCGCACGATACGCTCTTTATGGTCGACGGGGACAGCCGAGCGATCCACGTGAGCGTCAGCGAAGCGGGCACCGGCGAACAAACGGTCATGATGGAGACGGTCAGAGTAGAAAGCGGCAGAAAGACCGGAGAAGGGAAGACGACCGCGAGAACGGTCCGGGGCAGAGACCTTGACGAGACCGAGAGAGAAGAGGGATACGAGGATCAGGTGCGCTTTTGCAAGATGCACGAACAGATCGTCAGCGAACTCGAAGAGCTCGGTATCATATTCAAAAAAAGGCTCAGCCGCCCCGAACCGGACCGCAGATACAGCAAAAAGATCATCGTATACGACGGCATATCCGCTTCAAGCGACGATCTCAAGGCGGAAAAGAAACTCATCAACTACGGCGAGAGAAGAAGAGCCAAGGCAAAACCGATGGCAAAGGCAAAGAAACCGGGAGAATGATCTTTTGAATATTCGGTCCGGCTTGCGTGATCCGGCGTAAACTCCGGAAGGCGAGGCCGGGCGGGAAAGGACGGCGCTTATGGCGACGGAAGAGATGATAATTTGCGAGGAGTGCGGGGTCCCCAACCGGCCCGGCAGTCCGTTCTGCAGGGCGTGCGGAAGCGCTCTTAACTGCTCCGGGGCCGGGGGCCGGGAAAGCCGCGGTGAGGAAAGCGCACGCGTTCTCATTCTTAAAGAAAAGACTACGGGCAGAGAACTCAGGGCAGACTCACCCGGCGCCGTGATCGGACGGGACGAGAAGTTCGGGCGGGAAATATTCGCCGGAAACCGCAAAGTCAGTTCGCCCCATTGCCGGATCTTCCTTGACGGAGATAAATGGAAGGTGTCTGAATTCAAAGAACATCCTTCGTGCAACAGGACGTATATCATACGCAGACAGGGCGAACGGCCGATCCGCGTGCACGATACGCCTCTGCCGCTTTTCGACCTGTCGAAACTTTACGTCGCGGATATCTGTTTCGAGGTACGTATACCCCGGCCCGACCCGAAGGATAATGACGCGCAGCAAAAGACCCCTCCGGAAACGGGGGCGGAACAAAACGCGCAGGCTGAAGAACGTGCGGAGGAGAACAAGCCCTGCGAGCCCGTCACGTACGAGATCGTCTGTCCCGTATGCGGGACGGCGTTCCCCGTCTCCGGTCCCGACGAGCGGATCGCGGAGTGCAAAAGCTGTCCGGACCCGTTCGACCGCCGCGAAATAGCCCGGGTCAGACCGACCCCGAAACGCTGAGCGTTATGCAGGTCGACAGGATCCTGTTTCCCGTCACGACCCTCGGACCCGGGAAACGGCTGACGGTATGGACGATCGGCTGTTCCAAACGGTGCCGCGGATGCGCAAACGCCGAATTGCAGCGCGCCGACCCGTCGCGCGATATCCCCGCGCCGGAACTGGTACGGTCGATAAAAAGGACGCTCGGGGGGAAGATCCCCGACGGAGTGACCGTCACGGGCGGAGACCCGATGGAACAGCCCGAAGAGCTGCTGAGGCTCCTCGACGGGCTTTCGGACCTGACCGACGATATACTCGTTTACACCGGATATACCGTCCGCGAGCTGCAAAAGCGCATTGATCCGGAACTTCTTGAAAAGCTGTTTTCCCGGATCGGCGTTCTGATCGACGGCCGGTACGTCGAGGCGCTCAACGACGGCGTCTCCCCGCTGCGGGGCTCTGTCAATCAGCGAATCATTTTTCTGAAAAAAAGCCTCGAGGAGCGTTACGAGGAGTACCTCGGATCGGGGCGAAAGATACAGAACTTCCACGTCGGCGGAAGGATCGTGTCCGTCGGCATCCACAACAAACAGCAGTGATCGAAGAAAGGACGGAAAAAGAAATGGAGAAGATCTCCGTGCCGAAATGGCAAAGAGAGATAGAGCACTTCAAAGGGATCAAAAGCGCATTTATTATTGAAGGAAATATCAACGACCTTTACGTCGCTCCGGAGCCCGACGGGGGCACCGGGGCCGACAGCGCGTCAGAAACGGTCTCGGATCTGAAAAACACGGTGAGAAAGATATTCGACCGCGGAAGCACGAAGGGTCATTACCGCTTTCTGTACGTCAACCCGGTTTTCGGCTTCGAGGACGTTTTTGCCTCCGGCAGCACCGAGAACGAGATCAAAGCGGCGGAGGAACTTCTGAAGAACCGCCGCGCGGCGGCTGAACGTACGAACGGAGAAAAAAAGGAAGAGGGACACAGCGACAACAAGCCGGTCAAAAACTCGGAGCTCGTCCGCGAGATCTTGACGCACCCGCTTTTCCCGAATCAGAGCGAAGGCAAAAAGTCGACGGTCGTCATTTTCGAATACGCGTCGAGGCTGCTTACTTCTCCCGACAGTATGTCGGTCGACGACGAGACCGTCTTTCTGAATCTGTATTACGGGATCCAGAACGCGATCCGCGAGAACGTCTACATAAACACGCTCGTCCTTATCGTCGATAAGCTGAACGATATCCCGGCGTGGTTCTATCTGAAGAGTCCGTTCGTGCGGACGGTCAACGTGCCCGATCCCGATCGCGAATCCCGGACGGTCTGTGCCTGCGAGTTCTTCTCCGAACTTGCGAAAGACCGGAAGGCGATGGACAAATTCATCGACATAACCGACGGGATGAAGCTGCGCGAGCTCGACGCGGTCCGCAGACTGCGCCTGAACCTCGGCTTCGGGGAAGACCGGATGAAGGAAGTCGTTTCGGTCTATAAATACGGCTTCACCGACAGCCCGTGGGAGATGATGCGCGACAAGCTCGGCGCCACAGGCGACGATATCGTGAAGGATCTTTCCGCCCGCGTCAAGGGACAGGATCAGGCTCTTCGACGGGTCGCGGGCATCCTTCAGCGATCCGTTACGGGCCTTTCCGGAATGCAGCATTCCGCCGAGATCAGCAAGCCGCGCGGCATTCTGTTCCTTGCGGGACCCACCGGTACGGGAAAGACCGAGACGGTGAAAGCGGTCACCGAGCTGCTGTTCGGCGACGAACGCGCGCTGCTGCGCTTCGATATGAGCGAATACACCGCGGAGCAGTCGGACCAGAAGCTGTTCGGCGCTCCTCCCGGATACGTAGGATACGACAACGGCGGTCAGCTGACGAACGCCGTCCGCAACGACCCCTGCAGCGTTCTGCTGTTCGACGAGATCGAAAAGGCGCATCCGAGCATAATGGATAAATTCCTTCAGATCCTCGAGGACGGGCGGATGACCGACGGACAGGGCAACACCGTGTATTTCGGCGAGACGCTGATCTTCTTTACAAGCAACATCGGTATCTCTCAGGAGATCGTCGAAAACGGGAAAGTGGTCGGAAGAAAAACGATCGTGAAACCGGGCGAGACTTACGACTCGATCAAGAAAAAGGTCGAGGACGCCATGCGCGTCGCGTTCAAGCCCGAGGTGATCAACCGTATTGGGGAAAACATCGTCGTTTTCAATTACATTGAGCGCGAGGCGTCGGATCAGATCTGCCGTTCGAAGATCGCGAAGATCAACGAGAACATTCTGAAGAAAAAAGGGTACGCGGTCGAAGCTCCCGAGGAGATCCTCGCGCACCTCTGCGAGCGGTGTATGGATGAGGAAGTGCGCCTGAACGGAGGACGCGGTATCGGAAACGTCATCGAAGCGGAGTACCTCAACCCTCTGTCGGACTGCGTTTTCAACGAACGAGTCGAAAGAGGCGACGCGGTGAGAGCGACCATTTCAAACGGGGCGGTCGTCTTTCACAAAGCCGGCGGCGCGTACTGATCGAAAAGAAAAAGGCGGGAAGCTTTTCGGCTGACCGCCCGGAAAGGAGATCCATATGATCACAGTCAGTTGTTATATAGACGCGGGCGCCGGCGGGAAGCAGAACGACGACCGCGCCGCCGTGTGCGGGACCGTCCTGAAGGAGGGGTATTATACCTGCGACCGGAAAGACGGAGTGCTGACGGCCGTTCTTGACGGCGTCGGAGGCGAGGCTTTCGGCTATTACGCCGCGACCATAGCCGCGCATTGCGTCGCCGGGGGCGACGGGATGACGCAGACCGAACAGACTCTTCGGGAGATCGTCCTTGAGTGCAACCGCAGGATCCTTGAAAAGCAGAAGGCCGACGGACGGTTCCGTGAGATGGCGTCGACCGTAAGCGGGCTGTACCTCAAGGACGGAAAGTGCTTTCTGTTCAACGTCGGAGACTCGAAAGTGTTTCGCTATTCGGGCGGATTCATGAAGCAGCTGACGGCGGACGACAGTCTCGGCGGGCACGTCCTTTCCAAGTGGCTCGGCAAATCGGGCCTTGATCTTACGGTCGACGAAAAACCGTTCGGAGACGAAGATATTTTCATCGTTTGCAGCGACGGCGTCAGCGATACGCTCTCGTTCGACGAATGGGAGGCGGCGCTGAAAGACTACGTCGACGGCAAAACGAATACCGAGGACCTCCTGCGGGGGCTGGTCAGAAAGGCGATAGTCAACGGCTCCGAGGATAACTGCACCGTTATTCTCGTCGATCCCCGCGGGGATCGGCAGAACGGGACCCCGTGATCTTGCTTTTTAATTCTTTCATTTCATTAAGGAGAGGAGAACGATATGGCTCAAACCGAGAAAATGGATCCTTTATTCGGAGATGAAGGCACACCGGGAGGCGGGACGACTGAAAAAATGCCCCCCATTTTCGGCGATGACGACGACGATTCGTACCGGTTGTCGCTGACCGGGACGAATCAGTTCACCCTGTCAGGCGGAAGTTATACGATCGACGGCGACGATCCCGACAGTTACGTGGGACGCGGAGGCGAAGCGGTCATTTACACCGGTCTGAAGGATTCCGACGGAACGCGCGTCGCCTTTAAGATCTACGATACGTTCAACCAGCAGCAGATGCGTCAGCAAAAAAAGCTGAGCGAACATCTGAAAGAGGTTTTTTCGGACTATAAAACGTGTCATCTGATGCCGATCCTCGACTGCGGGGACGCCATGCTGACGGACAGCGAGGGTCAAACGAAATATTTCGTTGACGTGATGCCGTATCTTCCGCACGGAAGAGTTACACTGATGTCCTACGAAGAACTGCGCGGCGAACTCATTCCTCAGATCCTTAAGGCGATGTGCAATCTTCACGACATGGGAATGATCCACCGCGACATCAAGCCGGATAACATATTCTGCATCACGGACGGCGGGGGAAAGGTATACTTGCTCAACGATTTCGGCGCCACCCGGCAGATGACGACCGGAGGCGCGAACTATACGCAGAAACGCACGGGGACCCCCGGATATACAGCCCCGGAAGTTTACAGCGCCTACGCGACCTCGAAAAGCGACTATTATTCGTTCGGATGTACCGTCGCCACGCTCTACCACGGAGCTCACGTATATCAGACGCTTATCGATCACGGCGAGATCGGAAGGCTGAATCAGGAAATGACGGGCAAAGGAATGCCTCTCGGCTGCCCGGAGGAACATAAGCCTCTGCAGGAACTCGTCAACGAACTGACTGCACCGTCTCCGGAACAGCGCGCCGGAAAAGAGCGCGTTCTGGAATGGCTGAGCGATCCGAAGGCGTTTAAAAGCAAGGCGGTTTTCGGCGACAAACGGCCTCTTGCCTTCAGGAGCGAAAACAAGGATTTCTTCAGTTTCACGGAGATCGCGGAGTATCTTTCTCAGAACTGGCCGTTGGCGCGGGAGGTCCTGTACAGAGGGACGCTTGAGAAAAGCGTCAGCGTCGACGACGCTCAGCTCGGAGTCGAGATCGCAAAGATCGAAGATGGCCACAGGAGCCCGGATAAACAGGATCTCGGCGTCGCGCTCGCATTGCACGTTCTTGATCCCGAGGGACCCGTTTACTGGCGCGGGGCCGTTTACCGCGGCGCGGCGGAGATCGCCGCCGTTCTGAACGCCCGTCCCGACGATCCCGATATCGGGGAATTGCTCTGTTCCGGTTTTATCTCTCAAAAGCTCTCCCTCATCAACGAGGATCCCGGCGTCGTCTCGCGCGTTCGGGAGATCGAATCAGTCGCCGTTTCGGGGGACGAGTCCGTCGCGCTTGGTTTGCGGATGATGCGTATCGCTTTTTCTCCGACGGATGAAGGAAAAAAGGTCCGCGGAGCCGGCACGATCGACGAACTTTTTGAAGGGGTGCTTCGTTCGAGGGAACTGTATGCGGCGATCGCAGACGCCCTGAGCGATCTTGATTTTCTCGCGTTCGTCGCCGTCAACGGAAAAAAAGACGGCGTTCTTTCCCTGATGAAGGATCCGGACGTGCGCTCCGGGGACACGGAACGCGGTGAAAAACTGAAAAATACGATCACGTCGTTCTTCCTTCTTGCGGAGGACTGTATGACGGACAGAAAACTGCTGCACGAGACCTATCTCCGTTACGGACCCTGCTCGCACGAAATCTGGATCGCGGAGAATATCGATCTGTTCGTCTGTCATTCGAGAGACGCGCAGCGTATGCAGCATGAGATCAGGCGGTTTATTCTCCCTTCCGTCGGAGAGCCGCTCGAAACGATCAAAAGCAGGATAGACGTTCTCAGCGAGCTGGAACAGGGTTTCCTTCGCCTTTTCCAGGGCAATCCCTTCCTGGCGAACGAACATGAACTCAACGGGAAGACCGGCGTGACCGCCGCCTCCTACAAGGTGTATCTGGCTGACGGTCTGTTCGGCCAACCGCAGATGATCGGCTATCTTGAGATGATGTTCGGGAGGATCTGAAAATGAAAACACTGAACAAAACGCTCTCTTTCGAATCTCAGAAGGCGGAAGTGCTGCCCGCAGCGGAACGAAGAAAAAAAGAATGCGCTGCGCTGAACGCCAGGGTGGCTGCGATACGGACCGATCGCTCGTTCCGCGTCGGACGTCAGATCGGCGGAGTGATCTTTCATCTGCTGATGACCGCGCTTTTCGGTTTTTTGCCGTTATGCTGGTATCTTTCCGTCAGGGAAGGGACGTATGGTCTGGCGATGATCGGCGTCAGGTTCCGGACGACCGAGCTGCTTGAACTGCCCGCGCTCCCGGGCGTGGACGTTGACCGACTGGTCCCCTCGCTTATTGCGGCGGCGCTGTTTTCGATCGCGCTGTACGCCGCGATGTGCTTTATTCGCGCGATCGTGCGTATCGTTAAAGGGTCGAGACTGAACGCCATCAGCACGGGGATAAGAATGATCGAGGGCAACGTTGACCGTCTCCGGACCGCAGTTGCCGACCGAAACGATAAATTCGTGAAGAAACCGGCGGTGATCACGACGCTTTACGGACCGGACAGATCGATCGAGTTCAGGATAAACAAGGTAACTGCAAAGCTGAATTCTTTTTCGGCGCAGTCCCGTCTCTCAAAAGTCTTCACGGCGCTGGCGGTTATTTTCGCTGCTTGCTTCTGCCTGTCGATCTCCGCTGCGTGGTTTCTGGTGTTCTTGAACGTCGCGGTGCTGGTGCCGGGCCCGATCGTGCTCGTTTGGGTCTGCATCGGTCTGACGTTTGCTTTCACGCTCTTCACGTATATCTGGCGATTCATCCGCATTCTTACCCGCGCTGCCGATCCTTTTACAGGAAAGGTCTTCGCTCGCCTTTGCGTATCCGCCCTGATCATGGTAATAATAAACTTTCTGCACGTGTTTATTGCGACGCTCATTGCCGGCAATATAACTCGCGTATGGGCGTATATACTTGGGATCGTGGTATTTTTCGCGTCGATCGGACTGTGGCGGCTGTTCAATCGCCGTGTGCGCAATTCGCGCTGACAAAAGAAAAAAGCGGAGCCTCGGGACTCCGCTTTTTGAGTGAAGAGAGAAGAGTGAAGAGTGAAAAGAGAAGAGAAAAGGTAACGCGCCCGGGGGAACGGAGGGACGGAAGGGAGAACACTAAGTATTATAACAAGTCTAAATGAAGTCTCTGAAACCTCAAAGCGGCGGCGCCGACACAGATACCGAAAAGGCGGCCATCTCATATATATTTTGTGCAATGACTATGCAACTCAAAAGCGGCCATGATAATCCGATCCACTTTTATCCAGGGAAATACGATTAGCATGCTTTGCGGGGAGATGCGATCTGGTGATAATGATATTTCAATAAAAAAATCTTGGCGAATAGCGGCTTGACAATTTGCAGAAAATAATATATAATTTTTTCTGCGAGGTGAATTATGAACAGACCTAACTATATTCAAGAAATAAGAAGCAGAATTGATGCCGCCAAAATCGGCTCCGTTTTTGTTGCCTCAGACTTTGCGGACATAACGGAAACAAAGCGTATAAGCGAGTGCTTGGTAAGACTATCTAACGATAATACTTTGAAATGTGTTATGCGCGGCATTTTTTATAAGCCGGAATACAGCGCGTTGCTCGAAGAGTATATCGCGCCCGCTCCGGATGCGGTAGCGCACGCCATAGCACGTAATTTTGGGTGGACCATCATTCCTTGCGGAGATACCGCTCTTAACCTTCTCGGATTATCGACACAGGTTCCCGTTGTCTGGTCATATGTCAGCGATGGACCTTATAAGGATTATTCGTATGACAACACGACAATAAAATACAAGCATACAACCAACAAAGAGATTTCCAAACTGTCCCCGAAGACGTCGCTCGTCATTCAAGCATTGAGGGCACTTGGAAAAGACAACATTCAACAAGAAACGATCGAGAGAATCAAAGCCGAAACAACAACAGCCGAGCGTGGGGCAATGCTGACGGAAGCCCGGTACGCTACGGCGTGGATCTACGAAACTATTAAAACGATTTGCAGGTGAGAGAATGAGAAAAATAGCTGTTATCGAAGCAAAAGAGCGTGAGGCGCTTTTTCGCAATACTGCCGCACGAATGGGTATCAGCGAGGCAGTTATCGAAAAGGATTTCTGGGTGTGCTATATGCTCGATTATCTTTTTCATCGCTGCGCTTGGAAAGATAATCTGGCATTTAAGGGTGGCACCAGTCTCTCAAAGGCGTATGATCTGATCAAACGCTTTTCGGAAGATATTGACCTGATCCTTGACTGGCGTGTGCTCGGTTACAGGATCGACGAACCGTGGGAGCAGCGCAGCAATACCAAGCAAGACGCCTTCAACAAAGAAGCGAACGAACGCGCGGAAGTATTTCTTCGAGACGTATTCCTGCCGGCAATAAAAAATGATCTGACAGAAGAGTTGACTCTTCCCGTTAAATGCGAAATAGATTCACATGACGGTCAAACTGTCAAGTTCACATATCCGAATAGTTTTTCCGATACGGCAATTCTTCAGGAGATCCGTCTGGAGATCGGCGCTCTTGCCGCGTGGACTCCTGCCGCGGAGCAAACGATTACGCCGTATTCCGCCGAATACTATGGACGCGTGTTTGAACAACCGTCAACTCAGATTCTTACGGTCCTGCCGGAACGCACCTTCTGGGAAAAGGTCACGATTCTGCACCGCGAAGCGTTCCGTTCTGAAAGCAGCGCTCTTCCCAGCCGGTATTCACGGCATTATTACGATTTGTACTGTATGGCAAAAACTCCGGTCAAAGAACGCGCACTTTCCGATACAGATCTGCTTGACCGCGTCGTTATGTTCAAGGACAAGTTCTATCGCTGTCCATGGGCTCGGTACGATCTCGCCAAGCGTGGCACGATGCGTCTCATGCCGCCGGTTCATAATGTACAAAAACTCCGCGAAGACTACGAACATATGCAGAATATGATTTTCGGGGAAACGCCAGATTTTGACATAGTTCTTGTTGGCATTCAAAAGCTTGAAAAGGAAATAAATGAAAAATAAAACAATATAAACAGTTATGCAAAAAACCGGAAGGTTATTTTCGCCCTCTTTATCAGAAGACACATAAATTCTCAAAACGTAAAAGAATCGTTGATTTCAATCAAGGAATTGATTCACGACTTATTACTCCTCAGAACATGAAAAAACTTGCCTGCGGCAATTCTTTACCTGCGGGTTCTCGTCGCGCCGGCGACGCGCACAAAAAAACAAGCACCTATCGGGTGCTTGCTTTTTTGTGTGGGCCATCAGGGACTCGTCGCATTGCGGTAAAATGTTATAAATAAGCCGAAATGAAGATTCTGAAATATCAGGCAGGCGGCGTCAACACAGATACCGAAAAGGCGGCCATCAGGGACTCGAATTCGTTGCGCCGACAAAAAGCGTATTTGTCAGACGCCGGGCGCAACGATAAAGAATTGCTGACGCAATTCTTTACCCGAGGGTTCTCGTCGCGGCAGCGACGCGGACAAAAAAACAAGCACCCATCGGGTGCTTGCTTTTTTGTGTGGGCCATCAGGGACTCGAACCCCGGACCGTCCGGTTATGAGCCGGATGCTCTAACCAACTGAGCTAATGGCCCGTTTCGCCGCCGTTATATTCTATCACGGCGGCATAACGTTGTCAACACTTTTTTGGGGGCCGGCGCAGCTCTTCCGTCAGTCCTTATTCAGGATCGTCGCCATCGTCTGACCTTCTCCGTGGATCTCCTCGAAGTCGCGGCGGAACACGTCGACCGCGGAGTCGATGCTCGGCAGCGAGAGAGCCTTTTTGATCAGGCCGTAGCTGACCGTCGCGCTGTGCGCGCCGCTTGCGAAAGCGGATACGATCTCGGCGACGTTCTTGAAGCTCGCGGCAAGGATCTTCGCGTCGGAGCCGGACTCGTCGATGAAGGAGCGGATCTGCTCGATGACGCGGTCGGCGTCCGTGCAGTTGTCCTCCATGCGGTTGTAGTAGATCGCGACGTATTTCGCGCCGGCGAGGACGGCGAGAACTCCCTGCATCGTCGTGTAGATGCCGGTCGCCGTCACGTTGACGCCCTCTTTCGCGAGCGCCTTGATGGCGGGAAGGCCCGCTTCGCTGACGGGGATCTTGATATAAGTGTCGTGACCGATCTTCGAGATTATCGTCTTCGCCTCTTCGATTATCGCGTCCGTCGTCGAGGAGACTACCTGTATGTGAAGACTGCGTCCGTTCGTGCAGAGACGCCTGATCGTGTTGAGTCTTTCGTAGACGTCGATCGCGCCCTCTTTTTTGAGAATGCTGGGATTTGAGGTGACCCCGACGACCGGCCACATCGAAAGACCGTATTCGAGTTCTCCGAGATTGGCGGTATCAAGCATCAGTTCGTTCATTTTGATCCGTGACCTTTCGTAACGATTTTTCGGGACGGCGAGATCTCCTCTCCGTCCCGAATAAAATTCTATCATATCCGCACTCGGCGGGTCAATGGAAAACATTCCGAAAAAAACGGGGCGCGCGGCTCATCCGTTGTTCACATTTATCCCGCTGCGGGGGCAAAGCGCGTTTTCGTAGAGTTTTCCCGTCGTGAACCAGTTGTACGAGCGGCATCCTCCCGCGCATACGGGGCCTCTCGGGCATCCTTCGCATCCGCCCGTGAGCATGTCGGGAGTGAACTTTCTGTTGTAGGAGAAAGCGTCGGGGTCGCACCAGATATCGGAAAGCGATCTCTCTCTCAGGTTGCCCTCGTTGAAGCGCTCGTCGTACATCGATTCGCATCCGCGCACGTTGCCGACGCTGTCGATGCCCAGCGTCGTGAGTCCGGCGGAGCAGCCCTCGAAGACGAGCCCGCGCTTCCCGCGGATCGCCGCCTCTTCGGGCGTGTAGTAGCCGATATTGTCCGCGATCCCGATATAAAACGGGTCGCGCCCGGCGTGTCCGGCGACGAATCTCATGACCTTTTCCGCGTCGAACCTGACTTCGACGGTGTCGCCCGCCGCGTTGCCCATCGGCGAGCACGCCTGTATCTGCCACGCGAAGATCTTTTTCGTCTTGAGTATTTCGTAAAATTCGGGGATCCGCGGCGCGTTGTCCGCGCGCAGGGCGCTGATGACGGAGACGGGGATCCCCGCCGCGGAGAGGACGTCGAGCGCCTCCATTGCGCGCTCGAAGCTGCCCGCCCTGCGGTATCTGTCGTGGACCTCTGCGACTCCGTCGATCGAGACGGCGACCGATTCGATCCCGACGCGCTTCAGGGCGGCTATTATCGGCTCCGTCATGCGGAAACCGTTCGTTATGATGCACGTTATAACGCCGCGGGAAGTCAGGGCTCCGACGATCTGCTCCCAGTCGTGGCGCATGAAGACCTCGCCGCCGATCATCGAGACGCGGCGGCAGCCCATATCGGCGAGCTGAGCGGCGACGGAGAGGCACTCCCCGGTCGACAGCTCGTTTTCTCTCGCTTCGCCGGCGCGGGAGCCGCAGTACGCGCACCTGAAACAGCACGCGAGAGTGATCTCCCACACGCACGAGCGCAGGCGGAACGGGAATTCGTCCCGCGTTAAGTTACTGTTCATCCTTTTTCAGCGGCGTGCCGCATATATGACAGAACGGCGCGTCCTCGGGTACGGCGACCCCGCACGACGGGCAGCGCGGTCCGTCACAGCCCTCTGCCGGCTCTTCCTCGATTTCTTCCGGCTCGGGAGCGGGGGCAAACTGACCTCCGTCGCCGTCGCACGGCGGCGCGAAAAACTCGGGTCCGGCGTAGACGCACATGACGGGCGGCGCCTGCGGAAGGTCGGAAAGGACCTCCGGCGCGGCGTACAGGACCGAGACCGGTCTGCCTTCCTCGTCCGTGCTGATCCCGCCGTCATAGTCGTCGTCATCGTCTTCTTCATCTTCGGGGAACACCGCGTCGATGGGAGGCGTTTCATAGTCGCAGTATCCGGGTCCCGCGTAAACGTCCTCGACGGGCTTGTTCTCAACGTCGAGGTCGGGTCCCTCGTAAAGTTTCTTCGTTTCGCCGCCGAACGATCCGGGTCCGGCGTAGACGCCCTCGGCGCCCCCGTCGGGTTTTTTCTTTCTGAAAATGCTCTTGATCCACGGGTAGATCCTGTCGCGGAAAATCATTCGTGTCCCTCCTCTTCAAGACGATCGGGGGTAGCGTATTCCCTCAGCATCATGCCTATCGAGTCCATCTCTGCGACGCCCCCGTACGGCGCGGCTTCGGACGAGAGCCTGACGTATTCTTCGCCGTTTTTGTATTTCAGGACGACGAGCGCGCCGTCGATCGGCTCAAGGTCGTCGCGGTCCGCCCACTCGTTCATTCCGTACTCGTATACGGCGCGGTAGCACTTCTCGGACAGCTCGGCGGGGACGAGATAGTCGGTCCTCGTCTCTTCCTCATCGGGCGAATTTTTGACGAAAACGGAGAGGCGGTGCTGCTCTCTCGAATAAGTCGATAGGGTATACTCGACGTGGCTGTCGTATCCGTCCGTTCCGGTCGTCGCCGAGTAGTAGTCGAAGAGAAGCAGATCCGGGACGATCTCGGGGACGTATTCCATCGAGTTTTTCGTCTCGCACTCGAGTTTTACGTCGTGCGCGGGCATCGTGAACGTGATGATAAAACCGTGATCGTCGTCGTAGCCGAAGTTGATCGGCTCGCCGTCGAGCAGAAACTTGTAGTCGGTGTCGGTCGCTATGAGGTCGTAGTAAAGGGTGACCTCCTCGCCCTCGCGGTACGATTTTTTCGCCCCTTGATAGAACTGTTCGTCGCCGCCGAAATCGATCTTATACTCGGGTCCCTTTTTGCCGCATCCGAAAAGTCCGAACAAAACGATCCCTCCCAAAACGCAGAGCAGCAGCGCGCAGGCCGCCGCGCGCGTCATCCCTCCGCGATCCGATTTTTCCGGTCTCAAATCTTCTTCCTCCCGGGGGTTATTGTATTTTTATATTATCATTCATCAAATGGGATGTCAAGTCTGCCAAAACTAAAGAACCAAACTGTATCCATATAAGGTTTGTTTCGCTCCGTTGCCCGGCAAACTTGTAAAAAAAGTATGAATTCTGCAAAAACGCTCTTGACA
>JAEEGL017155787.1_pt1 | contig 14448 bp, 8 predicted proteins | sample 9134231 | NCBI WGS metagenome assembly JAEEGL01 (sample SAMN16246548, study PRJNA631951) | gut metagenome | biome: gut microbiome; feature: rumen; material: fiber-attached | host: Bos | place: Iran: Karaj | collected 2018-10
CAGTTGAAAGATGTGTACCTGCGCATCCGGAGATAATGACGGATGAAGCCAGGGCGCACAGCAGTGATGTTTTTTTCATGTTGTTATCCCGATTGAAAAATCAATGTGTTAATCATAATTTTTAAATTGTTGGCCATATCATGGCCGTAATATTGTATATTAAATGTGTTTTATTTGTTAATATTTTGGTATTAAAAACAAATAAATTTTTATCATGTTAAAACATGAAACGTTTTCATATTAAGTAAGTGAAGTCATACGCTGCAGGTAAATATGCCTTCAGTACCGTTAATCCGGAAAAATCATTTCAATTCAGCGGAATTTACCTTGTTTTATCCGGCATTTTGCAATGCGTTGATACAGGTGCGTTATCGTTATGGTACAATCAGAACAGGATTTTTATACTGAGTAGGGAATTCGGATGAATACCATTAAAGAAGTAGTGGAAAAGGAAATAGAACATCTTAAGGTTATGGCCGGTCATCTTGATGAGCCTGAGTATCAGAAGGCTCTGGATCTGATTCAGTCATGTGAAGGTAAAATAGTAGTTACCGGCGTGGGTAAATCAGGTCACGTGGCTTCAAAGATTGCGGCCACCATGGCAAGCACCGGAACACCTGCGTTTTTCGTTCATCCCGGAGAAGCCTGTCACGGTGATCTCGGCATGATTCAGGAAAAGGATCTGGTGATAGCAATCTCCCATTCCGGAGAAAGCTCCGAAATCATGACCATTCTGCCTATCGTAAAGAGCAGGGGAATTAAGATTATCACCATAACTTCTAAGCCTCAGTCATCCATGGCGCTGATTTCAGACGTACACCTGTGTACCTACATTACCGAAGAGGCTGGAAAGCTTAATCTGGCACCTACCTCCAGCACAACTGCCACCATGGTTTTGGGCGATGGTCTGGCCATTGCACTTGCCGAAAGAAATAATTTTACTCCGGTTGACTTTGCGGCAAGCCATCCCGGCGGAGCTCTCGGACGCAGGCTTCTCGTGCATAACGAAAATGTAATGCACGTGGGCGCAGAGATTCCGTTCACCGGACTCGACAACACTCTTGGTGAGGCTGTTCTCGAGGTCAGTGAGAAGAAACTCGGCTTTGTCATCGTGCTTGATAAGGATGGTAAACTTTACGGCGTATTTACAGACGGTGACATCAGAAGAGCGCTTACACGCGGTTTTGATTTCAGAACTGCTCTTGTAAGTGATTTCATCAGAAAGGGCTGTTACACGGTAAAGCCTGATCAGATGGCGTATGATTCGCTTGTTCTCATGGAGGAGAAAAAGATTACCGCACTAGTTGTCGTTGATGACGATAATAAGGTTGTGGGGGCCTTCAACATTCACGACCTGTTCCAGTCAGGAATCAGAAAGTAGAGTTTTCGGCCGGATTATCTGCCATTTATGCGTTTTCCGGTTCCGGAAACCGACAGGGTATAAAAAAGAGCGAACACCGCAGTGTTCGCTCTTTTTGCAATCATGTAAGTATAATTCTTAACTTACTGGATGTAGATACTGTCCGGATTGACAATTTCAGGAGTGGTTTTGTACCTGGTAATCACGCCGTCGGCACATACGTGCTTTGATTTGAATTTATGCAGGTTACCGTAACCGTTCTGATTAATGTAAACGGTGAAGGTCTGATTCGGATAGTTTCTGTCAAAGTTGATGAATGTCTGATGTCTGCCCGGAACCACATCGGCCACATAACCGCACACGGTCTGGAACTCCCCGATATGATGTTCGGCATCAACCGCGGAAATTCCCGCCTGAGCCGTGGAGCTCAGCAGCAGGGTTGAGAATATTAATTTGTTTTTCATGTAAGTTTCCAAAAGGAGATAAATATATATTTGTAATTATTATGAAATAGATATCATGTGTTATTCATGATGGCGCGGATTATAGCATCTTTTATAAAAATGTGATACCTGTAAACTTATTATTTTTAGGAGTCGGTGAATATCAAACAAAACATATAATAATGTAGAATAAGTGCTCGGTTATACTGAAAATAAGGCTTTACGGAGAGTTATGTCCCGTGTCGAAGAATCAGGCGGTTTGTGCTGATACTGACGGCGGATCCCCGGTTTTAAAGGGCTGACGTTTTTTTTACTTGATTACGTTCAGAACAGTCCCCATGTCTTTATATGTGAAACCAATTCAGGAGAAAAAATTATGTCTGAAGCAAAGAATCTGCAGAAAGAGCTGTTATGGGATTTTCCTGCAGCCTATAAAAACAAGGACAATGAGGCAGAAGCCGTAAATGCTTTTGCCGAAAAGTATAAGGTTTATCTGGATAACTGCAAGACGGAAAGGGAATTTGTAAACTATGCCGGTTCATTCCTTAAGGATTACGGTTATGTTGAATTCGGTTCCGTGGCCGAAGAACTGAAAAAGGGAACCAGAAAGCTTAAGCAGGGAGACAAGCTCTTCTTCGTAAACAGAAAGAAATCCCTCATTATGTGTACCGTCGGTTCAAGACCGATAAATGACGGTTTAAGAATTACCGTATCACATGTCGATTCCCCAAGGCTTGATCTTAAGCCTTTTCCTGTTTCTGAAGACAGCGGCATAGCTTATCTTAAGACACATTACTATGGCGGTATCAGAAAGTACCAGTGGGTGACAATTCCTCTGGCTCTTCACGGCGTGGTGGTAAAACCTGACGGATCATCAATTAATGTATCCGTAGGTGAAGATCCTGCTGATCCGGTTCTTTATATTACCGATCTTCTTCCTCATCTCGGACAGGAGCAGAATGAACGCAAGCTCAAGGACGGCATAAAAGGGGAAGAGCTTAGGGCAATCGCTGCAACCATTCCTTTCATCGATGATGAGGAAGAGGAAATAAAGGAAGGGGTAAAGCTTAACCTTCTGCGTCTCCTGAATGAAAAATACGGCTTTACCGAAAAGGACTTCCTAACTGCCGAGCTTTCTCTTGTTCCTGCATATAATGCAAGAGACGTGGGGCTTGACAGAAGTCTTGTGGGATCATACGGTCAGGACGATCGCGTATGTGCCTTCGGTGCCTTCATGGCAGAGCTTGAGACCGAAAAGCCTGAATTCACCACTCTTACAGTTTTTGCGGATAAGGAGGAAATCGGTTCATACGGTCCTACAGGCATGAGCTCAGACTTCATGCTCAATTTCATCGAGGATCTTACCGAGGTTATGGGCGGTAACGTCAATACGGTATTACGTGCCTCAAATGCTCTCTCAACAGATGTTGATGCCGCTTATGACCCTGTGTTTGCCGGTGTTTACGACAAACAGAACAGCTGTCAGCTGAACAAGGGCTGCGTAATCACAAAATACACCGGTGCCAGAGGTAAGTCCGGAAGCAATGATGCCAGTGCCGAGCTGATGGCTCTCGTGACCGGTATTTTTGACAGAAACAACGTAAGCTGGCAGATTGGTGAACTCGGAGCAGTTGATGCCGGCGGTGGTGGAACAGTTGCACTTTACATTGCAAGGTTCGACATTAATGTAGTTGATCTCGGAGTGCCTATTCTGGCAATGCATTCTCCGTTTGAGCTGGCTGCAAAGTATGATATTTACAGCCTCTACAGAGCTGTTCTTGCCTTTTACAAGTAATCTGAATCCGTCTGCTGTCAGCCCGTAAGGCATACGCAGACAGTGAATCCGGAAATTCGGTGAGCTCCCTCAGGAGCCGGATTTCCGGATTGTTTTCATGTGCGGAGCATGAAATGGATCGTCATCTGATATTCGGTCTGACGTTCCGTCTTTCAGTGTATCCACATTTCATTTTTACAAACAGTCGGAAAAACGTATCCGGGTATGGTTTACCTGTTTCGACTGTCGTTCAAAAAAACATAAAACGTGAAGCGGTTTGCATTTTTATCTTGATAAAAATAGTTAATAGTATAAAATGCTTAAGATTTAACAAGATTTTTGTTATTGACGCATTCTTTTATGCCCAATAACAGAAATTTTATTTCATAAAGTAGTAAAAATAAGTATTCCGGAGGTCATCTTGACTCATTCTGCATTACTAGTGTTGGAAGATGGCACAGTATTCAGGGGTGTTTCATTTGGCGCTAAAGGCTGCGCCGTAGGTGAAGTAGTATTCAATACTTCAATGACTGGATATCAGGAAATTTTGACCGATCCTTCATATTCCAGACAGATAGTAACACTCACATATCCTCATATCGGTAATTATGGTTGTAACGAAGAAGATGAGGAGTCTCCAAAAATTCATCCTCAGGGTTTAGTAATCCGCGATCTTCCTCTGTTAGCTTCTAACTTTAGAAGTCAGAGCTCTCTTTCAGATTATCTCGTTAAGCACAATGTAGTAGGTATCTGTGACATCGATACCCGTAAGCTTACCAGAATCCTCCGTGAAAAGGGTGCTCAGGCCGGTTGCATTTTATCATGTGATGATCTGAATGAAGAAGAGGCCTTACGCCGCGCCAGAGAATTCCCTGGACTTAAGGGAATGGACCTTGCGAAGGAAGTAACCTGCGCAGCTCCGTATGAATGGACTCAGGGTACCTGGTCACTCGGTAACGGTCACAAGGAACAGAAGGCTGAAGATTTACCTTATCACGTTGTGGCATACGATTTCGGCGTGAAGAGAAATATTTTAAGAATGCTTGCTGACAGAGGCTGCCGTTTAACCGTTGTTCCGGCAACAACTCCTGCTTCTGAAGTTCTCGCAATGAATCCGGACGGCGTATTCCTTTCAAACGGTCCGGGAGATCCGGAACCATGTACCTATGCTCAGGATGCAATCAGGGAAATCCTTGATCACAACATTCCTACATTCGGTATCTGTCTCGGTCATCAGCTTCTCGGTCTCGCCAGCGGCGCCAAGACCGTTAAGATGAAGTTCGGTCACCACGGTGCAAACCATCCTGTAAAGGATCTTGCCGACAATACCGTAATGATTTCATCTCAGAACCACGGATTTGCCGTAGACAAGGATACTCTCCCTTCATGCCTGAAGGTAACTCACGTATCTCTCTTCGATGGCAGTTTACAGGGTATTGAACGCACCGATAAGCCTGCATTCAGCTTCCAGGGTCACCCTGAAGCAAGCCCAGGTCCTCATGACGTGGCAGGTTTATTCGATCATTTCATAGATTTAATTAAGGCAAATCGTCAGGGTAAGTAAATGGCAAAGCGTACAGACATAAAAAGCATCCTTATTTTGGGTGCAGGTCCAATAGTAATTGGTCAGGCCTGCGAATTCGACTACTCAGGTACTCAGGCCTGTAAGGCTTTAAGGGAAGAAGGTTACCGCGTAATTCTGGTTAACTCAAACCCTGCTACCATCATGACTGACCCGGAAATGGCTGATGCAACCTATATCGAGCCAATTACCTGGCAGGTAGTCGAAAAGATTATTGAAAAGGAAAGACCGGATGCGATCCTTCCTACCATGGGCGGTCAGACCGCACTTAACTGTGCCCTTGACCTCGAAAACAATGGCGTGCTGAAGAAGTACGGCGTTGAAATGATCGGTGCAACCGCTGATGCAATCGACAAGGCGGAAGACCGTGAACGTTTCGACAAGGCGATGAAGAACATCGGTTTAAGCTGTCCTAAGGCCGGTATCGCTCACAGCATGGAAGAAGCATGGGCCGTACAGAGGGAAGTAGGTTTCCCATGTATCATCAGACCATCATTCACCATGGGCGGTTCAGGCGGCGGTATTGCTTACAACCCTGATGAATTCGAAGAAATCTGTAACAGAGGTCTGGATCTTTCTCCAACCCATGAACTTCTGATTGATGAATCATTAATCGGTTGGAAGGAATACGAAATGGAAGTTGTACGTGACCGTAACGACAACTGCATTATCGTATGTTCAATCGAAAACTTCGACCCTATGGGTATCCATACCGGTGACTCCATAACTGTTGCTCCTGCTCAGACTCTTACTGATAAGGAATACCAGATTATGCGTAACGCCTCCATGGCGGTACTGAGAGAAATCGGTGTTGAAACCGGCGGTTCAAACGTTCAGTTCGGTATCAATCCGAAGGACGGCCGCATGGTCATCATTGAAATGAACCCTCGCGTATCACGTTCTTCAGCTCTCGCTTCAAAGGCTACCGGCTTCCCAATCGCCAAGATTGCGGCCAAGCTTGCGGTAGGTTACACCCTTGACGAACTCAAGAACGACATCACCGAAGGTAAGACTCCTGCGTCTTTCGAACCTTCAATTGACTATGTTGTTACCAAGGTACCTCGTTTCAACTTTGAAAAGTTCGCTCAGGCAAATGATCGTCTGACCACTCAGATGAAGTCAGTTGGTGAAGTTATGGCAATCGGTCGTAATTTCCAGGAATCACTGCAGAAGGCTCTCCGCGGTCTTGAAATCGGTAAGAGCGGTCTCGATCCTATTGTTAAGCTTGATGCTGAAGACGCTCGTACCACCATTGAACACGAGCTCGAAGATGCCGGCGCTCACCGTATCTGGTACATCGGTGATGCTTTCCGTCTCGGCATGAGCCTTGAAGAAGTTCAGTATCATACCGATATCGATCCATGGTTCCTCGTTCAGATCGAAGAACTCATCAAGTACGAAGAAAAGATTGTTGAACTCGGTATTTCAGGTCTTGATGAAGATTTCATGCGTGCCATCAAGCGCAAGGGCTTCTCTGATATCAGAATCGCCAAGCTGGTTGGTACCACTGAAAGAGAAATCAGAAAGTTACGTAACAGACTCGGCGTGCTTCCAGTATTCAAGCGTGTTGATACCTGTGCTGCAGAATTCTCAACCAATACTTCATACATGTACTCATCATACGATGAAGAATCAGAAGTAGCTCCTTCAAACAAGAAGAAGATCATGATTCTCGGCGGCGGTCCTAACAGAATCGGTCAGGGTATCGAATTCGACTACTGCTGTGTACACGCAGCCATGGCCTTACGTCATGACGGTTACGAAACCATCATGGTTAACTGTAACCCTGAAACCGTATCAACCGACTACGATACTTCAGACAGACTTTACTTCGAACCTGTAACCCTCGAAGACGTACTGGAAATCTGCCGTGTTGAAAATCCGGACGGCGTTATCGTTCAGTTCGGCGGTCAGACTCCGTTAAAGCTTGCCCTTTCTCTGGAAAAGGCCGGTGTGCCTATTATCGGTACCAGCCCTGATGCAATCGACCGTGCGGAAGACCGTGAACGTTTCCAGCAGTGTGTTAACAGATTACATCTGTTACAGCCTAAGAACGCTACCGTATTCGCTCTTGAAGAAGCTGTTGAAGAAGCCAAGAAGATTACTTATCCTCTGGTTGTTCGTCCTTCATACGTGCTCGGTGGCCGTGCAATGGAAATCGTTTATGATGAAGTTGACCTCCGTCGTTACTTCAAGGAAGCCGTTAAGGTTTCAAACGAATCTCCTGTACTTCTGGACAAGTTCCTTGACAGTGCTACCGAAGTTGACGTTGATGCCGTATGTGACGGTAAGAACGTTGTAATCGGCGGTATCATGGAACATATCGAACAGTGCGGTATTCACTCAGGTGACTCAAGCTGCTCTCTTCCTCCATATCAGTTAAGTGCTGAAATTCAGGACAAGATTCGTGATCAGGTAAGAAAGCTTGCTCTTGAACTTGGCGTGGTAGGTCTTATGAACACTCAGTTCGCAGTTCGTGAAAACGAAGTTTACCTCATCGAAGTAAACCCTCGTGCCGCACGTACCGTTCCGTTCGTGTCAAAGGCTACCGGTGTACCTCTTGCCAAGATTGCAGCCCGTATCATGGTAGGTCAGTCACTTGAAGAACAGGGTTTAACCAAGGAAGTTATTCCTTCATACTACTCTGTAAAGGAAGTAGTTCTTCCATTTAACAAGTTCCCAGGTGTTGACCCTCTGCTCGGACCTGAAATGAGATCAACCGGTGAAGTTATGGGTATCGGCAGAACCTTCCCAGAAGCGTTTGCCAAGGCTCAGCTCGGTGCAAACTCAAAGATTCAGAGAAACGGTCATGTTCTGCTTTCTGTAAGAAATTCAGACAAGCACCGCCTGCCTGAACTCGGTAAGAGACTTATTAACGAAGGCTTTACCATTGACGCAACTCATGGTACCTATCAGGTTCTTTCCGCTGCCGGCATCCCTTGCCGTCAGGTTAAGAAGGTATACGAAGGCAGACCTAACATTCTGGACTTCATGAAGAGTAATGAGTATAACTACATCATTAACACCACTGAAGGCAGAAAGGCAATTGAAGACTCCAAGACTCTCCGTCGCGGTGCTCTTCAGTACAAGGTAACCTATACCACCACCATGAATGCTGCTTTTGCTTCATGCATGGCCAACGATACCAAGGTTGATGAAACTGCTTCAGTTCATTCAATCCAGGAACTTCATGAACTGGTTCATTCAGGACTTAACATCAAGAAGTAATCCAAGGGTATCAGACGTTATCTGATATAGAGTAAAAGGAGTGCCTCAGGGCATTCCTTTTTTATTTGTTTTTTCTGAATCAGGCGTCTGTCAGTACATGATCGTAAATTCTGAAAATTAAAATTGTGTAATCCTGCCGATGTGTTAGAATTTTCGGAAATCAGTTCGGGAGCGTTACTGAAAGATGTTACGTCTGGCTGATGTCTGAACAGAGTGTCTGGAGTTCAGACCAGGACGTGTTTAATATGACTGTTTCCCGTGATAAGTGTTCCGGTGTTGTTTATTGGGGATGTATGAGAGATTTTTTTAAGTCAGCGACTGCTGCCGTAATGCTTTCTGCCGTGTGTGCAACCTCTCTTTATGCTGGAGAAGGTTCGGAACCTGCGGCAAACTATGATTTCGGCGGTCATAGATTTAATGTGTCAAGCGGTGAATTTGATAACGAGGGTATATGTTCAGTTGAATTGGATGACATGCATCCAAAAGAATATCAGATTACGGTTGAAACAGTAAGCAGACCGTCTCTTGAGGATTTCACCGTTACGTTTAAGGATATGAAGCAGAGATGCAGTTCAGTAACGTTTATTGACAGTCAGGGCAACATCTCATCAGAACCAAAGGAAACCGAAGATCGCATATACCGCTTTGAGGCAAAGTGCTTTAGGGGAAATGGTGCCGTTAACGGATATTACGATTCAAAGCATAAGTTCTACAAATATACCCTTATCTATGCCATGAGTGATGAAGTTGTGAAAAAGCTGGCATCAGCAGGCATTATGGATCACATGGACAGGGTTCTCGTCAGAACGTGTCCTTTCTACACAAAATAAATATACTTAGTATACCGGCACTGTTTATGATGCCGGACTCTCAAGAGACAGGTCTCATTACATTAGCGTTGTGAGGCCTGTTTTTATTAATTCCGGAATTCCGTTCTTTCATTTTGAATGCGTGGCATCGCCTTAAAAGGTCTGTTTGGAAGACTGCATCTGCAATTGCATCCAACCAAAGAAAATTTGAACTGGATGTTATTGTTTCAATCCTTCTAAGCGTGGGCATGTCTCCTGCAATCATGAAGTATGGTTACATTCTGATTCTGAACGAAATGTTTCAATCCCTCTAAGCGAGGGCGCACCTCTGCAATCATTGTATACCCGTGATAGGGGATACAATATCATGAAGTTGTTTCAATCCCTCTAAGTGAGGGCTCACCTCTGCAACCTCAACAAAGGCTCTAAAGCCGCAAACGTTAAGTTCTTGTTTCAATCCCTCTTAACGAGGGCGTGCCTCTGCAACCTTATACCCGAGATCGAGGGTATAACGTGATGAAATTCACGTTTCAATCCCTCTTAACGAGGGCATGCCTCTGCAACGACTACTTCGAAAGATTATCTAAGAAGCGGGGCTATATTGTTTCAATCCCTCTAAGCGAGGGCCCGCCTCTGCAATGAAAATATGGATATATTTATATAACAAGAAACACCAAGTTTCAATCCCTCTAAGCGAGGGCCCGCCTCTGCAATTCTGCTTATTGAAGGGCTACCAACTGTAGCACTAGATAGTTTCAATCCCTCTAAGCGAGGGCCCGCCTCTGCAATAGTAAACATTCTGAGGCCTTTATTATCAAGGGTTTTACGGTACTGTTTTTCTAACCTGATAATCAGCATGCGAAAATTATCATATAAAAAATATTCATGCAACTGAAAGTTCAGTAAAATCAGGCATTGTTCACGTTTCTAACCTGCGTGGTTTTTGCCCATAAAAACGGTTAGAAAAAGGCAATCATCTGTAATATTATGTTTTTTATTTAAATTTTAACAGTATATTCAGTTATTTATGTTGTTTATTTTATATTTTTCTAAAAACATAACATTGGCATAATGCATAAAAAATTGCAATAAGAATTTTTGTATGTGCTGTGAAAGAATACATCACCTGTAAGAGCACGCCTGATACTTTTTTATTATATGGATCTATTACGGAACGGATATGAGGTCTAAGAATTTATGACTTACATGGCTCCCTGCCGAATCAGGTAATCAAAGCATATTTATTGCTGTCACTAATTATTTTTCTGAACCGGTAAGTTGGGAATAACAGCTGAAGTCACGGTGGATTTTGGGACAGTGTGTACTGTATTACAGGGAATGAATGCATTATGTTTTTCTTTTAAGACTTTTGCAATATTCCGGATTAGGTCTGTATATGGTTAAAGATTGTCCAGAAAACCTTTTAATTTCCGTCAAGTTAGGATAGATATCTCATTAAATGCCGTTTCGTATGGTTTTATCGGAAGTCGTAAGCTATTATTATAAGGGGTTCGTGCGTAATGTCCCGACATCCGTATCATGCATGGTACGGGGATTCTTTGTGTATTCTGAGAAATATCGGTTAATATTTATCTGCGGCAATACGGGCGGAGAAATCAGAATGAATCAGTCATGTTTTTCAGACGTGGTGCGAACTTCCTAAACGTTATGATTTGGATAATGAGTTACACATGGAGTTGAAGGCGATAAGATGATATCTCGTCTTTACCTTTTTTTATTTCTTTCTTTTCTGCTGCTGTGCGGTGCCGGAAACTGTTTTGCAGATACCGCGTACGACGCTGATTATAACGTGCACAGACAGATTGAGTTTAAGAATGAATATACCCGTCAGGAAGAGGATCTTAATGAAGGTGTTCCTGAAGAGGTTCTTAACCGTGCTGTAAAATACAGGGTTGAATGCCGCAGGAGCAAGGTAAGGGATAATATAGAGGCCTATCTTTCAACACTTCCTGAATTAAAGCGCATAAGCTTCAATACCCATCATTCATCTGTTTATAAAATTGAAGAAAAGGTAAAGAGCGCCGTAAAGGTATACGGGTACTACCGTCCGGTCATAAAGATGACCTTTAAATCAAAGAATTCCTCTGTTCTTTACGTGCACGTTGATCTCGGTAAGCCGGTATGGATAAAGGATACGCACATCGAGGTGCTGGGGGAGGCACTGACCGATCCCGGGTTCATGAGGGTATTCAGAGAAAACAAGCTGAAGCCTTATACGATCCTGTCTCACGATGCCTACGAAACAATAAAGGCCAGGGTTATGACCACAGCTCTTACCCGCGGCTACTTTGATTCTCATTTCATAAAATCCCACGTATACGTGGATCCTACCGAGAACAGTGCGGAAGTGTACCTCGTGTTCAACAGCGGCAAGAGATACAGATTCGGAGCAGTATCATATACCGGGGATACCCAGTATGTTCCAGCCATAGAACCTGTTGTGGATATTGAGCCGAGTGACAGATTCAATACAGAAAGGATTTCACGGGTAAGCGGTAATCTGTATGATACGGGATACTTTGCCGATGCCGAGGTACATCCTGTTCTTGAGGAAACCGAGGATTATGAGGTACCGATAAATATCCATCTCAAGAGAAAGAAATTCAATGTGGTCGAAACCGGTATAGGCTATGCCACCGATGAAGGTGTTCGCGGAAAGGTCAGATGGAATATGCCTCTTCTTAATGAAAGAGGGGATTCCTTGATCATGCAGCTGCAGCTGTCTGAGGTTAAGCAGGAGTTTCTCGTAAGATACAAGATACCTTACAGAAATCCTCTTACAGATTATTTCTATCTTCAGGCCCAGCAGACTCATGATGAGCTTAACGACACCAAGGATGACGTGACATCGTTTCAGGTGCATTACGTGACCAAGGAACATCGTCCGTGGTCAGTTGATTACGGTTTTAACGTTCAGTACGAAGATTATACTCAGGGCATGGAAGACGGAAACGCCTGGACAATCGGGCCTAATCTCAGGGTTAATTTTGCAAGAGCGTTCCCTCGTGTTGATGCCAGAACCGGTGAAAATTATAACTTCAGGGTTGCCACTTCCGCTAAAAACATCGGTGCTGACGTGACGTTTGTTCAGCTGTATTCATCAGCGAAGTGGATGTTCAGTCCTACCCGCGATTCCAGATTCCTGATGCGCTTTGAGCAGGGTGTAAATGTCGGTCCTGACGCCGAGAGCGCTCCTCCTTCATACAGATTTTTCGTGGGCGGTGACAATTCCGTGAGAGGTTTCGGTTACAAGACCGTTTCAGACAGGGACAGAACCGGCAAGCTTGCAGGCGGACGTTACATGACCACGGGGTCTGCGGAAGTTCAGATTCCGGTAATAGAGGATCTGCGCTCTGCATGGTTTATTGATGCCGGTCAGGCAACAAATAATTATAAGAGCGACAATACCGTGGTAGGTGTGGGTACAGGTATAAGATACGTAACGCCAATCGGACTTATTAAGGTGGATCTCGGCTTCGGCGTGTCTGAAACACACATTCCGTTCCATTTGCATTTCGGTATAGGTCCGGATATCTAGTGATTTGAATTTAAGTTTTGGGCTCAGACAGCGGTTTAGGTTTAACAGTTATGCAGAATCCAGAAAAACCATTGGAAGACAGTGAAAAAAATGCACCGGAGGTACTTAAAAAGTCCCCGGGCAGAATCAGAACCATTCTGTTGAAATTATTCAAATGGTTCACCGTGGTGTTTTTTTCACTGCTGAGTATTCTGATTGTATTAACGGGGTTTTTCTTTTTTACCCATACGGGCTCGGAATTTCTGTGGAACCGCGTGAAGGGAACTGTTTCCGGTCTTGACGGCGAGATGTCCGACGGTAATCTTGCCAACGGCTTCCGCATGAAGAACTTCAGGCTTGATATCGAGGATACCATTCATGTCGGAGCAGGTAATCTGGAGATTAAGTACTCCGTGTGGGATTTGCTGTACGGTCAGCTCAATGTAAGATATCTTAAAACCTCAGACGTGCTCCTGGTTCTTGGTAACAGACCGGATAATCTTCCCGTAATCGGAGAATTTCTGGAAAGACGTCTTTACGAAAATTATTCATTTGCCCAGAATGAGCAGGGGGATATGGTAAGAATAAGAGAATCCGCACCGGAGCCGGATCCTACGCTTATATACATGCCCGCCCCGAATGTCGTCCCTGAAGCACCGGAGACGGAACAGGCTGAGGAGGATGACGGAGAAAGATTTGTTCTGGACATGCCGGTAAACCTCAGTGTAAAGAATATTGAAATCGATCGCTTCCTGATGCTCTCCGACATCATTGACGTGGCCGTGGAGAAATGTGAGGCCTCAGCCTCCATGAACCACACGGTTCTCAATGTTGACTATCTGTCTATCACTTACGGTGATTCACTGCTTCACGGAGAGGATCGTGAGGCTCTGCTGGCAATGAGGGCAGGCGGTGAGGAGATAACCTATGATTCTCTTCTTTCACTTCATCCTGAATATGCATCCCGAAACGTAAACAATGATGAGCTGAACGGCGAAGATAATGACACTTCCGCTACGGAGTCCGATGAGTCTTCAGTGGCAGACGGCGATTCTGTCGCAGGGACGTCAGAGACTGCTGACACTGCTGCAACTGCGGAAAAAGCGGATAAAACTTCTGATGCCGTGAGCTCCGGGGCGGAACAGGATCAGGTGGCTGAGCTTGAGGCCATGCTTAACAATCCGTATGACCGAAAGGAGATTGAGGCCAGAATTCAGCCTCTTTATACGGTTATTCTGCCTTTTGATCTTTACGTCGAAAAGGTAACCCTGAAAAATTCAAGATACCATATGGATTCATTTGATACCGGAATTTTCAGCGGCGGATTCAAGATGACTTTCATCGGTCCAGACATTCATGTGGATCGCCTGTACATAGATCATGAACTGGGGCATGCCGAACTCCAGGACAGTGACATGACCCTTGACGGGTATTATCCGATAGAAGCTCATTTACAGGCCTCATCCAATAATCAGGAATGGTACGGTCTGCTTCATAACCATACTCTGGAAGTCAATGTCGTCGGTGATCTGGCAGATCTCAGTTCCGCGCTGCATGTCAGGGGCTCAATTGATGCAGACATAAGAGCCAGAAGCAACGTATTGGCTCCGGGACTTCCGTTTAATGCCGACATTGACGTTAAGCATGCGTTCTGGCCGCTTGATTCCGAAAACATTGACTATGCTGCCGACAGCGTTAAGTTTCATGCTGACGG
>JAEEGL011857568.1_pt1 | contig 14447 bp, 14 predicted proteins | sample 9134231 | NCBI WGS metagenome assembly JAEEGL01 (sample SAMN16246548, study PRJNA631951) | gut metagenome | biome: gut microbiome; feature: rumen; material: fiber-attached | host: Bos | place: Iran: Karaj | collected 2018-10
CTCCTGATCCGGCAGAACCTTGCCGGGATCATCCAGGCTTTTGTTATGAGCATCTCCTCGAGCCCTGTAGTGTTTTATCTGATCCTTATGGTGATCCTGGTGATCGCGGGCATGTTCATCGACGGCACTGCAACGCTGCTGCTGCTGGTGCCCGTGCTCACTCCGATGATCAAAGTCCTGGGGCTCAATGAACTGCACTTCGGCATGGTCTTCCTGCTGGCGCTTCAGACCGGCGGCCTGACACCGCCTGTGGGCGTTCTGCTGTTCATCGTGAGCAGCATCGGCAAAGTCCCCCTGCACGAATGCATCCGCCCGATCATCCCGTTCATTTTGTGGATGATTATCGTGGTCGTCGCGATCATCTTCATCCCCGGCATCGTTCAGATCGTGCCGCATCTGTTCGGCTACTGACAATGTTCGCAATTTCCTTACCATACATTCAAACTGAAAGGAGAACACCATGAAGAAGATCATTGCGTTCCTGCTCTGCCTGACGATGGCCGTCGGCCTCGCGGCCTGCGGCGCGTCGCCTGCGCCGGCCGCCCCGGCTGCTGCCCCTGCCGCTGACGCTCCTGCGGCTGCAGCACCTGCCGCTCCCGCTGCTGCTCCTGCCGCCCCCGCAAACGATTTTACCGCCACTCTGAAGATCGGCTATGTCGGCAACGATGAAACGACGACGTCGAAGTACATCGTGAAATGGGCCGAAGACGTCAAGGAAAAGACCGGCGGCCGCATCACCATTGAGACCTATTCCTCCGGCCAGCTCGGCACGGGCGTGGAAATGATCGAGGCCGTTGACCTCGGCACGCTGGATATGACGCTGGCAGACTTCTCCCTGATGGAGACCTATCTGCCCGAGATCAGCGTCCTCGCTCTGCCCTGCATCATTGAAGACTATGACCACATGCTGAAGGCCTATACCGGCGAGGTCGGACAGGAGCTGTTTGCCCGCCTGGAGAACAACTCCAACATCAAGCTCCTCGGCGACTTCTTCTACAACGGCTTCCGCTACATCGGCTCTGTCCGCGCACTGAACACCCTGGAGGATTGCAAAGGCCTGATCATCCGGTCCCCGGAGAGCGACATCTACGTCAACACCTTCAAACTCTACGGCATGAACCCCACGCCGCTGCCTCTGGGCGACGTGTACTCCGCGCTGCAGACCAACGTGGTTGAAGGCGTGGACAGCCCGATCGAGAACTTCATCAACTTCAGCTTTGGCGAAGTGGCGCCGTTCATCCTGAAATCCCGCCATCTGGCGTCTGCGCTGCAGGTAGCCGTCAACAAGAACACGTGGGGCAAGATCCCTGCCGAGGATCAGGCGCTGATCGAGGATTCCCTGAGAGCGGCTGTTGCGGAGTCCAACGCGGCTGTTATGGAGAAAGAAGAGAGCTGCTTCTCTGAACTGGAAGCGGGAGGCGTCACCTTCACTGAATTCTCTGCTGAAGAACGCGCAGCGCTCGTCGAACGCTTCGCCGAATACTGGGGCACCTTCGCGGACAAGACGAACTGCCGCGATCTGCTGGATAAACTGATGAACCTGTAAAACTTCAAAGGAAGGAACGGAAAAGAGAAGAACCATGGATAAAGAAAGAGCGAAAATGATTGCCGAGATCGTCAAGCGTATCGACCATACGATCCTGGCGCCTGTGACCACGTGGAAAGAGATCGAAGCGCACCTGGACGAGGCAATGGAATACCATGTGGCGTCTGTTGCGATCCCCATGTCCTACATCAAGGATGCGGCCGACTATGTGAAAGCGCATGGCTCGGACCTGTGCGTCCAGTGCCCGATCGGCTATCCATCCGGTTATACCACCACGGCTGTCAAGGTGTACGAGATCCGCGACGCCATGTGCAACGGCGCTACCGAATTCGACATGGTCATCAATCTCGGCTGGGTCAAGGACAAACGCTGGGACGACATCCTCAATGAGCTGAAACTCTGCAAGGAAGCGGCCAACGGGCATATCCTGAAGGTGATCATCGAAGCCGGACTTCTGACCGACGAAGAAAAGATCAAGATGTGCGAGCTTATTACAGAGGCCGGCTGCGACTTTATCAAGACCGCTACCGGGTACAACACCACCTGGCCGGGCTACAACAAAGGCGTAGCTACGGTGGAAGACGTGGAGCTCTTTAAGAAACATCTCGGTCCCAACGTCCGCATCAAGGCGGCCGGCGGCATGTATTCCATGGAAGACGCGGACGTGTTCGTGCAGCTGGGCGCCGAACGCCTTGGCTCAAAGGCACTGCTTGGGATCGCCCGGGAGGCCGGATACAAGCCCGGCATGGAAAACGAATAAGCGATCGTCTCTCGAATCTGCCTGCGCATAGCTCGGAAGCGGGATATCCGGAAACGCGGGTATCCCGCTTTTTTCCGGGATTGGTACAGGATGCATAAAACAGATATGTAGTATTTTGCTATTCTGCTATATCAATATCGTTCATCAGCAAAAACTGCCGGCGGTCGGGCAAAGCGTATTTTTTGGAAGATATGGCATGTTCACGACTTAAGGCACGCAGGCGTTTTGAACAGAATTATACGGTTTGAGCGTAAAAGAAGGACGCCTCCGTGGGAGAGACGAGAAAACAGGTTCATTTTCATGCTTGGCAATATGTATAATATTGAACAGGTTTTTGCAATATCGGAACTTGTATTTTCCTCTTGACAACATAGAATGGATAGTGGCAGGAAAGGTGGTCCACAAAAGCCGCAAAAGATGGAACAGGGGGTCGAAATGGCGTCGTTCTTCTCCGGACAGGAATGCTCCCCGATGACGGTACCGGTCATCAACCGGTGCTTTCATGTGGATAAAACGGAGCTTCCCGAAAAATACTCTGAACGCGTGACAGCCTGTTACGAACTGGAGTATATCCCCTGGGGGACCGGGCGGGTCATTACCAACGGCAAAAGCCTGCCGGCTGTACCGGGGACCGTCTTCTTCCGCGAACCCGGCATGCGGGTCCACGGGATCCTCCCGTATTCCTCTTACGGCATCCTGATGGACTCGGTACCGATCTGCGACGTTCCGCAGGTCTCCGTTTTCAGCGTTTCCCACACAGTCGGGTTCCTGTTTCAGGACGTGTATAAGTCCTATCTGACAGGGGACAGCCTGGAGCAGATCAAGATGGCGGCGGATGTGATAAACATCCTCTACTATCTCAAGCTCAGCGCGAAAACGGAGAACGGTCAGGCGGAGTCGGTCTCGCTTCAGTATCATAAAGAACGTCTGGACATGCTGACCCGGCACATCGAATCCCGCCTGGACCAGCATATAACGCTGGAAGAACTCGCGAGAGTCTGCAACGTCAGCCCCAGCTTCCTGTGCCGCCTGTTCAAGCAGATGTACAACGAAACGCTGTTTTCCTATATCAACCGGCTTCGTATCCAGCGGGCAAAACAGCTCCTCATTGAGACGGACCGGCCGATCAAGGATATCTGCGACAGCTGCGGCTTCGGCAATGAATCGTATTTCTACCGTTTGTTCAAACGCATGGTATGCGTTTCCCCGACGGAATTCCGGAAAAACCATCAGCAGCCGTTCTTTGACAGCCGGCTCAGGGGAGGACAGGGAAGATAGGGCCCGGCCGTTCCGGCGGCTATCCGGTCAAAACGCGCTGCGGCATGTATAAATCATAGATCCGGCGGCGGTCGTCCGCAAAGCGAAGAATAATGCATAAACGGAGGAGTAAGACGATGATCGGTTTTGAGATTCGCGGGAAGGAAGACGTAGGCATCCGCTACGACGTTCCGATGCCCAAGCTGCATATGAACGAGGTCCTGATCAAGATCAAGTACTGCGGGATCTGCGGCAGCGACACCCACCAGTATCACACGGGGATCCAGCTCCAGAGCGGCGGCAAGCCGTACATCCTCGGCCATGAACTGGTCGGGCAGGTCGTTGAGATCAACTGTGACAGCGAAGTGCCGTACAAAGTCGGCGACTGGGTCGTCGGCCGGCCGTACTTCAGCTGCGGGATCTGCGACAACTGCCGCGAAGGGCATGAATCGATCTGCGAGGGCGGCATCAAGCTGATGACCCTGGCCGACGAGGGAAACGGGGCTTACGCCGAGTACTGCAAGCTCCCCGCCAAGGTGGTCTTCCCGCTGAAGGAAGGCGTGGATCTGAAGATCGCCGCGCTGACGGAGCCCCTGGCGGTCGCCGTTTATGACGTGCGCCGCAGCGGCCTGGAGCCGGGACAGTCCGTGTTCATCTCCGGCGGCGGACCCATTGGAGCCATCATAGGCTGCTACTGCCGTTATCTCGGAGCGAAGGTCGCTATCAGCGAACCGAACCCCAACCGCGTGAAATGGCTCCATGAACTGGGCTTCCAGACCTTCGATCCCAAGAAGGAGACCATGATCGATGAGGCCAGGGCATGGAACGGGGGTAAACTGTTCGACGTCTCCTTCGAATGCTGCGCCGTACAGGCCAGTTACGATTCCTGCATCAAGGCAACGCGCCGCGGCGGCACGGTGATGTTCGTGGGCGTGACGACGCACAACCGTGAATTCTATGTACGGCACGTCCTGGTGTATCAGATGACGCTGATCGGCGTGAATATGTATGAGACGAGGGACTTTTACAAAGCGACGCAGATCATCAACAGCGGCGACCTGGATGAAGACCTGGGCAAGTTCGTGACGGATATCTATCCTCTGGAGCAGGCGTTTGACGCGCTGATGAAGGCGATGGATCCGGTGGGGACGCAGGTCAAGGTGCTGCTCGACTGCGAAGTGGATCATAAGGAGTAAGACGGCATGAAACTGGTGATCGCTGCCGACAAAGGCGGTTTCGCACTGAAGGAGCATCTTGTCCCGTACCTTCTGGACAAGGGCTATGTGATCGCCGACGTGGGGATGCTGAAGGCAGACGAGCCGGTCTGGTGGCACAAGGGGTGCCTGGACGCCGTGCGGATCCTGCGGGCCGGGAAAGCGGATCTGGCTATCCTGATCTGCGGTTCCGGAGCGGGCATGGCCATGCTGGCCAACAAGCACCGCGGGGTCTTCGCCGTTCCCTGCGAGAGCGTACAGACCGCGAGGATGGCCAGGCAGTTCCTGAACGCCAACGTTCTGACCATGGGCGGATACGTAGTGAGCCCGGAACTGGCGGAGGAGATCGCAGACACTTTCCTGACCACTGCCTTCGCCGCCGGTGAAACGGAAGAACGCAAAGAGTATCTGAACGGGCAGCTGAGAGACCTTTATCTGCTCGATGAAGCGTGCTGGAAGGAGTGAAACGTTTGGATAACCTTCTGAAGGCCTGGCAGATCGCCCACGTGGGTTTCATCGTGGAGGACCGGGAGAAGGCCATGGAACGGCTGGGCGAGCTCTACGGCATCACGGAGTGGCAAATGGTGGAGTGGCGTCCCTCGCGCCTTACTTATAAAGGCGTGGACCAGACGGACGCGTATGTGAAGATCGCGATCTCACTCCCCAACGAGGGAACCCGGATCGAGATCCTTGAGCCGAAAACGCCGGGATTCCATATGGACGTTCTGAAAAAGGGACCCCAGACTATCAACCATATTTGCCATGTGGTCCCTGACTTCGACGCCGCGCTGCAGCGGTATCTGGACGCCGGATGGGAACTGGTGCTCGAATCGGAATACACCGATACGATCCGCGGCTACCGCCGCTGCCACTACGTGTATCATCCCGATCTTAACAGTTACGTGGAACTGGCGGAGATCCCTTATTTCCGCAAGGAAGGGGGCGCGGCAGAATGAGCCTTCTTCAGGAGATCCCCTTCAGCCATGTGGGCTTCGTGGTGAAGGACAGGGAAGCTGCCTGCCGTGCGCTGGAAAAGACGTACGGCCTGGACGAGTGGACCATGGTGGAATACCGTCCGGGCAAAGCCGCCTGCTGGGGAAAGCCCTTTGAGGACTATTACGTGAAGGCGGCTGTGCATCCGAGCGTCGGCGGCTGCGGGATCGAGATCATCCAGCCTGTTTCCGAAGGTATGCATATGGACTTTTTCCGCCGTGATCCGAACGGGATCAACCACGTCTGCCACACGGTCAAAAACTACGAAGAGTACCGCGACCGGTTTCTGGCGCTCGGATGTGAGCTGATCTTCGAGGCGGAGATGGAAGACGAGATCCGCGGCTACCGCCGCTGCGCCTATGCCTACGATCCCGTGCTGCGCACTGTTTTTGAGTTTGCGGAGATCCCGCATTTCAGAAATAAAAAAGAGATCGGAGAGGAGGATCCGGCATGACTTACAGACAGGCAGAGAAAGACATCCTGTTTCCCGCGTCTCCCAAAGGTTTTTATAACGGCATCGAAAGGCTCCTGCAGGAAGCCGATGCGGACGTTATCAAAGAGATCTACATCGACCTCCGTTCCCGGCTGATCGAATGGCGCCTTGCAGGGCTCATCGGCAGGGTCGAGATCGCGAAAACCGCGGCCACGCTAGATGCGTTCCTCCGCGAAAAGCTGTCCGGGGACGAAATGGCGGCTGTCGACGCGGAAGTGGACAGCATCGCGAACTCCAACAGCACTCGGCTGTGCCGCCTCCATGACGAGGGGAAGATGGGCTTCATTTGGGGCCACGACCTGTGCACCGGTTATGAGTGGTCCCTGCGCCGCGGCGCCCGCTTCATCACCAGCAACCCCGCCAAGATCAACGTGTTCCGGAAGGACCACCCGGACGAGTGGGCGAAGATCGTGGACGAGGTCCGCCGCGAGCATCCCGGCCTGACGCCCGAGGAACGGGTCTCCTGGTGCTGGGTGAAAACGGTGGCGCAGGTGGCTGACGCGATCCGGCCCATCTATGAGGCCAGCGGCGGCAAGTACGGATTCGTCTGTATCCAGCCGAATCCCTGCAAGCTGGAAGACACGCAGGCCATGATCGACGAGGTCCGCTTCTTCGAGGCTGCCTTCCGCGACATCTTCAAGACCAGCGATCCGAACACCGTCTACAAGATCCCTGCCGTTCCCGCCGCCAGAGAGGCGATCCGGGTGCTGAAGGGCGACGGACTGCGCCTTTGCATCACGCTGAACTTCTCCGTGTTCCAGCACGATACCTTCGGCGACATCATCGGCCAGGGCGACCGGGGCGACTTCCTCGTGCTGATGGGCGGCATCGTGGACGATTTCGTTAAGAGAGAGCTCATCGCCGGCGGCATGGACGAGGCAGAGGCCACGGAGGTCTCCCACTATGCGGCGACCGCGATCCTGAACCGCTCCTATGCCAACAACCGGAAAAAGGGGATCGATCCCATCATCATGGCAGGCTCCGCCCGCGGCGCGTGGTCGACCGAGGCTGTCCGCTGCACGGACGCGGAGCACCCGGTGGCGATCACCAGCATGGCGAACATGATCGCCGTGTACGACGCCGAACCGCGCCCGGACGACGACGTGATCCGCCGGCCTCTTGACCAGGCCAAGCTGGACATCCTGATGAAGAGCAAGATCTTCCGCCAGGCCTTCGAGTTCGACGGGCTCAGCGATGCGGATATCCTGGAGTATCCGCCCCTTCAGTTCGTGAACAACAGCTTCGTCACCGGCTACAAGGAGACGCTCGAGAGCGTAAAATAGTATTTCATCCCGACACGCCGTTCCCACCGGAACAGCGTGCCGGGATCAATAATCAGGAAGGAAGGTATGCGATATGATCCAGACATTGATCAAACCGAACAATTACATGGATTCCGTCTTTCTCATGCGTGCAGGCCGGGAGATCGGCGCCCTGGACGGCGTCAGCCGCGCGGTCGTCGTCATGGGGACCGAGCTGAACAAGACTGTTCTCGCGGAATTCGGGGCGCTGAACGACACAACGTCGGCAGCCGGTACCAACGACCTGATCGTCGCCGTCGATTCCGACGACCCGGACATCATGAAAGCAGTAGAGACGAAGATGACCGAGCTTCTGAAAGAGAAGACCCGGCCCGCTTCCGAAGAGAAGAAACGGTATCTGTCCCTGCAGGCAGCGGCCAAAGCCGAACCAGATCTGAACCTGGCCGTGATCTCCCTGCCGGGCGAGTTCGCCGCTTATGAGGGCATCAAAGCGCTGAAGGCCGGGATGCACGTCTTCATGTTCAGCGATAATGTCCCCCTGGCGGACGAGCTGGAAATGAAGCGCATCGGCCGTGAGAAAAACCTTCTGGTCATGGGACCCGGAGCGGGGACCGCCGTGATCGACAACATCTCCATCGGCCTGATGAGCAAGGTCCGCCGCGGACGCATCGGCATCGTGGCGGCCAGCGGCAGCGGCCTCCAGGAAGTGGCCATGCTGGTCCACAACTGGGGCGAAGGGATCTCGCAGGCGATCGGTACCGGCGGCCGCGACCTCTCCAAAGACGTGGGCGGCAGCACGATGCTGATGGGCATCGACTTCCTGAAAAACGATCCGGACACCGACGTAGTGGTGCTGATCTCCAAACCGCCTCATCCCGATACGATGGCGAAGATGTTCGACGCGGTCCGCGACCTTGGGAAACCTGCCGTCATCTTCTTCCTGGGCGGGGATCCCGCCGCGGTACGCTCCAGCGGCGCTTATTGTGCCGCCACCCTTGAGGAGGCAGCGTACATCGCCGTTGCGCTGGAGCGCGGCGAAGAGGTCCGCCAGGGCGATTACGTCGCGAAGGTAAAGGAAGAACTGGCGCCCCTGGCCGCTGCGGAGGCAAAGAAGCTGGGGAAGGGCCAGAAGTACCTGCGCGGCCTGTTCTGCGGCGGGACGCACAGCGAGGAATCCGTGCTCCTGCTCCAGAATTCCGTACCGGACCTGTTCTCGAACCTGAAGTTCGGCAAGGTGACTATGATGGCCAACCGGCACGTCAGCGAGAAAAACTGCCTCGTTGACATGGGCGACGAGGAGTTCACGGTCGGCAAACCGCACCCGGTCATGGACCCCTCCATCCTGGTGCCCCGCATGATCCAGGAGGGCGACGATCCGGAAACGGCCGTGCTGCTGTTCGACCTGCTGCTGGGCCACGGCGTGCACGAAGATCCCGCGGGCGTCCTGTGCGGCGCTGTGAAGGAGATCCGTGAGAAGTGCGAGAAGGAAGGACGCTACATCAGCATCGTGGCTTCCATCTGCGGCACGGATCTGGATCCTCAGGGATATGCCGGCCAGGTGAAAAAGCTGGAGGATCTCGGCGTCACAGTACTCGAGAGCAACGGCAGGGCCGCGATCCTTGCCGGTATGATCGTGAAGGAGGCGGAGAGCAATGAGTGATATCATCGGCAAACTGAAGGCCGTGAACCTCGGCCTGGAAGGTTTCGGAGACGGACTGCGCCAACAGGGCGTCCCGGTTGAACAGATCCAGTGGAAGCCTCCGGTGGACGTGGCGCTGCTGAAAGCGCTCAGCACGCTGCCCGCCTCGAAGCTGGAGGATATCCGCAAGGCGAACGATCAGGCCATCGCCAATATGCTGGCCGCTGAGCCGCACTGGGTGGGCATCAAGCGCGCCATCGATGTAGTGCCCGGTATGAAACCGAACATGATCCTCCATTCCGGCCCGCCAAACGACTGGGAGCACCTGATCTCCACCCAGAGGAAAGGCGTCGTGGGCGGCGCCCTTCACGCCGGGCTTGCCAAGACCGAAAAGGAAGCCATCGGCATGATCGAAGCGGGGGAGATCGAGCTCGGGTCCTGCAACGACCATTTCTGCGTTGGCGCAGGCGCCGGCATCGTGACCGCCAATATGGTGGTCAACGTCGGCCGTGACCTGAGGACCGGCCTGGAAGGCTACTGCATCCCGTTCGAAGGCCGTGTCGGCCTTGGCGTCTGGGGCGTATATAACGCGGACGTGGAGCGCAATCTCCGCGAGATCGAAGACGAATTCGGACCCGCCGTGACGCTGGCCCTGGAGAAATTCGGCTCCATCGACGTACGCAGCATCATCGCGCGCGCGATGCAGATGGGCGATGAGATCCACACCCGCCAGACCGCCGCCGGCCTGATGCTCGTTTCCGAGATCGTGCCGAAGCTGCTGGATACCGGCCTGGACAACAAGCTGATCAACAAGTGCATCGCCCAGTTCACCGCTACCGAGCGCTGGTTCCATCCGCTGGGCATGTGCGGCGGTATGGCTATCGCCCGCAGCATCAAGGGGATCCCGAACTGCACGCTCGTTACTTCGATCGCGCAGAACGGCATCAAGACCGGCATCAAGGTCAGCCATTTCGGCGAGCGCTGGTTCACTGCTCCGGCGCCGCGCTTCGTCGGCTCTTATTTCTCCAGCCAGTGGGGCCCGGACGACGCTGTGCCCTATATGGGCGACTCCACCGTGACCGAAGTGGTAGGCATGGGCGCCTTTGCCGCCGCCGCCGCGCCGGTCGTGCTCCGCCTGCGTGACGGAGGCTACCGCGAGGCGATCGCGCAGAGCGAAGAGATGAAGAACATCACCTGGGGCGTCAATACGAACTATCCCATCCCGCTGCTGGACTTCACCGGCCCCGGCATGGGCATCGACGTGTGCAAGGTCGTGGAGAGCGGCATCACACCCATCTGCCACGGCGGCATCATCTCCAAGGAAGGCGGCCAGATCGGCGCGGGCGCTGCGCGCTTCCCGATCGACCACTACCTGGCGGCCGCCCACGCTCTGGTTGAAGATTTTACGAAATGACCTTCTGATCTATCCCTTTTTTCCTCCTTTTCCACCCTCGCGGGAGGGGCCTCCGGAGGGGGGTTCCTTCCCGCGGCGGGGGGTATCGAACTCAGCAATATCGAACAGAAAAGAATAATATCCTTTCTATACGCTTTGAGAACAAATTTGTATAATACGAATAGCATATCGCCAAAGAAATTGCATAAAATGTGAAATTCGACGAAGAAAGGGTGTGGCGGTGCCAGTTGTTGATCAAATGATGTATAGAAACGAAAACAATAAAAAGCAGAAAGGAAGATGCAGATGAAATACCGTAAACTCGGCAAGACCGGCCTGCGCGTTTCCGCGATCGGCCTGGGCACCTGGCAGTACTGCGGCGACTGGGGCAAGGAATTCACCTTCGATGAGGTCAAAGGCATCCTTGACAGAGCTTCAGAACTGGGCTTCACGCTGATCGACAGCGCCGCGGGCTACGGTCCCAACCACCTGTCCGAACAGATGGTCGGCGCCGCCATCGAGGGCAACCGCGACAAGTGGGTGATCTCCACCAAGTTCGGCCGTTACCGCACCGGTAAGGGCGAAGACACCGTTGTCTGCGACTTTTCTGCGGACGCGGTCAAGGGGCAGCTGGAGGATTCCCTCCGGGCCCTTCGCACAGACTATATCGACGTTTACCTGATGCATTCCGCCCCCACCGACCAGATTGACAACGACGCCCTCTGGACCATGCTGGACAAGGCAAAGCAGGACGGCAAGATCAAGAACTACGGCCTGTCGCTGCAGGGCGCGAAAAACCTCCTGCACTGCAGAATGGCGGATACCTTTGGCTGCACCGTGGTGGAGATGATCTACAACGGCGTCGACTCCGAGCCGGGCACGAACGGCACGCTGGCCTTCTGCCAGGAAGCGAACCTGGGCGTGCTCGCCCGCGTACCTCTTGCGCAGGGCTACCTCTCCGGCAAGTATAAACCCGGCGCGACCTTCGACAAGAGCGACGTGCGCAGCTACTACTACAAACCCGACGTGACGCAGAAGCGGATCGGCATCGCACTGGACTTCATCGCGAAGAACGTTCCCGAAGGCGTCAATCCTGCCGACTGGGCCATGGCATGGGCTGTGGCGCATCCGGCCGTCGGCGCCTGCATCCCCGGCTTCAAGAGCATCGCCCAGCTGGAGAACGGCGCGAAAGCGGCGGATTACATCTTCAGCAACCATCCTCTGGCAACGGACTGACCTCAGCGGCGGTCCGGTACGGAAGGAGAGAACGATGGAAGTCATTGGAAGAAACCTGTACAGAGCGGCGGTAGCGCCGGAGAAGAGGGAAGCGCTTGCCCTGGCAGCCGCGAAAGATGAAGCCGGGGTACGGGCCAGGATCGACAGTGGAGAGATCCTCGGGCTCTCGCTGTACGCCTGGAAACAATACGTGTTCCTTTACTATGAAACGGTCGACGGCACCGCTGCCCCCGAAGAACTGCTTCCCGCCGCGAGCGCCGTGCTGGAAGACTGGCCCGGCGAGGAGAAGCCCAGGAAGTGGATCAGCCTGATCGACATCTTCCACTTCAACGCGCCGGCGGGGCTGGAGCACTGGAAGAGAAAGAGCCCCGTGGAGACCCATTTCGGTAAGATGGGCATCCTGAAGCCCGACCGGATCCAGAACTATATTTTCTATCACTACGCGCTGCAGGAAGAACGGGCCTTCGGCGGAGACAAGTACCAGATCATCGGCATCAGCGAAAACATCCTCTTCGCCTACATGGAAGCCCCCGTTGTGCAGGAAGAACCCGTTGTGGAACCGAAGCTGCATACCCATGTGGTCCCCGCCAACTGGGCAGATGCAGGGATCTCCCCCAGCTTCGTACCCTGGCCCGATAAGATCGGGACAGGGGAGGAGAGGCTCCGGATCATGGATGAGGTCATCTCCATCTGGTGATCCGGGCCCCGAGAGCTTAAGAAAGAAGGTATGCAAGGTCACATCCAATTCATCAAGGAGGTGGTAAATTGAGCAGGTTGCTGGAAAAAGTGATCAAAGTTCTGGGTGTTTTTCTGCGGATCCTGCTTATCATCACCGTCGCACTGATCTCGTTCCAGATCTTTTCCCGCTATGTTCTGGGAAAACCGACTACGTGGTCTGAACAGCTGTGCAGGTTCATGTTTATCTGGATGATCATGCTGGGACTGCCGGTCCTGTTCTATCAGAAAAGCTTCATGGCTTTCGACCTGATCCTGGACAAGTTTCCCGGTAAGTCCAGGGAAGTCGTGGTCCTGATCATCGACATCGTCATCTGTGTTTTTGCCGTATTCTGGTTCTACGGCGCGTATTCCCTGTGCGCCGGCACCATGAAAAAGCTGACTTCGGGCGTGCGCATCCACTATTACTGGCTGTACGGCGCGCAGGGAGTTTCTGCCTTGCTCATCTTATGGGTGATGCTCACGCAGACGTTCGATCAGCTGAAGATCCTCCTGGGCAAGAACAAAGATCCCGGGAAGGAGGATGACAAATGATCGGCCTGATCGTCATTTCCTTCTTCGTGATGCTGCTGATCGGGTTCCCAATCGCCGTAGCCATGGGCGGCGCGGCCATGATCGGGATCTTCGCGGATCCTGGCATCACGGCCATCGTTCTGGCGCAGAAGGTCTTCACCGCCAACGATTCCTTTGCTCTGATGGCGGTGCCCTTCTTCATGCTGGGCGGGCAGATCATGGAGCATACCGGCATCACTACGGAACTGGTGAACCTGTCGAAGAAGCTCGTCGGATTCATGCGCGGCGGCCTGGCCTACACGACGATCGTGACCGGCGTCCTGATGGCAGGCATCTCCGGCTCCGCAAACGCAGACGCGGCGGCCATCGGCTCCATAACGCTGGCGCCTATGCGGAGAGACGGCTGGGACGACGGCATGGCCGTCTCCGTAGTCGCGGCTTCCGGAGGACTAGGCCCGATCATTCCCCCGAGCATCGCCATGGTCATCTACTGCAACATCACCGGCCTTTCGGTCGGCCAGATGTTCGTGGCAGGGTACATCCCCGGTATCCTGCTGGCGGCAGGATATATGACCATCGCAGGCATCTATGCGAAAAAGCACAACATGCCCAGGCACAAGTTCGAGGGCTGGGGCTCCCTGTGGAAGACGTTTCGCCGGGCAATATGGGCGCTGTTCATGCCGATCATCATCATCGGCGGCATCCTCAGCGGCGTGTGTACCGCCACGGAAGCCGGCGTGCTCGCAACGCTCTACGGCATCCTGTACGGCGTGATCACCCGGCGGCTGTCCTTCAAGCAGTTCTGGGAATGCACCTATAACGCCGTTCTGAACGCTGCCGGGCCCATGGGCATCATCGTGATGGCGAACGGCCTTGGCTATATGCTCACGCGGCACAACCTGGCGCAGATCATCAAGGGCTTCGTCCTGAGCATCTCGAGCAGCTATGTCGTATTCTACCTGCTGATCATCCTGATGCTCCTGATCGCCGGCATGTTCATCGACGGCACGGCCACGATGCTGATGCTGATCCCCGTCCTGCTTCCGATCGCCAAGGACTTCGGCCTGAACGAGCTCCACTTCGCCATGATCTTCATGCTGGCGCTTCAGACCGGCGGTCTTACGCCTCCTGTCGGCGCCCTGCTGTTCATCGTATCCAGTGTAGGCAACATACCGCTTAGGAGGTGCGTCAAGCCAATCATACCATTTGTGGGGATCATGCTGATCGTTACGATCCTGATCATCTTTATCCCCCAGATCGTTACCTTCCTTCCCGGTCTGTTCGGTTATACGTAAGAAGGCTTTTACAACACTAAAGGAGGAAAACAGAATGAAAAAGACCATCGCCCTGCTTCTGACCCTTGCTATGTGCGTGGCCCTTCTCTGCGGCTGCGGAGCCGCATCCTC
>JAEEGL012161164.1_pt1 | contig 14447 bp, 11 predicted proteins | sample 9134231 | NCBI WGS metagenome assembly JAEEGL01 (sample SAMN16246548, study PRJNA631951) | gut metagenome | biome: gut microbiome; feature: rumen; material: fiber-attached | host: Bos | place: Iran: Karaj | collected 2018-10
GAAGAGTTTGAAAAAAAATTCACAAAACTTTCCAAAGCAAAATACGGTGTTGTTTGTTCAAGCGGAACAACTGCACTTCATACTGCTCTTCTTGCATGCGGTATAAAACCGGGCGATAAAGTTATTACTACTCCGTTTACATTTATTGCTACTGCAAACTCTATTCTTTATTGCGGTGCCAAACCGATATTTGCCGATATAGATTATAAAACATTTGATATAGATCCTAAATCGGTGGAACAAATATTGAAAAAAGAGAAAAATGTTAAAGCTGTTATATGTGTCCATTTATACGGCTTGCCTTGTGATATGGGTGAATTATTAAAACTTAAGAAAAAATATAAATTTGCATTAATTGAAGATGCATGCCAGGCACATTTATCAAAATATAAAAACAAAACCGTAGGTGCTATAGGTGATGCCGGTTGTTTTTCTTTTTATGCAACAAAAAATATGACTACCGGTGAAGGCGGAGCAGTTTTAACCAACAATTCTAAAACAGATAAACTTTCAAGAAAAATTATAAATCACGGCAGAATGTCTCATTACGGACATGATATGTTAGGTTATAATTTCAGATTAACCAATGTTTGTGCCGCTATCGGTATAGCACAATGCGAACAAATAGAAAAATGGACGAAACAAAGAATTGCAAATGCCAGGAAATTAACAGATGGTTTAAAGAATGTGGATTTTTTGGAAACACCGTTTGTTCCAAAAGGTTATACTCATGTTTATCATCAGTATACCGTTAGAGTTAAAAACGGTTTAAGAAATAAATTTATGCAGTATTTAAAAGATAACGGAATAGGTTGCGGAATACATTATCCTGAAGTAATTAATAAACAACCTTTATATCAAAAGTTGGGATATAAAAAAGGTACTTGTCCTGTTGCGGAACAAGCAGTAAAAGAAGTTATTTCTTTACCTGTTCATCCGTCTTTATCTGCAAAAGATATAGATACAATTATAAAAGTAATAAAAGGTTTTAAAAAATGAGCAAAATAAAAATAGCTGTAATCGGTGTAGGTTCTTTAGGTCAACATCATGCAAGAATATTATCAACACATGAAAATGCGGAACTTGTAGGTGTTGTTGATGCAGATGCCAAAAGAGGAGAAACTATTGCTAAAAAATGCAATACTGCAAGTTTTACCGATGTTAAAGAAGTTATGGATAAAATTCAGGCGGCAGTTATTTCTGTTCCTACTCCTTATCATTACGATATAGCAAAACAGTTGTTGCAGGCGGGAATACATTGTTTGGTGGAAAAACCTTTTACCGAAACGGTTGAACAATCAACAGAGCTTATAAGAATTGCAAGAGATAAAAATCTTATTTTGCAGGTAGGTCATGTTGAAAGATTTAATCCTGCAATTATTGCTGCAACTCCTTATGTAAAAGAACCTAAATTTATAGAAGTTAATCGTCTCGGGCCTTACGATCCGAGAACAAGTCATATCGGTGTTGTTTTGGATTTGATGATACACGATTTGGATATGCTTTTAAATTTTGTAAAAAGTAAAGTTGTAAGTTTTGAAGCGGTAGGTGCAAAAATCCTTTCCGAACATGAAGATATTGCAAAAGTAAGAATAAAATTTGCCAACGGCTGTATAGCAGATGTTTCAACAAGCAGAGTAACTATAGATAAATACAGAAAAATAAGAATATTCCAAAAAGATAGTTATATATCCGTTGATTATGCCGGAAAAAGTTTAAAAATATATCAAAAGAAACCTAATGTGTCAGTTGTAAAAAGTTTGCTTGATATAGATGTAATAAAGCCTAAAGTTCAAACAGGTGAACCGTTGGCTTATGAATTAACACATTTCTTAAATTGTGTAATTGAAGGTAAAAAACCTTTGGTATCCGGTGAACAAGGCAGAGATGCCCTTGAACTTGCACATGATATTCTTCATTATATGCAGTTTTAGTTGTAATTTAAAATATTAAAACAGGTAGAACAATATCTACCTGTTTTTTTTATCTTTTATAAAAAACTAAAAAATGGTAATATCTGTTTATGTCATATATTGTTTTTATAGTATACGGAATCATTTCAATATTTTTACAAATCTTTTTTATTAGAGAATTTGTTCCTTTATTTCACGGCAGTGAGTTTGTTATAGGTATAGTTTTGGGACATTGGTTATTGTCTGCCGCAACAGCAAATTTTTTATCTCAGTATTTCAAAAAGATAAGAGATTTTTTCAGCAACTCCATTAATCTGTTTATTACACTTATGATATTTATAATATTGGCATTTATATTTGTAAGAAACATAAATGCCGTTTCTCCTACGGATTTATCTGTAGGTGTATCGTTAAAGAGTTTGTTTTTATATTCTTTTTTTGCAATTTTTCCTGTAAGTTTTACTTTAAATTTGCTTTTAAATTTTTTAAAGAAAAGTTTTTCAACCGTTCTGTATCAAAAGAAAGTCAAAAGATATGTATGTGAAGCTATAGGTTTTGTTATAGGCGGAACAATATTTTCTTTGTTTATGTCATCCGTACCTACAACATGTTTGTTGTTAATAACAATAATACTTATCCTTTGTAATCTTATATATCTTTGCGAAAGCATAATTGTAAAAATTTTCTATTTTTTACTGTTATGTTTTTCTTTATATTTAATCAAATATCATACTTCTGATATCGAAAAAAATATTACGTTTGATAATAATTCAAGAGTGAATATTATCAATTTTTCTTTTTATAAAAACATACAAAATATATTACTTGAAAAAAACGGTGAATATTATTTTTACAAAAACGGTAACTGTGAATTTGCATTGCCAAGTCCGGAAATATTTGATGAAGAAGACTTTGCACATTTACCGATACTTCATCACAGTGAACCCAAAAGTTTATTGCTTATAGAAGGAATAAGATATTTACCTTCAATTGTTAAATACGACTTAAAAAAAATAGACTTTATTGAACAAGATTTAAACATGATACAAATATTGAGAAAAAATATAAATAAGTTAAACAATATTTTTGAGGATAAAAGAATTGATATACAACCTTCGGATGCAAGATTGTTTTTACAAAACAGTAAAGAAAAATATGATGTTATTCTTATAGGTTTGGATATCCCGTTAAATACAACAATAAACAAGTTTTATACTTATGAATTTTTTAAAATTGTAAGTGACAAATTGACTGAAGACGGTTTTTTAGCTTTAAATTTGCCGGGTTCTATGGTTTATTCTCCGACATTGATGTTTGAACTTAACGCATCCGTTTACGGCAGCTTAAAAAGAGTGTTTCCTTATATCCAAATAATTCCCGGTAAAACAAATATTATGGTTGCATCAAAATCAAAGATGCCGTTTAGATTACACATAAAGAAAAGATTAAAACAAGTTGAAGAAGAAACTGTAGTTTTATCTAAATATTATGTGGATGAGCGAATGGATACACAAAGAACAAAGTGGTTGAATTTTCAAATAAAAAAATACACTGATAAAAAAATATTAAATAAAGATTCAACTCAAAAAACGATGTTGTTTTCAATTATGTATTGGCAATCGAAATTTTCTCCTTTTTTAATGAAATTTTTAAGAACAGCTGTGAAATATTCGAGTTTTATTGTCTTTACGGCTGTAATATTGTTTTTCTTTATAAGATTTAAGTATTCTGTCACTACATTTGTTTCCGGAGCAAGTGCCATGTGGTTACAATTTATATGTTTTTGGGGCTTTCAAATATATGTGGGACAAATTTATCAATGGTTTGGATTACTTACCGCCATTTTTATGGCAGGTCTTGTTTTAGGTTCTTTATATGCTAAATATCGTCAAAAATACATGGCATTAAATAAAACATTCTTCAGCAGTGAAATATTGTATCTTTTATGGATATTATGTTTTGTGGTTTTTATAAAATATGATTTATTAAATATATACAGTCTGTCTGTATTATCTTTTGGTGTCGGTGGTGTTACGGGGTTGGAATTTGCTCAACTTATAAAAATGTTTGGTATAATGAAAGAAGGAAAAAATAATGCACGAATTTTTTTCTCCGATGCATTAGGTGCGGCTTTTGCATGTTATATAGGCGGTGCTTTTGTTATTCCTGTATGGGGAATAGAAAAAGCTTTGATGTTTATTTTGTTTTTAAAATTTTTAATATTTACATGGTGGCAATATGATAAAAAACACGGGTTATAAAATTTTATTTGCTTTGTTCTTTTTTTTGATAAATAGTTTTGCTTATGCACAAATATCCGTGGAATATTTTGGCGGTGCCGGACGTGTTTCCGGTTCTTGTGCATTATTAAATGCTGACGGCAGTTCTGTTATTATAGATTGCGGCAGTTTTTACGATGAAGGTAATTTGCCTTCGGATAATTCAATAATGGATAAGAAATTAATAAATGCTGATGCAATGGTTTTGACTCATGCACATAACGATCACTCCGGAAGAATATTACAACTTATAAGTGAAGGCTTTAAAGGAAATATTTATTGTACCGATGCAACAAAAAAAATAATTTTTGAAATGTATGACGACGGTTGGAATTATGAATATGTAAAGAAAAGATATTTTTGGTCTAAAAGTAAAAGAGAAAAAATACAACTTCGGGAAAGCAGAGAACCGTTAACTTTACATTGGCATAGTGCCTGCAAAAATGCCGTCAGAAACAAAGAAGACAGCAAAAGTGCAGTATCTTTAATGCAATTGAAAAATAAGTACGGTATAAATTTTAAAGTTTGTAAAAGTTGTTTAAGTAAAGATTTGGAAAGTTTACAGAGCAGATTTATATCTGTTGAATATAAGGATAATATAGATATAACCGACAAAATCAATTTCAGTTTATATGATGCAGGCCATATTTCCGGTTCGGCAAGTGTTGTCTTTTATATTTATGATGAGGAAAGAATCAAAACGGTTGCTTTTTCCGGAGATTTGGGAAGCGGATATTCTAAAATAACGCCGGACAAAGATATTATTCCTAAAGTGGATTATGTATTTGTTGAAACAACTTACGGCGGTGCTAAAAAAAATGTAAGTAATGCGGATTATCAAAAATTTCAGGAAACAATTTCAAATGCGGTAAAAAATAATAAAATTGTTTGGATTCCGGCATTATCGTTGCACAGAACACAAAAAATTTTGTTTGAAATAAAACAGGCACAACTTAACGGTCTGATACCTTATGATGTTCCGGTATATAGTTTATCTCCGTCGTCTAACGGAATTACCGATCGTTATGAAAAAGAAGTAAGTTTTCCTTCAAGAGACAGATGGTTTAAAGATGAAGTTTATCAAACAGGCTCTTTTTTGCCTGAAAATTATTTAACAAAAAGGCCGAAAGAGTTTCCTTGCCCTTCAATAATAATTTCCGCAAGCGGTATGATGGATCAAGGTGTGTCTTACAGTTTAATGAGTACACTTTTACCTATGGAAAATGTTGAAGTGTGTCTGGTAAGTTATGCAAGTCCTAAAACACCTGCGGGGAAACTGAAAAAAGGAGCCAAATATATCAGAGCAGGTAAAAAATCCGTACAAGTTGCGGCAAAAATTAATATTTTTGATATATTTTCCGATCATCCGGATATAGACGAATTAATGAAATGGTTATCCAAGCAGAATCCGGAAACTAAAATATATTTGGTTCATGGAGAAAAATCCACTTTGGAAAAAGCCTTGAATTTGTATAAAAAGAATGGTTTTATAAATACAAAAATAGCTGTAAAGGGCGTAAATATATTAAATTAAATTTTGGTGTTTTTTTTATTTTATATTTTGTATAATAAAAGGTTGTAAAGTTTTAAATATTTGTTGTAAGAGAGAAATAAAATGTTTAACTATCTTTTTAAATTATTTTCAAATGATTTAGGTATAGATTTAGGAACGGCGGTTGTTTTGGTATACGTAAAAGGTCAGGGTATTGTGTTAACCGAGCCTTCCGTTGTTGCTATGGATAAAGAAACGAAAAATGTTTTATCCATAGGTAAAGAAGCGAAAAAAATGTTAGGAAAAACTCCTGCAAATATAGTTGCTGTAAGACCGTTAAGAGATGGAGTTATCGCAGACTTTGAAGCAACACAAAAAATGATAAGATACTTTATTTATAAGGCAAACAAATCAAGAAGATTATTGCATCCCAGAATTGTTATCGGTGTGCCTTCCGGAATAACAGATGTTGAAAGAAGATCTGTCAGAGAAGCGGCAGAGCAGGCAGGTGCAAGAGAAGTTCATATAATAGAAGAACCTATGGCGGCTGCAATCGGAGCAGGTATTCCTATTCAGGAACCTGAAGGTAATATGATTGTTGATATCGGCGGAGGTACAACCGATGTTGCTGTTATTGCTTTAGGCGGAATGGTTGTTTCAAAAGCTATAGACGTTGCCGGTGATAAAATGGACGAAGCTATAGTTCAATATTTCAGAAGGAAATATAATTTGTTAATCGGAGAAAATACCGCTGAAATTGTAAAAATTCAAATAGGTTCTGTTTTTCCTATGCAACAGGAACTCAGTATGGAAGTAAAAGGAAGAGATCAGGTTACGGGCCTTCCTAAAACAATAACCGTTACGTCAGAGGAAATAAGATCTGCATTGTCGGAACCTATTAAATCTATAGTTGAAGTTATAAAAGATACTTTGGAAGAAACTCCTGCGGAATTGTCGGCGGATTTGGTTGACAGAGGAATAGTTCTTGCAGGCGGCGGTGCATTGTTAAGAGGTTTACCTGAATTGTTAAAACAAGAAACGGAACTTCCTATAAATATAGCGGATGATCCTTTAACATGTGTTGTTAGAGGAACAGGTGTTTACTTAGAAGAATTAGATAACATAAAACTTGCACAGAAAAGAAATATAGTATAACTCATTTCATGTTATGATGAATACAAATAAAAATGCTAATAGGGTTTTTTGTATACTGTTGGCAATTTCAATTATTTTAATTGTATTAAGACTTACCCCGACTATTCAGGCAATAAAACAACTTGCTTATTCTATATTGGTACCGGATATAAAAATTTCTTCAAACTTGTTCAGTAAAACAAGTGACTTTTTATTTAATTTATCCAACATAATAAAAGTTAATCAGGAAAACGTTGAATTGAAAAACACAAATGTTCAATTAATACAACAATTAACGAATTCTCAAGTTATTTTGGAAGAAAATATAAGATTAAAAAATCTTTTAAATATAAAAGAAACTAAAAGTTTAAAACCGGTTTTTGCAAATGTTATTGTCAGAGAACCTACACAATGGTACAAGTTGGTAATAATAGATAAAGGTTCTCAAGACGGAATAGAAATTGATAATTCCGTAATATCCGTATTATCCAACGGACAAACATGTGTTTTTGGAAGAATAGTTGAAGTTTATTCTTCTACATCAAAAGTGGCATTAGTGACCAATCCTTTATTTTCTTTACCTGTTCAAATAAAAGATTCAAATATTGATTGTGTATGTGACGGTTATGATAATCAATATTTAAAATTGTCTTTTATACCGCAATCGGCAAAACTGAAGTTAAAGGATAAAATCGTTACAAGCCCTTTAAGCGATGTTTTTGAAAAGGGGATAAATGTCGGAACAATAATAGATATAGTGAAAAATAATTACGGTGATTATCAGGAAGTTATAGTTGAGCCTTATACACAAACACAATCAATTTATGAGGTTGCGGTACTTGTAAAAAAATAAAATGATAAATGTTATTATCACGGTTATAATTTATTTAATACTTATAATAGTTCAGTTTGTTATTCCAAAATATATGCCTTTTAATATTTGGACTATATATCCTAACTTTATTTTAATGTTCGTCGTTTATACGGCTTTAAATAAAGGAATAATGAAAGGTCAGATAGCGGGTTTTGTTTATGGCTTAACATGGGATATACTATCCACTGATATTTTCGGAATAAGAGCACTGAGTTTTACTATTGCCGGATATTTAGCCGGAAGTTTTAACAAAAAATTAAATAAAAATCAGCCTTTAACACAGATTATAGTTATGGCGATAGGTTTAATAGTTACTCACTTGATTTTAAATATTACGTATATAATAATGCCTGCATCTGAAAAGATATTTGTTCAGAATTTTGAATTATCTTACTTAATAATATTCAATATTTTGGTTAATTTGATTCTTACGCCTTTTATTTTCAGAACTTTTCTATTTGTTGACAGAAGAATTACAAGCAGATAAATACAGTTGTTCATGTTGCTTTATCATATGTTCGGTTGTATATGTTTCATCTATAGCTTTTTTACTTTCCTCGGCAAAAGAAAATCTTAAATCGTTATCGGATGCAAGTAACAATATTTTGTTTGCCATTTGTTGAATATCACCGGGTTTTATTAGAAAACCGGTAACACCGTCTTTTACAATATCTATTTGTCCGTCAACGGCATTAACCGCCATCGGAATACCGCAATACATTGCGTTTATACTTACAACAGGCATTCCTTCCCAAAGAGAAGTCATTGAAAAAATATCACTGGAATATAATATATTTGGAATGTCGGTTCTCCAGCCTATAAGAAAAACAGTTTTTTCCAATTTTAAATCTTTTATAAGTTTTTCCAATTCGGTTCTTAAAACTCCGTCACCGGTAATAACGAATTTTATTTTTTTGTTTTGTTGATTTACAATATGTGCCGTTTTAATAAAGTCGGACAAGTTTTTTTGCGGCTTAAACGGACCTATTGTTGAAACTAATATTTCATCATCTTGTATCGATAACTCTTTTCGTAACTGTTTTCCTTCCGAATAGTTTTTGAATTCATCTAACTCTACACCTAACTTTATAGTTACGTATTTTTTTTCTGTTCCTATATTGTGTTTAAGTCCTTTTATTTTTGTTTGTTCACATTCTACAACTAAAGCATTTGAAATTTTAGCACAAATTTTTTCCAATATAATGTATAAATATTTTTTTAATATATTTTGATAATCATTAAATGCAAATCCGTGTATTGCATGAATCACAAAATGTATTTTTGCGAGTTTTGCGGCAACTCTTCCTATAATTCCGGCTTTTGAAGAATGAGTATGAACAATATCGGGTTTTTCTTTTTTTAATATTTTATATATCGAAATTAATGCTTTTAAATCTTTTACGGGGTTTATTTGTCTTACTAAATCTTTAACAAAAAAAACATTACTCTCTTTACGTGCCTGTTCGTCCAACATACCTCCGCAACCGCAAATCATAAAAGTTTCGAAATTATCTTTATCAATGTTTTTGCATAAAGATAAAGCTATTTTTTGAGCTCCGCCCAATTCCAATTTGGTTATGATGGTACATACTTTTATTTTTTTCATTTTATGCTTTTTATCATTATTGAAATGCCTTTTTGTATTGATATTTTAGGTTCCCATTTCAATATTTTCTTTGCTTTATTTATGTTTAGTATGTTTGTTTTTGCTGAAAAAGGATTTTTTGTTTTTAAAATTTTATATTTTATCTTTTTACCGTAATGTATGGATAATATATTTATTATTTGTTTTAACGATGTTCCTTTTCCCGAGCCGATGTTAAAAACTTCTGTTTTGTTTTTATAATTTATTGCACTTATAAAAGCTTCACATAAATCGTCCGTATGGATATAATCCCTTACAGTACTTAAATCGTCCCATATTTGTATAGGCATTCCTTTTAAAATATTGTCTATGGCAATACCTATAAATCCCTGACCTCTTCCTTGATGCAACAAAATTCCGTACGGGTTGGATATTCTCAAAATATTTGCTGTTATATTTTTGTTTAAGGTATATATTAATTTAATATAATCTTCCAACATTAATTTTTGTATTCCGTACGGAGAAACAGGTTGAGTTTTTTGTGTTTCCAAACAGGATTTATTATTTATTCCGTAAACTGTTCCACCGCTGGAGGGGAAAATTAAATGTATTTTTTTGTTTGATTTTATCAGTAAATTAAAAAGATTAAAAGTCGGTTCCAAATTAAATAATATGGATTTATCAAAATCTTGTTGATACTTTTTCGGATTAACTGATTGTGCCAAATGAACTAATATTGTTGTATCTTTTATTAATTGTTTGCATTTGGAAATATCGCACAAATCTCCTGTTACAAGTTTACATCTTTTGTTCTTTTTAACATAATCCGGAACTTCTTTGTCAGACAGATAATTCAGTATCAATTTATAGTTCGTGTTATCAAGTAAATATTTAACTAAATTTTTACCTATTAACCCGTTTGCACCTGTAATTGTAACCGTATTGGAATTTTTATTTAATGTTTTTTTCATAATTTATCAATAACCTTTGCTAAATTTTTTGCATCAGTAATATTTTTCTCTATAAAAGAATACTCCCAACTGCCGTATCTTCCGGTACAATAGATATTATTATCTTTTAAAAATTTAAAAATTGTATCTAATGTTTTCTTTCTTTCTTTATTGAATATAACATAAGCATATTTCATATCTGTTACATTTAAACTTATTACTTCATCATCACTGTTCATTATTCCTGCTTTTTTCAAAATCGGAATAATTTCGTCACATTCTTTTATATCGGACATTTCAATATATAAACTGTAACAATTTTTAGGAACTAAACTTTTTGTTACATTCGAATATACACCTACTCTGTAAAAAGGATACTCTTTTTTTGGAACGTATATCCAATGAACATCTTTTATCATTTCAGGTAAATTTTTCTTGTATTTTATTCCTAAATTTATACATCTTGTTGAAGTGCAATCCAAGTTTTTTATAAGTTTTGAAATGTTTTCAGGCAAATCTTTTATACTTAACAAAAGTTCTTTTAAAGGTTGTGTTGAGATTATATTATCATAAAAATATCTTTTCCCGCCGGCATAAACTGTTTTATTTTTTAAATCTATTGTTTCCGCTTTTGTATTTGTAATAATATTGTTCTTTAATTTTTTGTAAAATCCGTCAATCATTGCTTGACAGCCGTTTTTTGAAGGATAATAAAAAACACTGTTATATCCGTATTTTTGATCATTTTGTTTATATGCGGAATTTATTATACTTTGTTGTGTAGGTTTTGGAACGAAAGGTGCAGTCCAAGCCGCAGTTAATTTTTTCAGATTATAATTCCACAACTTTTGGTTATACGGCTGCATAAAATATTCCGTTATACCGTCACCGAACATAGCTTTTGACCAATCGATAAAAGGCATATCATCGTATATCTTTATATTCTTTCTCTTTTTTATTCCTTGAATACATTTTTGTTTTTGTTGTTCGGTAAGATAATATAAGTTTGCCTGAAAAGGAAACGGCATAATTTTATTGTTAAATAGAATTGCAGAATTTCTTTTTATTGTTAAAAGTTTTTTACCTGTAACTTTTTCTATTAAAGATTTTATTTTCTTATCTTTTATATGTATAAAATGGCCTGAATAATCGAAAGTAAAGCCGTTATCTTTTACGGATTTACATAACCCTCCTGCGGTATTTTCTTTTTCAAAAATAATAAACGGCTTTTTTGAAAAATATCCGAAAGAAAGGCCTGAAATACCTGCACCTATAACAATATTGTTTGTCATAATTAATCTACTTTAACCTTTGATAATCTTATTGAAAATAAAACTAATAATAATATAACAAAAGAAAAAATTAAATAAGAAATATTGTCGTTAATTTTAACTATAGTATAAGAAAAAATTCCCAAAATAAAAGACAGAATATAAACAAATACTAAAATTTGTTTTCTTGAATATCCCATTTTTTCGAGTCTTAAAGGAAAATGATCTTTGCTTCCGAGAAAAGGATTTTTACCTTTTAACATTCTCATAATACTTACAAATATCGTTTCGTATACAGGAACGGCTAATATTAATAACGGTGCAAATACACCTACAGGATTTATTTTTGTATAAGACGTTCCCATAGCAATCGTGGCAAGAATAAAACCTATAGCTAAACTTCCTGTGTCTCCCATAAATATCTTTTTGCTTTTGGATAAATTGAAAGGAATAAATCCTAAACATGCTGCAAAAAGCGCAATTGCACAGAAATTAACATAAATCATTTCACTCGGTAAAGCTATTATAAAAAAGAATAATGCTGCTATTGCTGCTGTTCCGCAAGAAAGTCCGTCCATAATATCTATAAGATTAAAAGCATTTGATAAACCTATTATCCAAAAGACACTTATTATTACAGACAAAATATAATTTTCAATAAAGTTTATTCTTATATCGAAACCTACAACAACTATAAGGCAGGCTATAATCTGTATTAAAAATTTAAACTTAAAACCTAATCCGCCTTTTTTTATATCATCACATAAACCCAGCAACAACAACATAAAAGAACCTGTTATTACAGACCTTAAATTGTTTAATGTTCCTGTAGGGAAATTTGTTATAAACCTTATAAGTATTAAACTTATAACCCAGCCGCTCCATATTGCAAGTCCGCCTAAATAAGGTGTGCTTACTTTATGAGTTTTAACTGCTGTTACAGGTCTGTCGTAAATATTAAACTTCATTGCAAGAAGTCTAAAGCACGGGGTTAAAACAAGTGATATTAAATATGCTGTAACAAATGTTATTAAATATAAAATTCCGTTATCCATAAATTAAAAAAGTTTATTCCATTTATCAGTATTATATTTTTCTTTACATAATTTTATTGCCGAATTTATTTCTTCTTCAGTCAAATCTTTACTTATTGTATCACATTTTAAAGTGTCTGATAAATTTTTAAAAAAACTGTTTGCAAATTTTTCAGACTCTTCTTGTGTTAATCTTAAATGAATTGAACCTTCTACAAGTATTCTTTTACCTCTTCTTCTTTGGCATGAACCGACAATTTTTTTACCGTTTAATAATAAATCATCCTTATATAAAGTTTGAACACAACTGTAGCTTTTTGCTTTATCGTTTTCAATATTTGTTTTATCACAAAATATATTTATTGTTTCCAACGATTTTCTTATGGTTTCATGAATTATTTTATAAGTCTTTTCCTGATCATAAATATAAGGCCATATTTTATCGGATACTGTTAACGAATACGATAAATCGGTATTATGTAATACCGATAATCCTCCGGTTATTCTTCTTACAACGGAATAATTATCTGTTTTTGTTGAAGGAAATTTTTGAAAGTATCCTATTGTATATGCGGGGGAAGTCCATCTGTAAAAGCGGAAAATATCTTCAAAGTCTTCTTTCACAAAAAAAACTTCGTCAAGTGCAATGTTTGTGCTGCAATCCCGTTGAATGTCATAAACACATCTTAATTTCATATATATCCTGTTTTTTAAATTTCATTTCTGTAAACTGCTTCAAGGAAAGCATCGACAACTATCGGATTGAATTGTTTATTTTTGTTGGATATTATTTCTTTTACGGCAATTCCTTTATCCAGCCCTTTTCTGTAAGGTCTGTCGGATGTCATTGCATCATAGGCATCCGCAACGGAAATAATTGTTGCAATAAGCGGTATGTTATCACCTGTAAGTCCGTAAGGATATCCTTTTCCGTCATATCTTTCATGATGATATTTTACACCTAAAGATACATCTTTAAATTCTTTGATGGGTTCAAGTATTTCCGCTCCCAAAGAAGGATGTTTCTCTATAAGTTTTATTTCTTCCGGAAGAAGTTTACCTGCTTTATTTAAAATGCTTTCGGGAATACCTATTTTGCCTATATCATGTAATAATGCCGAGATTTTTAACATGCTTTCAAAATCTTTGGAATCTTTTAACTTTTCCTGCGGAATATATTTAAGTAATGTCATGGAATATTTCATAACTCTTTCCGTATGTCCGTGAGTATAGGAATTCTTAATATCTATTGCGGTTGCAAGAGTTTCAACAGTATTCAAAAGTAATTGTTTGTTTATATCCAACTGCTTTTTTATATCATCAAACAACCTTGCATTTTGTATTGCCATAACCACATCGGAAGAAAGTATTGTTAAAAATTCCATATCTTCTTTGTTAAAAGAAGAACCGTCTATTTTGTTACCTATAAAAAAAACGACCATCAAATCTTTTCTGAAAAACCCCGGTACAACTATTTGTGCTTTATACATTGATAATTCGTCTTCAAGGTCACTTAGAAAATCAACAATTTCTTTGTTGTCTTTGTTTTTTTCTTTTAAATCGTTAATTTGAGAAACTAAAAGATACTCTTTATTATCCGCAAGAATTTTTTCGTTTAAAAAGAATTGAATAATAGGATTACTGTTTGTTATTTTTGTAAATCCCACCGGAATTTTTAAACCCTTTCTGCCGCTTGAAACATTTATTATATATTCTTTTTTGTATTTGTTATATAGGAAGAGCCCTGCATGTTTTATACCGAGATTTCTTGTAAGTGTTCTGATTACCAATCTCGACAAAAGATTCGGATCATGAATCAAAATCATTTGTTTGGCTGTTTTTGATAAATAACTTTTATAATCTTTTTTTTGTTCCATTTTTACATTATATAAGTTAATACTTTTTTCTTGAAATC
>JAEEGL012732176.1_pt1 | contig 14447 bp, 13 predicted proteins | sample 9134231 | NCBI WGS metagenome assembly JAEEGL01 (sample SAMN16246548, study PRJNA631951) | gut metagenome | biome: gut microbiome; feature: rumen; material: fiber-attached | host: Bos | place: Iran: Karaj | collected 2018-10
CTTCTTGGCAAGTTCCTCATCAACCTTGAATGTGCTGGGATCTGTGTTGGGATCGTATGTTCCGATCTCCTCGATAAATCTTCCGTCTCTGGGTGAGCGAGAATCTGCAACTACTATTCTATAGAAAGGTGCTTTCTTCTGGCCCATTCTTCTTAATCTGATCTTTACTGCCATTTTTATTTCCTCCGTTTAATAAATTATATATTTAAATTCACTAAAAAGTGCGAATTTACAGATATTCAAAATGGAAATTTCATTCCACCTAGTCCGCCGAACATTCCCTTGCCCTTTTTGCCTCCAAGCATTCCGGGCATCTGTTTCATCATCTTCTGAGTCTGTTCGAACTGTTTTACGAACCTGTTAACGACCGCTATATCAACCCCGGCGCCTTTTGCTATCCTTCCTTTTCTTGGAAGAGACATGATCTTGGGATTAGATCGTTCTTCTTTGGTCATGCTCAATATGATAGCTTCGTTCCTTTTAAGATCGGCTTCATCGATGGCACCTTCAATATCTTTGGTCTTAAGTCCCATTCCCGGAAGCATTCCGAGTATTGAAGATAACCCTCCGAGATTTTTCATCTGCTTCATGCTCTCAAGGTAATCATTGTAGTCAAACTTGCCTTTTTTAAGACGCGAAGCCATATCTCTTGATGTTTCTTCATCAATATCTATGCTTTCCTCGGCTTTTTCGATAAGGCTTAAAACATCACCCATTCCGAGGATACGGTTAGCCATTCTGTCGGGATAAAAAGGTTCAAGGTCTGTAAGCTTCTCACCCATTCCGACATAGAATATCGGTTTTTGCGTTACAGCCTTTACCGAAAGAGCAGCTCCGCCTCTGGCATCACCATCCATCTTGGAAAGGATGACACCATCAATGCCGATACGATCATTAAAATCACCGGCAACAGTAACTGCATCCTGTCCTGTCATGGCATCTACTACCAAAATGGTCTGATGAACTTCAACGTTCTCCTTTATCCTGATGAGTTCTTCCATCATCTCATCATCAATATGAAGACGTCCTGCAGTATCCAGAACAACTACATTATTGTCATTTTTTCTGGCATGCTCTATTGCAGCTTTGGCTATATCTACAGGTGAATGATTCTCACCCATTTCAAAGACGGGAACTCCGACTTTTTCTCCGTTTATCTGTAACTGTTTGATAGCACCGGGTCTGTAGATATCGCACGCGGTAAGCAGAGGCCTTTTCCCTTTGGTAAGGAGTCTGCCGGCAAGTTTGGCTGTAGCGGTGGTTTTACCTGCACCCTGAAGACCGCACATCATAATGACGGTCATCGCCTTGCCCGGCTGGAATTCTATCTCGGCATTTTCAGGTCCCATCAATGAAACAAGTTCATCATTGACGATCTTAACAACCATCTGCCCGGGATTTAATCCGTTTAAAACATCTGCTCCCACAGCACGTTCTTCAACTGATGAAACAAACTGTTTAACAACCTTGAAGTTAACATCTGCTTCAAGCAGAGCCATCTTTACTTCCTTGAGAGCAACCTTAACGTCCTCTTCGGTAAGTAAACCTTTGGACTTTAGCTTTTTAAATGCATTTTGTAATTTATCGGTTAGTGACTCAAAAGCCATTGATATTTCCTAGAGATGACCCAGTATAAGGTCTTTTTCTTCTTGTGTAAGTTTATCTATACTCTCGATCTGCTGTTTGATATTCTCAAACCTTGATACAAGACCAAGCTTATCTTCATAATTGCTAAGGATATTGTTTATCCTTTTAATAAGATCATGAGCGCCCTGACGGGATATGCCGTGATCCTGGGCTATTTCGGAGATCGACAGATCATTATAAACCAGATCCTCATAGATCTCTTTTTGATGATCAGTGAGAAGTTCTCCGTAGAAATCATAAAGCTTGCCGAGTTTTATTATATCTTCCATAGCCGCAGTAAATATTACTACATAAAAAAATACGTGTCAAGTATTTTTGCTTGACACGTATTTTCATGATCTTATCAGTAATCTCTCATGCAGATGTTAAGATCGACATCTCCTTCAATACCGTCAACCTGACCTTTACTGCTGTATTGCCATATTGAATATTCATACGGATAATAATCGGGGAAATGATAATATGCGAACCATTTATCACATCCTTCTATCCTGTCGGTTTCTAAAAGATAGAGCATGCTCATCAGGTTTCCGTATAACATTGTCTTATACCCTGCGCCTTCTACTCTGTCTAAAAATGCAAGAGCGCAGTCGGTACGGGTCTTGGCATCAAGATCATCGGTCCTGCCTTCAAGATCTTCTATATCCCAGACTACAGGATAAGTAAGATTGTACGGCTCTATCGCATCCAGTACAAAATCGGCTTCTTCTATAGCTTCATCTTCGGTAACAGCCTGCGTAAAGAAATAAACTCCGACATCTATGCCGTTTTCGGTTGCACCTTTAATATTTTTCTCGAAAAATTCATCGAGAACAAGTCCGCCGTTTGATGATCCTCTGTAACCCACACGGATAAATGCAAATTCTATTCCGGCTTCTTTGACTTTTTTCCAGTCGATCTCTCCGTTATGTTTTGAAACATCTATGCCTTTTTTCGAGATAACATTTCCGTTTCCGTCAGTATAGGTTATCTCATCTGTAAGTTCATCCTTGACGAAGTTCTCCGATACGTAATCATTATGTTCGAACATATCCGATATCGGATAAAAGACGTAAGCGTTATTAACATATACGATAAGATCATCGGGAAAAATATCACGGAAAAGTGCATAAGCCGAATCTCCCGAGGAAAGCCGGTCTCTCATTTCCGTAAGAAGAAGGTTCTTTTCTTCTTCCTTAAGTTCTTCCCTTACTGAAGAAACCGCCGCATCCATATCACTCTGCGTGTATATATGACTGTCGGCATACTCGCTCAGTGATCTGTTTGTTTCATTGGCGTTTTCAAGGTCCTCACGTATCGAATGATTGATAAGGAGGCACACAATCGTAATACCCAGCGCTGTCAGAGCGATCAGGCTGAATATGATATTTGCATATAAAGCAGATTGTCTTTTTCTCTTTCCGTTTGCCATTATCAGATATTGGTCCTTACGATCTTGGGTTTATAACCCTCTTCTTCAAGTTTACTGATTATCTGGTTCTTATGTTCTGTTCCGAATGCCTCCAGAGTTATACGAAGTTCAACGGCAGCATTTCTGTTTATCGATACGAACTGGTTATGTTCAAGCTTTATTACATTTCCGTTAAGCGAAGCTATAACCTGTGATACCTTTGAGAGCATGCCCGGTTTGTCGGGAAGAAGTACGGATACTGTAAATATCCTGTCTCTGAAGATAAGACCCTGTTGAACAACGGATGACATCGTAATGACATCCATGTTTCCGCCGCTTAATATTGATACGATCTTTTTGCCTTCAACATCAAGTTTCTTTAACGCAGCAACAGTAAGAAGGCCGGAGTTTTCGACAACCATCTTATGGCTTTCGACCATATCAAGAAAAGCAACAACAAGTTCTTCATCTGCAACCGTAATGATATCATCAAGATTCTCTTTAAGATACGGGAAAATCTTTTCGCCGGGCTTTTTAACTGCTGTACCGTCTGCTATCGTACTTACCGAAGGAAGTTCAATGACTTTACCTGCTTTAAATGACTCCTGCAGACAGTTCGCATGTTCCGGTTCAACGCCTATTACCTTTATGTTTGGATTAAGGAGTTTTGCAAGCGTTGATACACCGGTCGCAAGTCCGCCTCCTCCAACAGGTACAAGTATATAATCAACAAGCGGAAGTTCCTTTATGATCTCCATTGCGATCGTTCCCTGGCCTGTGGCTACGGCAGGATCATCAAAAGGATGAATAAACGTATAACCGTTTTCTTCGGCAAGTTCCAGTGCTTTTTTGCATGAATCATCATAAACATCACCGAAAAGGATAACTTCTGCGCCATAGCTCTTGGTCCTGTTGACCTTGATTAAAGGCGTTGTGGTAGGCATAACGATAACAGCCTTAACACCGAACTCTTTGGCAGCATAGGCTACACCCTGGGCATGATTTCCTGCGGAAGCAGTGATAAGACCTTTCTGTCTTTCTTCAGGAGTTAAAGTACTGATCTTATAGTATGCCCCCCTTAACTTATATGCACCTGTAAGCTGCATGTTTTCAGGTTTGAAATATACTTTATTGCCGGTAGATTTGGAATAAAAATCCGAATATATGAGTTTGGTTTCAAACGCTACTTTACGGACTTCTTCGGAAGCTTCTTCAAAAGCTTCAAGTGTAAGCATTTTTTTCATTGATAATCCTCATCATTCAAAAAGTGAGTCTACATACGAGTCTGCATCAAATCTTTTAAGATCATCCATCTTTTCACCTACTCCTATGTATTTAACAGGGATCTTGAGTTCGGACTGGATCGCAACGGCAATACCGCCCTTAGCTGTTCCGTCCATCTTCGTCATTATTATTCCGGTGAGTTTGGTAACTTCGGAAAACTCTCTTGCCTGATTAAGAGCATTCTGGCCGGTCGTTCCGTCAAGAACAACGAGATTTTCGCGATGTACCAGCGGATAATATGAATTAATAAGCCTGTTCATTTTCTCAAGCTCGTCCATAAGATTCTTTTTATTATGAAGCCTTCCGGCAGTATCAACCAGAAGAACATCAACCTGTTTTGCTTTGGCTGATTGGATCGAATCAAACAGCACACTGGAAGGATCCTGCCCTTCTTTGCCGGATACGATCTCAACTCCCGCACGAACCGCCCATTCATTCAGCTGTTCGGCAGCAGCGGCACGGAAAGTATCGGATGCGGAAAGCAGAACTCTCTTGCCTTCATTTTTAAACATGGAAGCGAGTTTACCGATGGAGGTTGTTTTACCGACACCATTGATCCCTATGACAAAGATTACGCTTCTTTCCTTTTCAAATGCATATGCGTCTTCATCAAGCCGCATCTCGTTCTTTATGAGATCTTTAAGGTGTTCCCTGCAGTCCTCCGGATCCTTTATATGATTTACCTTAACCTGAACCTTAAGTTTTTCAACTATTTCTTCGGATGTCCGGACTCCGACATCTCCCATGACGAGTTTTTCAAAAATCTCCTCATAAAAGTCATCATCTATCTTACTTAAGCCACCGAATATCTTCGAAAATAATCCTGCCATTAATCGTCAAGCTCCTCATCTATAAGGTTGACAGATACAAGTGCCGATACACCCTTTTCCTGCATTGTGATACCGTACAGTCTGTCAGCTTTTTCCATAGTACCGCGTCTGTGAGTTATAACGATAAACTGTGTATTCTTTGTGAGTTTATGAAGGTAATTTGCAAACCGGCTGACATTGCTCTCATCAAGAGCAGCTTCAATCTCATCAAGGAGACAGAACGGAGACGGCTTAAGGTTCTGGATCGCAAAGAGAAGCGAGATCGCAGTAAGTGCTTTTTCTCCTCCTGATAACTGCATCATATTCTGAAGTTTCTTTCCGGGAGGCTGGGCTACGATCCTGATGCCTGCTTCAAGAATATCTTCATCTTCTATCAGTTCAAGCGAACCGGTACCACCGCCGAACAGTTCCTTGAAAACCTTATCGAATTCCTTGTCTATATCTTTAAATTTCTCGGCGAACTGCTTACGCATTGCCGTATCAAGTTCGGTAATTATACCTTCAAGAGTCTTTGCCGCCTCAATAAGGTCATCATGCTGGGTCTTAAGGAACGTATACCTTTCCATAAGGACACGGTAGTCCTCGATAGCATTGACATTTACATCGCCGAGACCTTTTAATTCGGCCTTTAACGAATTGGATCTTCTCTTCATTGCACTAAGATCCTTCATCTCATCATCCTTTAAAGATGCGGCATCTGTCAGAGTGATCTCATATTCTTCCCACATATAGCTTATCTGGGCACTTATACGTTCTTCAAATCTGGTCTTCTGATCATTCAGTCTGTATACTTCCTTGTCCAGACTGTTCATCTTCTCTGAAAGTGATTCTCTGTCCTCAAAGAATGACTTTTGTTTTTCTGTAAGTTCTTCCTTCTTTTCAATGTCTCCGGAAAGTTTTTGTTCCGTATCGGATTGCGTGGTGAACGATGCTTTGATCGTCTGCTCGATCTCTTTGATATCGTTTTCTTTGGTCTCAATATCGGATGTTGCTGTCTTTATTCCTTCAACGATCTCGTTAAGTTCGTCATTAAGTCTTTCGATCTCTGAATTGATCCTGTCAAGGTTCTGCTGATGGAAACCGGTCTGCTGGAGGATCTTTGAAACTTCTACCTCCCATTCAGAAACCTTTGCAAGGTGTTCGGTCTCTTCTTCCCTTTTCTTTTCAAGTTCGACCTGGAATTCTTCTATCTGCTTTTCGACGTTCTTTTCAAGTTCATTGCTCTTTGTGAGTTCGGAATCGATCTCTTCCTTGCTCTGGGCAATATCCTTTATCTGCGTCTCTATCTCTTTTTCTTCATTTGCAAGTTCAAGAGAGCCTTCAGAAGCCTCGTTTTTACGCTCCTCAGCCTTTAATACATTAAGTCTTGCGGTATTCTGCTCAATGAACTTCTTCTGGATCTCAGCCTTGACCTCCTCTATCTCAAGACGGATCTTATTTCTCTTCTTTTTGGTATCTTCTATATCCTGAAGGATCTTATCTATAAGAACAACATATTCCCTGACTTTCTTTTCAAGTTCATCCATCTCTCTTCTTCTGCTGAGAAGATTAGAACTGTTCTTAAATGTGCCTCCCGAAATCGCACCGCCGGGAACCAGAAGCTCTCCTTCGAGTGTAACCATTCTGATACCGTAATCATATTTACGCGCGATCTTAAGAGCGTTGTCTACATTATCAACTACAACGATCCTTCCAAGCATTGCCTTTGCAACATTTTTGTATTTCTTATCGGTATTGACAAGTTCATCAGCCATACCGATAGCACCCTTTTCATTGAGTGATTCTGGGTTTTTGAATTCCTGAGGATTATTGAGCGAATCAAGAGGAAGGAAGGTTGCTCTTCCGGCTTTATGAGCCTTTAAAAAGGCGATCATCTTCTTGGCAGTATTCTCATCATCGGTTACGATGTTCTGAATATTGCCGCCAAGTGCAGTTTCAATAGCAACTTCATATTTGGGATCCACTTTGATGATATCAGCAACAACACCGATTATTCCCTTTTCTTCATCCTTCTTTTCCATTACGGCTTTAACAGATCCGCCGTAACCTTCATAGCGCTCGGTGATATTGGAAAGTGCTTCAAGTTTAGACTTGTCCTGATGATATTTGACCTGAGTGTCCCTCAATTCCTCATCCTTTTTGGACAGTTCCTCTCTGACTAAAGAAAGGTCTTCTTCTTTCTTTTCCTGCTTGTTATTAAGTTCATCTATATTGGCGGAGATTTTGTTGAATTCTTCTTCAAGAGCTTTGATCGTCTCTGCCTGCTGTGCTTCATCGGATCTGACTTTCAATATCCTGGAAGTAAGCTCTGATTTTCTGATATTAATTGATTCCGTCATGGAATCAAGTCTTGAAAGCTTTGACTTTATAGTCGCACGATTATTAAGTGTATCAATGATCGTATTTTTACCGCTTTCGATATTATTGTTCAGTTCCTCTATCTTATTCTGAACTGCAGTAAGGATTTCTTTGGCTTCATCTCTTTGCTTTTCTATCTTCTGAAGTTCTTCGTCGACTACACCTTTATCCTTTAAGATACCGTCTTTTTCTTCATCACGTTCTTTGATCTGGTCTTCAATAGCATTCTTACGATTGAGGAAATGCTCTTCATTTGTCTTTGCGGATCTGATCTGTTCTTTTAATACATTGATCTGTCCTTCGAGTTTGCCCCTTAAAAGACCGGTCTCCGATAAAGATGATTTCTCATCATCTATATTTTTTGTGAGTTCTTCGATCTCATTCTGGATCTTATCATACTCATCCTTTATTGATTCATACTGGAGTTTTACCGAATCGATATCACGTGAAGCAATGGAAAGATTCTCTTTGGTCTTTTCAAGTGACTGCTCAAGGGATTCGTTTTCAAGAAGGAACATGTTGACGTCAACAGTCTTTAATTCCTCTTTTTTCTTAAGATAGATCTTGGCCTTTTCGGATTGCTTTTCAAGAGGACCGACCTGTCTTTCAAGTTCGGAAAGAATATCATTTACACGGACCAGATTATTCTGTTCGTCTTCAAGCTTCTTTACGGCAGCAGCTTTTCTCTTTTTGAATTTAACGATACCTGCCGCTTCATCAAAGAGCTCTCTTCTTTCTTCGGGCTTTCCTGACAATATCTTGTCTATCTGTCCCTGTCCGATGATAGAATATCCCTCTTTGCCGATACCCGTATCATAAAAGAGTTCATTAACGTCCTTCAGTCTGCAGGGCGTGCCGTTTAGAAGGTACTCACTCTCACCCGAGCGATATATCCTTCTTGCTACTGTTATCTCGTCATAATCTGTGGCAAGCTGATGATCGGAATTATCAAGAGTGATCGCAACATAAGCATAGCCCTGAGGTTTACGCATTTCAGTGCCCGAGAAAATAACATCCTGCATGGATGCACCACGAAGCTGTTTGATCCTCTGTTCACCAAGGACCCATCTTACAGCATCGGCAACATTGGATTTACCCGAACCGTTCGGACCTACTATGCCTGTGATCCCGTTATGAAACTTGAATACTATCTTATTTGCAAATGATTTAAATCCGTGGATCTCAATAGATTTTAAATACATATATTACCTTACTTTTCCGTCTTTTTTGATTCTATCAAAACTGCGTAAGCAGCCTGCTGTTCAGCGGATTTTTTTGATTTTCCTTTGCCTTTGGAACGAAGTTTATCATCAATATAAGCAGCTACTTCAAATGATTTATCATGATCGGGGCCTGTTTCCGAGATAAGTTCATATCGAAGTGTCTGACCTTTCTTCTGAACCTGTTCCTGAAGGATGGTCTTGGCATCATAGAAAAGCTGTTTGTTCTCAAGATCTGTCAATACATGTTTACGGACAAAACTGTTGGCCTTATCAAAGCCGCCGTCAAGATAGATCGCACCGATAACAGCCTCATAAACATCCGAGATGATGGAATCCCTGTTTCTACCGCCTGTAACTTCCTCTCCCTTGCCAAGGAGAATGAATTTAGGAAGATCGATAAGCCTTGCACAATATGCCAGAGCCATCTCACAGACCATTGATGAACGCATCCTGGTAAGTTCGCCTTCATTTTTATTCGGATACTCAAGATAAAAGAACCAGGATGTGGTCAGTTCAAGAACTGCATCTCCCAGGAACTCAAGTCTTTCATAGTTACCGTATTTGTTCAGTTTAAGTTCATTGGCATACGAACTGTGTGTAAGAGCCAGCTTTAAAAGAGATCTGTCTTTAAACTTATATCCCAGACCCTTTTCAAGTTCACCAAGATCCATATCATTGTACATAGCGTAAACCATACATAACAAAAGCCCCTAGGGGCTCTTGTCAATTAACTGCATTCTTGATTAGATTAACAGCTTCCTCAACGGTAGTTATCTTTTCTGCTTCTTCAGCAGGAACTTCAATATCGAATTCTTCCTCGATCCCCATTATGATCTGAAAAACATCCAGCGAGTCAGCTCCCAGATCATCGAGGAATGTTGTTTCCATTGTTATCTCCTCGGGATCAACGTTCAAAACGTCTGCTATGATTTTCTTAAGTTTTTCAAATTCCATATTTGATTCCTCTCCTTAAATTTATACTGAAATTTTTGCTTTGATCTTTTCGTTGATATGCTGCTGTGAAAAAGCTATGCACTGCAGTATCGAATTTTTGATCTCTTTGGATTTTGAACTTCCGTGTGTCTTAACAACAAGTCCGTTAAGTCCAAGCATCGGCGCACCGCCGTATTCATCTGTTGAAAATGTCTTAAGTGTATCCTTAAGAGCCCCTTTGACAAGAAGTGCTCCGATCTTTGTCTTTAAGGAAGACATAAAGCTTTCCTTGACTTTGCTTATCAGGACCGAACCGACACCTTCGTATGTTTTAAGTATAACATTTCCGGTAAAGGCCTCACAAACAACAACATCAGCAACTCCCATAGGGATGTCCCTGGCCTCAACAGAACCGATAAAATGAATATCGGGACAGTTTTTGAGCAGCGGAAAAGCTTCCTTGACCAGCGCATTGCCCTTTTCTTCTTCAGCACCAATATTTACTATGCCTACCTTTGGATTCTTAACACCCATTATAGATTCCATATATACAGAACCCATCTTGGCAAACTGTAAAAGATGATTGGCTCTGGCATCCACATTGGCACCACAGTCTATAAGAAGCGTAAAACCGTTTGCTGTCGGGATAAGAGGTGCAAGCGGTGATCTGTCAACGCCGGGAAGTCTTCCGACTATAACCTGTCCGCCAACCAGAGTAGCTCCGGTACTGCCGGCTGAAACATATCCGTCACAGGTTCCGTCCTTAACAAGATTAAGCGCCTTGACTAAAGAAGAATCCTTTTTTCTCCGGATAGCCATTACGGGAGGTTCAGCATTTTCAATGACCTCACTCGTCGGTACTACCTCTATCTGTTCCTTATTATATTCGTATTTGCTGAGTTCCCTCTCGATGTCTTCACTGTATCCGGTAATATATACCTTTATCTTATCGGATTCATTAACGGCTTCAACCGCTCCTTTGACTATCTCTGCGGGAGCATTATCTCCGCCCATACCATCAAGGGCAACATTGATATATTTATTCATTCCAACCCTTTCTATATTCTTATTTACTATACTAAAGGTATCGTTAAAAATCAAGGATTCTTGTAATTCAGATAGAATAATTAAAATGAAAAAAGCCTGAGGAAAACCTCAGGCTAAAAAATCACAAGCTTAGTCAACAGAAATGACTTCCTTCTTGTTGTATGCTCCGCATGCCTTGCATACTCTGTGGGGCATCATAAGTGCTCCGCACTTGCTGCACTTAACAAGATTAACAGGATTCATCTTCCAGTTAGCTCTTCTCTTATCTCTTCTACCTTTAGAAGATTTATTCTTAGGACAGATCGACATCTCTACACCTCCTTATTCGCCATAAAAATATCCATAATCCCTGCCATTCTGGGGTCCGGAACAAAAGTATCGCAATCGCAGTCAGTTATGTTCCTGTCAGCGCCGCACACAGGACAGATCCCTTTACAATCGTCCCTGCAAAGAACCTTTGACGGCAGATTCATCATAATCTCCTGATCGATGAGATCATATACACAAAGATCCGATCCCTCCAATGCAAAAAACTCATCTTTATCAACATCGGATCCTCGATGTTCCTCATCAAGGAATTCTTTTTTAAACTCAAGATCAATAGGCACTTCAACATCTTTAAGACATCTGTCACAAGGCATTAAAAGCCTGATACTGAAGCTTCCTTCAAGAAGTATCTGTCCCTTTTTAATGTTTGATATCTTTAATGAAATATCACTTTTGCCGGATATCGGATAGGACGCATTGTCAGCACCGGTATATTCTTCAAACGGATATTCGCATTTTTCAAACCTTACCCGACCGGGCGATGTAAACTCATCCGTCAGGCTGATCTTCTTAAGTTCGCGCACCTTATGAATTATAAAGATACACTAAAACTTTGTCAAGGACTTTATTTAAGCAGTTTCAGCGTCTGTCTGGCTATTTCAAGTTCCTCATTTGTAGGTATTACATATACCTTGACCGCTGAGTCTTCAGTTGATATAAGAGTATTCTGTCCTCTAAGCTGGTTGGCATTTTCATTTAATTTAATACCAAGGTAGCCAAGATTATCAACTATGATCTTTCTGACAAATGAAGTATTTTCTCCTATTCCGGCCGTAAAACAGATCGCATCGACACCATTCATTGCCGCAACATAAGCACCTATGTATTTGATCACACGATAACAGAAAGCATTGACCGCTCTTATCGAATTCTCATCGTTTTTGTTGTAACCGTCTTCAAGATCCCTGAAGTCGGATGAGAAATTGTCGGAAAGTCCGAATACTCCTGACTTTTTATTAAGAATATTGAGCATCTGATTTATTGACATATTCTCTTTATTACATATAAACTCAAGGATCGCGGGATCAAGATCACCTGATCTGGTACCCATGATGAGACCTTCAAGCGGTGTAAGGCCCATTGAAGTATCAACGCACTTTCCGTTCTTTACGGCACTTATTGAAGCTCCGTTTCCGAGGTGGCAGATGACCATCTTAAGATCTTCATATTTCTTTGTCATCAGTTCTGCGCAGACATGCGATACAAAATCATGACTGGTACCATGGAAACCGTATCTGCGGATCTTATATCTTCTGTAATACTCATAAGGTATTCCGTACAGATAAGCATATTCAGGCATAGTCTGATGAAATGCTGTATCAAAAACAACGCTCATCGGAACATTCGGCATGAGTTCCATACATGCTCTGACACCGATCAGGTTTGCCGGATTATGTAACGGAGCAAGTTCATTGCACTCCTCAATAGCCTGTAAAACCTCTTCATTAACGAGGGTGGCAGACTTGAATTTCTCTCCGCCGTGTACAACACGATGTCCTACGGCACCGATCTCATCAAGAGAAGAAATAACTCCGTTAACAGGGTCTGTCAGTGCATTGATAACAAGTTTTATCGCATCGGAATGATCCTTGATAACAGACTCTTTTTTTACTTTCTCCCCTTCACCCTTAGCAAAAGAGATAAAACTGCCGTCTATACCGATCCTGTCGCAAAGTCCCTTACCCAGAACTCTTCCGGAGCCGGATTCGATAAGCTGAAATTTTAATGATGAGCTACCACAGTTGATAACAAGTATGTTCATGACGTCCCTCCTTAATTAAGAAAGCTGAGCCTGAACGGACGTAAGAGCAACAACACCAACAATATCCTCCCATGAGCAGCCTCTTGAAAGGTCATTAACGGGTTTGGCAATTCCCTGAAGCATTGGTCCGTATGCTTCCGCTTTTCCGAGTCTCTGGACAAGTTTATAAGATATATTTCCACAGTCCAGATTGGGGAATATCAGAACATTTGCGTGTCCGGCAACGTCAGATCCGGGGGCTTTTGTCTTTGCAATATGCGGAACAAGTGCTGCATCAGGCTGAAGTTCACCGTCTATGGTAAGGCCGGGATACAGTTCTTTTGTGAGTCGTGTGGCTTCAACCATCTTATCAACCAGAGGATGCTTCGCAGAGCCTTTGGTGGAATGAGAAAGCATTGCTATGATCGGCTTTGACCCGACAAGCTGTTTGAAGCTCTTGGCTGAAGTGTCAGCAATAGCTGCAAGTTCTTCGGGTGTGGGATCCTGATTAAGACCACAGTCGGCAAATATGAATGTACCGTTGTCGCCGTATTCGCATTCAGGAATACACATGAGGAAGAAACCTGAAACAAGTTTAACACCCGGTGCTGTCTTTAATACCTGAAGAGCAGGTCTTAATGTATCGGCTGTTGCATGGCAGGCACCGGCAACCATTCCATCCGCATCATTGGCTTTGACCATGATGACCCCAAACATCAGTGGATCTGAAAGGAGTATCTGTCGAGCCTGTTCTATCGTCATTCCTTTGTTTTTTCTTGTCTCAAATAATAAGTTAGCATAATCATCAAACTTTTCGGTTGTCTGAGGATTAACTATGGTGACTCCGGTAAGATCGATCTCCAGCCAGTTGGCACCGTCATTTATCTTCTCAGCATCACCTATCATTGTGATGTTGGCTATACCCTCCTCAAGTATATGAGACGCAGCGATCAGTGTCCTTTTGTCAGTAGTCTCAGGCAGTACGATGGTCTTTTTATCCATCCTGGCCTTTTCTTTTATCGTATCAATAAAAGACATATCCCTTCTCCTTTCGCATATGCAATACATACCCCGTTTTGTATGCACATATCTTAATCAATATGCTAAAATTATAAAAAAAAAATCGTTTCATTTCAACAAGGCAGCCCAAATGTATCAAAGAAAATGCACTGATATCTGCGGTATCATAGCTGAATATAATCCTCTTCATAAAGGACATGTTCATCATCTGTTAAAAACAAAGGAAATAACCGGATGTGATCATGTTATAGCCATAATGAGCGGAGATTTCGTTCAACGCGGAGAGCCGGCCATTTGTAATAAATATGAAAGAACAAGAATGGCACTTCAATCCGGAGTGGATGTAGTCATAGAACTCCCTGTTGTTTACGCTCTTTCAAGTGCCGAAGGATTTGCCCGCGGAGCGATAGGAATCCTTGATTCCCTTGGCTGTGTAGAAAGCCTTTGTTTTGGTTCCGAGTGCGGAAATATTGAAGATCTACGTAAACTTTCCGAAATACCCACCGCATCTTCGTCAATTAAAAAGGATATCAAAAAAGGAATGTCATTTGCAGAATCTTTGGGAAAAATAATTACTCCTGATTCTAAGACTGATAAAATCTTTTCATCACCGAATACTATGCTTGAAATTAAATATCTAATATCTA
>JAEEGL015967111.1_pt1 | contig 14447 bp, 14 predicted proteins | sample 9134231 | NCBI WGS metagenome assembly JAEEGL01 (sample SAMN16246548, study PRJNA631951) | gut metagenome | biome: gut microbiome; feature: rumen; material: fiber-attached | host: Bos | place: Iran: Karaj | collected 2018-10
ATGGTTTACAAACTGCTGTGCGACATCCCCGGCCTCAAGGTGCGTCTGCCGCAGGGTGCTTTCTATTTCTTCCCCGACGTCAGTTCCTACTATGGCAAGTCGTTCAACGGCAAAAAGATTGAGAACTCCACCGATATGGCTTTCTACCTCCTCAACGAGGCCAACGTGGCCACGGTGATGGGTAGCGCTTTCGGCGACGATAGCTGCATTCGTCTTTCTTATGCCACCTCCGAGGACCTCCTCCGCGAAGCCCTCCGTCGCATCAAAGAGGCACTGGCAAAACTTCAGTAGTCAAATAGACAAAAGAAGGTAAGCAATCAAGCATGAGGGTGTCCAAAAGGCACCCTCTTTTCATTAGTGGCTACGGCGGAAGAGACGGCCGAAGAACTTGCGCCAAGAAGAGCCGTCGAAGAAGGAGGAGTCGGTAGTGGCCTGAAGGGTGAGGACAATGCCGATAGGCAACATCACCAACGAGGATATCCACATACCTTCGGGACCAAGAGCTGACTCTCGGACAGCTTTCTCGGCAATCATACCAACAACATAATAGAGCACAAAGAAACCCACAGAGGCTACCAAAGGGAGCCCCAGTCCACCTTTGCGGACGATGGAGCCAAAGGGGGCGCCTATGAGGAAGAGCAGCAAGCAGGCCACCGAGAGGGTGAACTTGCGGTGCCACTCGATATGGTGGCGGTTGATGTACTCGCGTTCACCAGCGAAGGTGTCGGCATACATCTGGGCCTCGTTCAAGGCGCCTTGAGCTAGATTGCGGGCGTGATTGATGGCGCGGGAGCGGTCGGCAGGGGAGAGTTTCTGGAGAAGTGTATGAGGCAGGTGGGGAGTGCCTGAGTGAGAACTTACATTAGCACCGTATTGCTGCCAGGCATGCAAGGGAGCCACCATCGTCTGGCGGTAGTTACTGTACTTCTCCTGAAGAATGCTATCAAGTCGCGCCACAGAAGTGTCGAGCTGGTAGATATTCATCATCTGGTAGCTGCCCTTGAATTCGCCTTCCATAGTGCGGTTGAAGGCGAAGGAGGAAATATCAATGTTGATGTACATCTCCGAGAATCCCAGAGTGGTGAAAGGACGGCGAAGGAAGTTCTTGCCGTCGGAGAGCTCGGAGTAGGAATAACCGTCGTAGAGTGTGAAGCGAAGAAAGCGGTTGTCGGAGGAAGCCTGCATGTTGCCGCGTTGGGCCACGATGACGTTCATCTGGCTGGAACCCTTGGTGTGGTCGTAGATGACAACGTCACGGAGCTCACGGCCGTCCTTGCTTTTTTCGCCAACGCGGATAACATAGCCCTCAAGTTCTTTATAGTATTCGCCGGGGCGAATGTTGATGGCGGGTTTCTTGCGTGTGATGTCATAGAGAGTGACACGGTATTTCAGCATAGCTGTAGGCATCACGTTGTTGGCAAAATAGAAAGCCACACCTGTGAGGAGCAGCACCACAAGGGCCATGGGCATCATGGCGCGTCGCACGGAGATGCCGCCGGCTTTCATGGCCACGAGCTCGTATTTCTCGCCGAAGTTTCCCATGGTCATGATGGAGGCGAAGAGTACAGCGATAGGCAGCGCCATAGGCACGAAGGTAGCGGAAGCATAGAGCAGAAGTTCGGCGATGACACTGAACTCAAGCCCTTTACCTACCAGATCGTCGACATACTTCCAGACGAACTGCATCAGCAACACCAGCACCGAAAGGGAGAAGGTGAGGAGCAGGGGCCCGACGAAGGAGCGGAGGATGAGACGATCGATTTTCTTCACTGCGTATCGGCTTTATCTGTCAGCGAACTAGGCGAATTAGAAGTACTGTGAGAGCCAGCGCCAGAGATCGTTGCCGTTGGCCAGTATCATCAGGGCCAGAAGGAGGAACATGCCGACATTCTGGGCATAGGAGAGGAACTTATCGGAGGGTTTCTTGCGGGTGATGATTTCCCAAAGGGTGAAGATAATATGACCGCCATCGAGTCCCGGAATGGGGATGATGTTCATGAAGGCGAGGATGAGCGCCAGGAGGGCTGTGAGGTTCCAGAAGGCGTGCCAGTTCCAGTGGTCGGGGAAGAGGCTGGCCATGGCACCGAAGCCTCCGAGGTTCTGTACACCGCCGGGCTGGAAGAGCATCTTGAGCGACGAGACATAGGTGACGAGGGTCTCCCAGCCTTCACTAATGCCTGCGGGGAAAGCCTCAAAGAATCCGTAGTCGAGGTGGTTGACATCAAAGAAGTGGGAGAGTTCTTGGTCAAAATGCACTCCCAAGGTGCCATTGTCAGAGACGGTGAGTCGGACACTCTGCAGTTGTCCATCACGGTAGAAGCCCACGGTGGCTTCCTTGCCCTTGTTTTTCTCAAGAGCTTCCTTGAAGTCCTGATAGAGCATCTCTTGACCGTTGAAGCTGACGAGGCTGTCACCTTCTCGGAGACCTACCCTTTCGGCTGGGGACCCCGCAACAGTGGAGGTGACGACAAAGGGGATACGCGGTGTCAGGACATATTTGGCTTGCTTCCTGGAGAGGTTACTGAGGATGTTACCACTGAGATGGATGTCGACGGTGGTGTCGCCACGGAGGACGGTAACAGTCTTGGGATTGTCGAGGCCGAGGGATTTTACGGTACTGTCGATACGCGTGAACTCCCTGCCGTCGATGGCCAAGGGAATATCACCGTTCCGGAAGCCTTCGTTGAGCATCACCTCATGGTACTGGTAACCATAGGTGGCGTTGTGCAGAGGCAACTCGTCTTTGCCCCAGGAGAAGAGGATGATGCCGTAAAGTAGCAGAGCGGAGACGAAGTTGACCAGCACACCACCGCTGATGATGAGGAGTCGCTGCCAGGCAGGCTTGGTGCGGTATTCCCAAGGCTGGGGTATCTTCTCGAGGTCTTCCTCTTTCTTGGTCTCGTCAATCATGCCGGCAATGTCGCAATAGCCGCCTAGCGGTATCCAGCCAAGACCCCAGAGGGTGTTGTCCTGGTCTTCGGGTCGCAGATTCTTCTCGTCCCACGAGTCGGGGGTTTTAGCATTGAACCAAAGGAAGTGCCATTTGCCATCAAACTTCTTGGCCTTTAGGATGGAGAACTTCCAATTGAAAAAGATATAGTACCTACGCACGCGCGTGTGGAAGAGCTTGGCGAAGGCAAGGTGACCCAGTTCATGGGTGGCCACCAGAAGGGTGAGGCTGAGGAGTAGGGCTATCCAGTTCATGAGTAAAGGTTAAGGATTAAGGGTTAATGATTCTCTGATGTTTTTATCGGTTTCTAACAAGTCTTCCAACGTAGGATTGGGAATGAAGGGGGCTTGTTGCATGGCGCTCTCGACAAAGTCGGCGATATCGAGGAAGCCTATCTGTCCGTCGATGAAGCGCTGCACCGCCACCTCATTGGCGGCGTTCATTACGCAGGGAATATTGCCACCGCGGCGAATGGCGCTATAGGCCAGGTCGAGGCAACGGAAGGTCTCACGGTCGGGCCGCTCAAAGGTGAGGCTGGGGTAGTTGGCGAAATCGAGGCGCGGAAGGTGGCTCTCGATGCGGTCGGGGAAAGAGAAGGCATACTGGATGGGGGTCTCCATAGTGGGGACGCCGAGTTGCGCCTTAATGCTGCCATCGCGGAACTGCACCATGGAGTGCACCACCGACTGGGGATGTACCAACACCTCGATGTCGTCGGCTTCAACACCAAAGAGCCACTTGGCTTCAATGACCTCGAGTCCTTTGTTCATCAGCGAGGCGCTGTCGATGGTCACCTTGCGTCCCATGCTCCAGTTGGGGTGCTTGAGGGCCTGCTCGAGGGTGACTGTGGCGAGGTCTGCACGTGTGCGGCCCCGGAAGGGGCCGCCACTGGCGGTAAGGAGGATTTTATCCACCTCACTGCCCTCGCCCACCAGACACTGGAAGATGGCGGAATGCTCACTGTCGACGGGCAGAATGGGCACATGATGACGCAGGGCGGCGGCGGTGACGATGCTACCGGCCACCACCATGGTCTCCTTGTTGGCGAGAGCTACAGGTTTCCCCTGCTCGATGGCACGCAACGTGGGCCGCAGACCAGCGAAACCCACGATGGCTGCCAGCACCATGTCGATGCTCTCCATCTCCATAAGGTCAACCATCGACGACACGCCAGCGAAAACCTTTATTCCCTGAGGCTCGAGGGCTTCCTTCACCGTTGGGTATTTCTTCTCGTCAGCGATGACCACGGCGTTGGGTTCAAACGCCAAAGCCTGCTGCACCAAAAGGTCGGCATTGCTGCCGGCACAGAGCACCTCGACAGCGAAGAGGTCACGGTGACGGCATATCACGTTCAGTGCCTGCGTCCCTATTGACCCCGTCGACCCTAATATGGCTATTTTTTTCGTATGATTCAATTCTACTTAACTTACTGTCTGCTTAACTTACTGTCTGCTCAACTACCGTCCCTCTTCGCGCTCCACTTCTGCGCGCAGGAGGCTGTCCTCCCTGGTGTGACGGTAGACTTTAGACAACTGCGTGAGGGTGGTTGTGGAATCTTGGCTCATGGCTACGAAGTCGTCACCAAGTGGCTCATCCCGTAACACCGCCTGCAGCGTGCCAATCATCCACTCCTGCTCGGCCAAACGGATCTCCAAAGAGTCAACACGTCGCATATTATCATAACTCTGTTCCAGCATCTGCGTGTTGGTGTAGCCGGGAATCCACTCCCGCAGGGGCGTAAAAGCAATGAGGACGGTGGTGAGGATTACCAAGACGATGATGGAGATGCCTACGGTGACAAAAATATTGATGCCTGACAACTGGAAGGAGAACTTCTCCTTGAAGGTGTCAGTGTCCATCACCACAAAGCGGTGCTTGTGCTTGATGACCTCCTTTACCGGTTTACTCCGAAGCCTGTTCCACCAATCCCGTATTTTCATAACCTATAATATAGGAGAGTGAAAGGGAGTGAAAAAGAAGTGAGAGGGAGTGAAAAGACAAACGCTCACTCCCTCTCATTCCATTATTCTGATTAGTACATCAGGTCGCGGTGGTCATTCACGTTGGCGTTGGACCTGAGCCACCAGAAGATTCTGCGGTCCATGGAGAGGTAACGTCCTCTCTGCACCATGCCAATCGAGCGACGGGAGTTGAATTCCTGTCCCAGACGGAGCTGCTCGGGGTCAATCTGCTGCATGTCGAAACGGTTGGAGACCTGCACGAAGTAGACACCACGGGCACCCTTGATGGGGCCGATGAGACCGTCGGTCTTCGAGACAGAGACCACAGCCTGTACTTTGGGCTCCATGCCGAAGGCACCGAAACGGTCGCCGAAGAGGCTGACGCTGTCGATGACAACGATGCTGTCGTTCAAAGCAGTGGCGACATCCTGGATGTTCTTGCACTGCTTGGCCATTTTCTCGGCTTTGGCCATCTGAATTTCGATGCGCTTCTCGGTACGGACAGCCTGGTCGATATTGAAGCTCGGGTTGGCGCGAACCTGGGCAAGGGTGTAGTAACCTTTCTGGTAGATTTCCTTCAGCATCACCACGGCATAGAGGTTGTCGAGAGCAGCCATGTCGCCGTTCACATCACCAACCTTGGTGTTGGCGTTAAAGGCCCATTTCACAACATCGCGAGCATTGTCGAGGTTGTTCACGCGGTCGTCCATACGGTGCACGTAGGCCGTCATCACCTGCATGTTCTGCTTGCGGGCCGACTCCTCGAAGGCTTTGGCGCTGCGGTTGTCGGAGAGGAACTTGTAGGCGGCATTCTGGATTTCGTTGACAGTCTCGTTGGAGGCACGGATTTCCTGAGCAATCACAGCCATGCGGTATTTCTTCACCGGGGCGGTCTTCTCAGTCACCTTCACGATGGCGTAACCCAGCTCGTCGGGGAGGGGGAAGCGGAACTGGCCACCGGCAGGGGTGTTCACAATCTGCTCGTTGACACCCTTGAAGAAATTGACCTGGGCCTTGAAGACCTGCTCGAAGATGCTGTTGTAGACAAGGTCGAGGGTGCCGTCCAACTGCCAGTTGAGGTCACCGGGGGTCTCACCCCTGAGCTTGAGGTCGCAGAAGTTCTCCACGGCAGTGCCGAACTCCAGACGGCCGGCATTGAGCTCGGAAAGGATGCTGTCGGACAGGACATCGGCCTGAGCACTGTCGCGCTGGAAGCTGGAGCTGAGCTTGTTGCTGAAGACGAACAACACGCTGGTGCGGATGCTGTCGGGACGGTGCTGGATGTTCATCACACGACCCATGAACCACTTGTCACCAATCTGCATGGGCTCAATCTCGGTGCCCACCGCAGCGGCTTCCACTTTCTCGCCGAAGGCGGCAGGGTAGAACGAAGCACGGTGATAAGTGCTGTCATAGGTGTATTCCCTGATGGATTCGGCTTTGACCAAGCGGGGAAGCTCACGCGAGTTGTCGGGGGTGTTGCGCAAGTTGTTCCAAGCTGACATAGCGCTGTCCTGGGCAGCGGCGAAGTCCTTCGCACTGGGGTAGATGACGAAGGTGACATACTCGAGCATGCGCATCTCCTCGTTCCAGTTGCGGTAGTCTTCTTTGTGCTCGTCGTAGTACTTCTGGTAGTCGGCATCGGTGACGTTCACCTCGGCATCGTTCACCTGGGCATAGGGCATCGACACCACGCTGACATTGACACCCTTGGAGCCGTATTCGGCAATCTTCTTGGCAATGGGTTGCGGCATGTAGAAACCCGAATAGACCAGGGTGGCGTACTTCTGACGGAGACGGTCTTTGCAAATCATCTTCTTCGTCTCATTCCAGTAGAGGCGGTTCACAGTATCCATCTTGTTGTAAGCCTTCATTTGGCTGGCCATAAGGGCACGGTTATACTGGCCGGCGGAATCGCGCAACTGCGGGTTCTGCAGGAACAGCGGATGGACAAACTCGCCCGTGTACATGTCTTTCTCTTCGGCATCCGACACCATGAGTCCCAATTTCTTCGTCTGCTCGTCAATGACGGTCTCGTCAACGAAGTTGGCCCACAGGGAGTCACGAAGAACCTTCTCCATCTCCGAGTTGAACGACAGGCTGGGATCCTGTGCATAGAGACGGATTTTGGCCTCCTCACGGTTGATCATGTTCTCGAACTGGATACGGTTGAGGGAAACTCCGTTGACCTCTGCCATGTCGACATCGGCGCCGCCGCTCCTCTTCGTCAAGTCTCCGATAATGAAGGCAATGATAGCGATACCCACGATAGCCACAGCTATCCACGAATGTTTTCTGATACTACCAATAATTCCCATTTTTGTTTAGTTTGTTTTTAGTGCACTAGGTGCTTTTTTGTTATTAATTATTTATTATTATTTTCTTAAATTAAGGGTGCAAAAGTACGAAGAAAAACGCGTGTGGAAAAATTTTTTTTATCCACAGGTTTCCTTTTTTTATATAAAAAACACATAATCAAATAAAAGCAATTCCATTTTTTTCAATTCCCCCTTCGAGTTTTTTGCCCTAAAATAGACTGCGAGGCTTCGTTAATTTCGCCAAATTAGTCAACCTCAAAAAGACAGTTTCGTCATTAAAAGGAGAATGAAAATGGCAACAGGTCCGCCACCGACGGGAACACCCTCACACGCCCTCCGTCGAGGAAGCAGATGACCCGCAACGGATGCCCCTGCACATACTCGTATTCTGCCAGCACCTGACGGCAGGCGCCGCAAGGCGATGCCTCACACAGCCGCCCCTCAGCATCTCTTCCCACAATAGCAAGCGCCACATAGTCACGACAGTCTGGACGTTGCGCCGAGGCTGCGAAGAGGGCCGTCCGCTCGGCACACAGACCCGACGGATAGGCCACGTTCTCCTGGTTGCTGCCGACGACGACACTGCCGTCCTTCAGTCGCAGCGCCGCTCCTACATGAAAGCCCGAATAGGGGGCGTATGCCCCTTCGGTGGCTTCCACGGCACGCTGCAGCAACTCTCGCTCCGCAACAGCAAGTTCCATCTGCGACTCATATTCCTGATACCTAATAGTCAATTCTTTGTCCATAATTCTCGTTTCTTTTCCGAATGCAAATATAAACAAAAATCACAATATTTCGATATCTTTGGCGTTCTCTTTTTGTAGCATCATGGACAAGGAGCGCACATATATCGCCATCGACCTCAAGTCGTTCTACGCCTCGGTGGAGTGCGTCGAGCGGGGTCTCGACCCCCTGACCACCAACTTGGTAGTGGCCGACAAGAGCCGCACGGAGAAGACCATCTGTCTGGCGGTGACACCCTCGCTGAAACAATACGGCATCGGGGGACGTGCGCGCCTCTTCGAGGTAGTGCAACGTGTGCGACAGGTGAACAACGAACGACGGAAGAAAGCCCCCTACTGGCAACTCACCGGCGAATCGGCCGACGACAACGAACTGAAAGCCCACCCCGAACTGGCCGTCACCTACCATGTGGCACCACCCCGCATGGCCTATTACATCGACTATAGCGCCCGCATCTTCAGCATCTACATGAAGTACATCGCCCCCGAGGACATCCACGTCTATTCGGTCGACGAAGTCTTCATGGATGTCACCAACTACCTGGGTACTTACAAGATAACCGCCCATGAGCTGGCGCGCCGCATGATTGGCCACGTGCTGCGCGAGACGGGCATCACCGCCACCGCCGGCATCGGCCCCAACCTCTACCTCTGCAAGGTGGCTATGGATATCGTCGCCAAGCACATCCCTGCCGACAAGGACGGCGTGCGCATTGCTGAGCTTGACGAGATGTCGTACCGCCGGCAGCTGTGGAACCACCGCCCGCTCACCGATTTCTGGCGCGTGGGACGCGGTATCGCCCGCAAGCTCGAAGCCTGCGGCATGAGGACCATGGGCGACGTGGCACGCTGCTCGCTGACCCAGGAAGGTCTGCTCTACAAACTCTTCGGCGTCAACGCCGAACTGCTTATCGACCACGCCTGGGGCTGGGAACCCTGCACCATGAAAGCCATCAAGGCCTATCGCCCCAAGAGCAACTCCTTCAGCTCCGGACAGGTGCTCTCCGAGGCCTACCCCTTCGAAAAGGCACGCATCGTGATGCGCGAGATGGCCGACGCGATGGCCCTCAAGTTGGTGAGCCTCCGCATGGTGGCCCATCAAGTGGGCATCTTCGTCAACTACGACACAAAAAGCTTGGAACAAGGACGTTACGGCGGCGAAATAGTGAGCGACTACTACGGCCGGCCGGCACCCAAGCCCGCCCACGGAGGAGCACTCCTCCCCCACCCCACCTCGTCGGCACGCCTCATCACCGAGGCGGCAATGGCGCTCTTCGACCAGAAAGTCGACCCTCGGTTGCTGGTCCGCCGACTCACCCTCACCGTAAACCAAGTGGTCGACGAGGAGATGGTCTCCACCTCTCCCTCCGAGCAACTCGACATGTTCACCGACTACGAGGCAGTGGCGCGTCAGCGCGAGGTCGAACAGTCGGCCCTCGACAAAGAACGCCGCATGCAAGAGGCCGTACTCTCCATCAAGCGGAAATACAACAAAAACGCCATCCTCAAAGGCATGAACCTCGAAGAGGGCGCCACCGCACGCGAACGCAACGCACAGATAGGAGGACACAAGGCGTAGTTAAGAGTTAAGAGTTTAGAGATAAAAGTTATGAGTGACTATGAGGATATAATCAATCTGCCGCACCATGTGTCGACGCACTATCCCCGCATGAGCATGGAGGGACGCGCCGGCCAGTTCTCCCCTTTCGCCGCCCTCACTGGCCTCGGAGCCGCTATCCGCCGCGCCGCCGACCACCCCGACGAGCAGGTCTACTTCGACGACGAAATGATGCAATCTCTTTACAACGAACCTCTTGACGATGATGAAGATTAAAAGAAAACCATGAACCTTTCCACTTTCCACTTTCCACTTTCCACTTTCGCCATCGGCCTCTCTCCCATGGACGACATCACCGACCTGCCTTTCCGCCAGCTCTGCAAGAAGTTCGGTGCCGATCTGCTTATCACCGAGTTCATCGCCTCCGAAGCCCTCAACCGCGACGCCGAGAAGAGTTTCCGCAAGATGCGCTTCACCCCCGAACAGCGCCCCATTGGCATACAGATATTTGGGGCTGACGAGGATGAACTCCTGCGCTGCCTCGAGGTAGTGGAGCAGGCGGAGCCCGACTTCATCGACATCAACTGGGGCTGCCCCGTGCGCAAGGTGGCTGGGAAAGGGGCCGGCTCGGGAATCCTGCAGGACATCCCTAAGATGCTTAGAATCACCGCCGCGCTGGTCAAACGGGCCCACCTGCCGGTAACCGTGAAAACCCGTCTCGGCTACAGCCATGATTCCATGATGATTACCGACTTCTGCGAAGCCCTCCAGGACACCGGCATCGCCGCCCTCAGCATCCACGGACGCACTAAAACCCAAATGTATAGCGGCACCGCCGACTGGACGATGATTGGGGCCGTGAAGAACAACCCCCGTATGCACATCCCTATCTTCGGCAACGGCGACATCACCACGGCGGCGCAAGCCGTCGAGGCCCACCGCCGTTACGGCGTCGACGGCATCCTCATCGGCCGCGGAGCCATCGGAAATCCTTGGATATTCGAACAGTGCCATCGGGCTTTCCGCGGCGAGCCCGAACGGGAAATCACCGTCGCTGAACGCGTGGAGGTCTGCCGCCGTCACCTCCTCGCCGCCGCCGACTGTAAAGGCGAACGCACCGCCGTCTTCGAGATGCGCAAACACTATGGCGCTTATTTCAAAGGACTTTTCAACTTCAAGCCCTTCCGCCTCGCCCTCGTCAGCACCCCCACCCTCGACGAAACCCTCGCCGTCCTCGACCGCATCGAAGAACACTACCGGTAGATAATACAATAAATCACTCTTTCCTCCGTTAACACATTGTATATGGAAGAAAAGAACATTATAGAAATCAAGAATAAACGTGCGGCATACGAGTACTTCCTGATGGACGAGTACCAGGCGGGCCTCGTGCTGATGGGCAGCGAGATAAAAAGCATCCGCGAGGGGAAGGCCAACCTCAGCGATGCCTGGTGTACTTTCGTGGGCAACGAACTGTTTGTCCGCGACATGCATATCTCGGAATATAAGTTTGGCAGCTACTGGGGACATCAGGCCAAGCGCGACCGCAAACTTCTCCTCACCCGCCGCGAACTACGCAAACTGCAGAACAAAATCAAAGAGCGCGGCTACACCATCGTGCCCGAACTGCTCTATGTCGACCCCCGCGGCTATGCCAAGATGACCATCGCCCTCGCCAAAGGTAAACACCACTACGACAAGCGCGAGACCATCAAGGCCAAAGACTCGCGACGCGACATGGAACGGGAATTGGCATAAATGTGTTAATGTCTGATTGCTTGAATGTTTGAGTTATGAAAGTATTTAAATTTGGAGGAGCCTCTGTCAACAGCGCCGATGCCGTGCGCAACATGGCGCAGATAGTGAAAAATCATTTGGAATCAGAGACCCTGGTGGTCGTCGTCTCCGCCATGGGCAAAACCACCAACCTTCTCGAAAAGTTAGTCCCCTGCGACAATGGAGCGCCGGCATCCTGCCGGCAGGAACTGCGCCAGCAACTCGAAGACTACCACCTCGACATCGCCAAGTCGCTGATTCCAAACGACGAAACCCTCGTCACCAAAGTCCTCGACCTCCTCCACCAACTCGACGACACCATCCATTCACTTTCCTCTTTCCACTTTCCTCTTTCCACTCAATACAACTACTGTTACGACCAAGTGGTCTCTTTCGGCGAACTCATCTCCACCACCATCATCGCCCACTACCTCAACCACCTTGGTATCAATACCCTGTGGCTGGACGCCCGTCAGCTTATCCGCACCGATGACCACTTCCGCGAAGGCCGCGTCGACTGGCAAGCCACCCAAGAGGCAATTGATAAGTGGAGAGCAGAAAGCGGAAAGTGGAAAGACAATAATATTATCCTGACTCAGGGTTTTATCGGCGGCACTAACTCTACACTTTCCACTACCACCCTCGGCCGCGAGGGTTCCGACTATTCTGCCGCCATCCTCGCCTATTGTCTCGATGCCGAGAGTGTCACCATCTGGAAGGATGTGCCGGGCTTCCTCAATGCCGACCCCAAATTCTTCGCAGACACCGTCAAAATCTCCCAGATACCCTACAACGAAGCCATTGAGCTGGCCTACTACGGCGCCTCCGTCATCCATCCCAAGACGGTGAAACCCATTCAGAACAAAGGCATTCCGCTCTATATCCGCTCCTTCATCACCCCCGAAGCCGAAGGCTCCTCCGTCGGCGACTATAAGACTATCGTCCCCGAGACCCCTCTATACATCTTCGCCAACAACCAGATACTCCTCTCCATCCTGCCGCGCGACTACTCCTTCATCGCCGAGGATAACCTGCAGGTCATCTTCGGCATCCTCAACGAGCTTGGAATCAGGGTCAACCTCATGCAGAACTCCGCCCTGAGCTTCTCCATCTGCATCAACAACAACCCACAGTTGGTGAAGCCCCTCGTCGAGCGTCTACAGCACATGTTCCGTGTGCGTTACAACGAGAACCTGCAGCTCATCACCATCCGCTACTACACCCAGGAGGTCATCGACAGCATCGTCGCCGGCCGGCCCATCCTCCTCGAGCAGCGCTCCCGTACCACCGAGCAACTCATCGTCCCCTGCCAGTAGCGCCCCAACACACAGGTTTTTAAAGTTAAACTCTGTTAAAAATCACCCCCGTTGTATACTTTTGTCCACTTGGGGGGCTATATTATATATATAGAAAAATTTTTCTCACCCGCTGTGGCCGATGACATAGAACAACAGTATGGCTCCCTCGTGCGAGCACACTTGGACACCATCCGCAACCTTTGCTGGAAGGCGGCGGATGGCGATGCCTTTTTGTGCGCCGAACTGGTACAGGCCGTATTCATCGACCTGTGGAAAAGCATGCCGTTGTTCGACCCCTCCTACGCCCCTCGCCAGCAAAGGCAGTGGGTCAAGTGCCGCTGCCGCGGAGTCTTCTCCCATTTCCGCCGCCTGCGCAAGAGAACCTACCTCCCGCTCGACGACAACATCCCCGCCGACGACTACGAGGCCAACCTCCGGGAGACCTTCGAGGAATTGACCGAAGGCCTCTCCCCGCGCGAACGCGAGGTCCTCGACCTGATTCGCAAAGGCTACAAAGTCTCCGAGATTGCCACCCGTCTGGGCATCAAACCCCGCAGCGTCAGCCAGACGCAGCAACGCATCATACAACGAATGAAATCGAACTATAGACGTTTATACCTATGAAAAACAAAGAAATAGAAACCCTCCTGCGAACCTCGGCGATGGCCCGCGCAGAGAAGAACACTCCCGCCGGACAGCTCTATGCCGACCTGTGCGGCGACCTCGACGGCTGGTGCCGGCAGCGGCGGCAGGCACGCCGCCATAGGCGCACCCTCTTGTCTGTCGGCCTGATGGCGCTGGCGGTACTCTTGCCCCTGTGGACAATTCCCGCATTCCCCTATCGCCACATCATCGCCACCGTCGATGCCAACCAGGCCTGCGACGCCACACGCTCTTTCGTCGAACCTCAAACCCCGATGGCATGAAAGCACGTGCTTTTTGGCCACTCCTCTTGCTTGCCTGCCTGCTTACGGCGGCGACCGTAGCCGGCATCAAACTGTGGCCGCGCATTGCCCCTCTCTCCGAGGTCAGCGACCTCTACCTCCACTATGAATCCAACCCCCATCTCAATGTGGCCTTCATCAACGACTTCCAGGTCAACGACAGCATCTCCGTCGACGTCACCACCCTCCAAGCCCTCGACTCCTCCGGCTGGGAAACACTGAAAAAAAACTTCCACATAGTAGACCTTTCTCCCAAAGCACTTGAAATGATAGCACAATCAAATTGTTCCATCGGAGTACGGTTGACTCCCAAAAATGATATTGGTGCCCCTTGTGACACCACCAATTCCGACAACAACTATGTTTTTGCATTGGATTACATAAATCATACCGTAGGAATCTTTTACACAAAGAATGAAAAAGAAATTGATGCAGTATTGCATTATAATTATAATCAAACTGATAAACAAAGAAAAAATTCGCACAATTCGCTCAATTCGCCGACGAGAAAAAAGCAATTTGCCGTTGAAATGTTAAAAATTTACCCGTTTTGTCACATTTTGCCAAAAAAAGTACTATTATATATATAGAAAGTTTCTTTCGAAGTCACTTTTTAAGGCATAATGCTCCTAAAAAAAACGCTCTACTATGCAGCAGGAATAGATGCACCAGAAAACAAATTATTAACCAATAATACCATGAAAAAGTCAGTCTTTCTCCTTATTTTCATCGTGCTGTTCTTGGGCGAACCCTTTGCTCAGGACACCGTCCATATTCGCGACTTCCGCACCGTTGACAAATACTATGTCCCCGTGTGGCCTTATGCTTTCCCCAAACGTACTTATGGTGATAATACCTATGTGAGAGGTTTCATTTCCAATATGGGCGAGAATTTTTCG
>JAEEGL016538719.1_pt1 | contig 14447 bp, 12 predicted proteins | sample 9134231 | NCBI WGS metagenome assembly JAEEGL01 (sample SAMN16246548, study PRJNA631951) | gut metagenome | biome: gut microbiome; feature: rumen; material: fiber-attached | host: Bos | place: Iran: Karaj | collected 2018-10
CAGGTACAGTTCCGGACGCTCTTCGTATGGAGTGTCCAGCACTTTAAACAGGTCAATTAGCGCTCTCCTGATGTCCTTTGGCTCATACTGAGCGATATATTGGCTGAAGGCGTCTTTTGCGCCAAACAATCCTGCATCCTCAGCGTACAGACAGAACACCAGACGAACACAAAGGATATTCAGTGACCGCTGGGTATGAACTGCCATCGGGTCGTGGTATTTTTCCAGAAAGCGGTCATGGATCCGCCCAACCAGCTCGCCAGCCTTTAGGGAGAGTTCCATTTCCTGTTTCAGATTTTCGTCCCCGGTGTCCACGAGGAACTTCAGCCGATAATACTCATCCGGAAGATCCTTGAGTTTAATAACCTGTGCTTCGTTCTGAGGATGATCCAGATCATAAACCCGGAATTCCTCAAAATTACAAGTCACAACCCAGCGAGGAACAGCTTGTCTTCCCTTTTCATCCAGCAGGGCGTGGACATATCGCTGTGCCTGTTGCAGCGGGCTTAACAGTGAACCGTCCGATTGCTGAATCGGCGCGGTCAGGGATTTCCCAAGGCTTTTCTGCTCAATCAGGACATGTGTTGCAGGTATAAACCCGTCAATGAACGAGGTGTGGTCAAGATGAACCTGGTCTTCAAAACTGATGTATTCAGCAGCATGCTCAACTCCGAACACGTCTGAAAGCAAGGATAGCCAGAACTTTTGGCTCTCCCCTTTCTCATACCCTTTGCCTTTCCAATACTCCGCGAAGTGTTTTGCTGCCGCTCTCTGTTGAACGTCCGTCATGGTGCGCCTCCAGAAACCAGATTCTTTATATTATATTATCACAACAGGAGATTTGTGACAATGCATTATTTGCATCAATTATTTTTATTATTTATAGCGCTTGTTTGGCGCGAAATAAATTTCAATATTTATTTTTGCAAACAAAAATATAATTCACAAAATATTAGCCAATTTTTAAGTATCATATATGAAGGATGCTCAATTGATTTATTTGGAGGATTACTGATTATGGAATTGATTCTGCCTATTGTAATTTTTGCCGTGGTTTTAGGTGTGGTTGTAGGTTTAATTGCTACAAAGAAATATCATATTCTCTGTATAATATTGTCTATTATCTTTTTCGGACTTACTGGCTGGTTTTATTCACAGTCTGTGGTTCCGCTTGATGCAAACACCGCAAAATATCTTGGAGTTGAAAATGTAATGAATCTTCAGGCCACTATTTATACAGCGGCGTGTGCTATTATCTCAATCCTTTGTTTGCTTGGATTTTTTGTAACAAAGCATCAATACGATCAAGAATAAACAATGATAATAGAAATATTTACTTTTGTGGCATGACAAAACTATTATGAAGGAGAGATAAACATGGTACTTGCCTTAAGATGTATAAATTGTAGCGGAACTCGTCTTATCGACCATTTAGAAAAAAAAGATGTGATTGAAAAGTGTCAATTCTGTAATGCCAGAATGGTCATGGTCATGAAGTCCTATGATTGGAAATCCCTTCAGGACGTTGACATGGATATTGTTCGGTCGGATGAGGAGAATTTCGATCACGGAACCGACAAGTTTAGTGAAGAATCGGATGAGGAAGATCTAAACGAAGAAAATGACGACGAGGAAGAGCGCGGGAACGGTGCGGATTCCATGAACGCTCCGAGTGCAACTTGTATCGAAATAAAGGCTATGCGTACATACCAGGGCCTGGATAATCTGGGCTGTGTTGTGGAAGTATGTGCCAGCAAAGACGGAAAAGATGTCTACGTATATTATGAGAAAGATGAAAACGGATCAATGTTCCGCGTCTGCGATAAGAGCTATCTCGAATACATGGAATACAATGAAGACGACGAGATCTTCCCTATTCATGTTTTCAAAGAGATCCAGAATGAAGTAAGGAAGGAAGACAAGGAGTTCTTCCCTCTCTTTGACCTGGTGATGGATCTAGGAGAAAAGATTACACAGGGAATCGTGCTGCCAGAGCTTTATGAATAATAGGAGGATTAGAATCATGGAAGATATTGTAAGGATGAACAATGGAATTGAAATGGAAGTTATTGACACTATCAACACTATTTATGTTACACGAACACGCTGGGATATGCCGGAACACGGTTTCATTCTGGAAGCAAAAGCGAAAATAAAAGAAAAGGATCAATATTTCTTCCTGGTCGAGAGCGATGGAGAATTCGCGTTCCGTGTGTGCGGAAGCAGTTACCTCGAATTTTACAACGCTGCATACGAAGATCCTGAATATAAAGGTTACTTTGATATTATTGAGGAGTTTTTGACAAAAGAAGATGTCAAAGAAGAGTACCGGGATATTTTCAACGCGCTTTACGCACTGGGGAAATGTATCGCTGCGGATATCAAAGTCCCTGTAAATAAAGACGATGATGAAGAAAAAGCAACGGGGAAAAAAGAAGATTTACCGCAGGATCTTCCCTTCTGAGGATAGCGACTATGGAACAGGAAATTTCTGATATTTGTGTTGATAATATAAAAAGTTCTCTCGGACATCTGCTGGCAGAATTCACTTTTTTCTTAAAACTTATCCTTTATGACGAAAAGTCAAATAGTATGATAAGGAATGCTTTAGTTGTATGCAGGAGAATTTATATTAGAGAGCTTTGCTGCTTTTTTAGGACAACCAGAGAGCAGGATGATCTTATATATACAGACTTTATAGAATATTCGTCTGACGTATCAATAGATATTCCGGATAACGTAAGAAAATACATAAACAAATGCACAATGCACATGTCTAAACTTCGTACAAAATTTGACTCTCCGTCGAAAAACGAATTTGTAGATATAGTCATTCGCATTATAAAATCAATAACTATATTTATGAGAGAAATAGGGGAAAGAAAAATAAAACAGAAGTATATTGATGATTTGAATGATAAAGTTGTTAATGATTTGATAATGGTCGTTAATTGTTTACTAATAAGTATAAATATACTTAATGCGAAAAATCTCGAAGAATTGATATGAAGAGAAAAACAAACGAAGAATTCTTAAAAGAATTAAAAGCAATTCATCCGCATATAAGTACAAATCAGAATTATTGTGGAATAGATTCCGAGATGGAATTTCATTGCATGGATTGTGGTAATACATGGAAAAGCACTCCGTATTATGTTTTGAGGTCAAAATACGGATGCCCTAAATGTGCAACAATAACAACATCGACAGGACGAAAAAAGAACAAGGATACGTTTATTTCTGAACTGAAAATTGTCAATCCAACAATCGAAGTAATCGGGGAATACAAAAATGCAAGAACTGGAATAAAGTGTAAATGCAAAAAATGTGGATATATATGGGAACCTCTTCCAACAAATTTGTTGAAAGGTCGAAAATGTCCAGTTTGTTCGCACAATTTAAAGTTAACGGATGCTGAGTTTAAAAAAAGAATAAAATCAGCCAATCCAAGCATAATACCATTGGATAAGTATATAGACTACACAACAAAAATACGATTTAAATGCAACACTTGTAATTACACTTGGAAATCAAGTCCTGGAAATATCTTGTCAAATGATCCTCATTGCCCTAAGTGCTTTGGAAGAATAAGAAGAACTCATGATGATTTTGTTAAAGAATTAAGAGAAAAGCACCCAACTATTAAATTAAACGGGTGTTTTAAAGCACTTGACAAACCAACAATTTTTGAATGTACTGTGTGTGGGAATGTATGGCAAACAAATCCTGAGAGGGTGTTGTTGGCACAAAACCCATGTCGAGTATGTGCAGATAGACCTAGTAGTTTAGAAGAAAGTCAAGTTCGATTTCTAAAAAAGCTAAAAGAAAAACATCCATCAATAACGGCGTTAGATCCATATATAGACATACACAAACCAATACGTATACAATGCAACACATGCGGAGCTATAATGGAAAAAACACCAGATGTTCTATTGCGTACTAAATTTGCTTGTAGGTATTGCCACAGGTACATGCAGTCTTCTTTCCCAGAACAAGCGTTTCTATTTTATATAAGAAAAGAATATCCAGATGCTATTTCTGGATATAAAGATATATTTAAAAACAAAATGGAATTGGATATATATATTCCTTCTATAAAAACTGCCATCGAATATGATGGTGTTCACTGGCATTCCACAGAAAAAGCCAATCAAAAAGAGATACGAAAATATGATATTTGTAAAGATCATGGTGTGCGACTAATACGTATTAAAGAACAAGATTTCGCCACTGCATCAACTATTGATTATTCAAATAAATGTGATGCTATTTACTTTTTACCACCAGATCCGGATGAAAACAACTTATCTGCCAGTATAAATACGGTGTTACAAAGAGAATTAAACATTCAAGAGGAAATTCGAGTTGAAAATGACAGGATGAAAATAATAAACTGCTACTATAAATCAAAATCCGGGAAAAGTCTTGCAGAAGCAAATCCAAAGCTCGCTCTTCAATGGCATCCAACAAAAAATGGAAAGATAAAACCTGAAGACGTTGCTGCTAACTCTGGAATATATGCTTGGTGGCTGTGTGAAAATGGGCACGAATGGAACGCTGTTGTAGCAAGTCGGAACAGCGGGGTGGGATGTCCTGAATGCTTTAATGAAAAAAGGAAAAACGGGTTGGGTATGCGTAAAACAAACGAGGACTTCTTAAAAGAAATAAAACGTCTTGGACTTAATATCGAGCCTATGGAACAATATATTAATTCCACTACTAAAATTCTTGTAAAATGCACAATCTGCGGAAGAACCTGGAAAGTATTACCATATTCATTAATAGGAAAACAGCATTCACAATGCATCAAATGCTTTGGCACAGCAAAAAAGACAACTGAAGAATTCGTATCGGAATTGAAAGCCGTTCATCCTTGCTTGGAATTACTTGATAATTATATAAACGATAGTACACCTCTGCTATTTCGTTGTAAAACATGTAATAATGAAGAAGAAAGGTCTCCTCGAAATGTAATAAAAGCAAAATACGGATGTTATAAATGCAAATCGATATAGTTACTCAAAAAATTCATGTAAAATCCTCCCCTGTTTCAGGCAAATCAAAACAGAAAATTCAAAAAATGTATGTAAAGCAGAATCCGAGACAACAAATTCAATAAATTCGTGTAAAACGAAAATTAAAAAACGGTTTTTCAAAAATCTCCTTTGAGAAGCCGCTATGAAAGAATAAGGCTTAGGCAGCATTTTCATTCAAAAAAATGGGTAAAGGTCCAAAGATCGTTTTGTCATCCAAATAGAATAATCCATAGACATATTGAATATGCCGAATTATAATATGTAAGGTTTGATTACCACTTTGAAGCTTCCGCTGGACTCGTCACCCGGCGGGGCTTCATTTCATATTCAATAAATCTATGTATCTTGCTACAAAGAAATAGATTCTTTTTTTAAACATTTTCGTCAGTAAACAGTGTTTCCAGTTCGGACGCTGTTATTTCATGTCCGTGAATAATTTCGCTTCCATTAAAATCATGTTCTTTGGGCTGGTTCTGAGATTGTTTAAAACTCGTTACAAACCCGATATTAAACCCGGCAGACCGCCCGGCTTCCTTTAATTTTTCTCTCCATGCCGGATTGCTATACATGATCTGAAGCATAATGGAATTAAAGGAGGCGTTCTTCCCTACTTTTCTGTCAATAAGCGTTCTAATGTCGTCCATGATCCGCACGGCAGAAGGCAACCGCAATGAATTGAACAAATGGTTGTCTTCCGTCACTTCCAGCATAATATCCATAACCTGATCACGGCCTGGCTCAGTTTCCGGGATCTTACTCGCCCAATGTACAAGTTGATCGCTGAAATCTTTGTCAGAAATATTGTCTTGTGGCTGTAACAGCACAGATAGATCGGTAGTGTTTTCATAATTCGGCAGCAATGAGTCTATCTGGTGCCGCAATTCTCGACGGTTGATCGCAAGTTCCGCATTTGGGAACATATGTTGAAGCGCGGATCCTATTCCCGGCATGTAGTCATAACGAACTTGTTTAACGTTCTCCGTATTCTCGAACCGCCAGTATTCTTTCCCTTCATCTGTAAATATATCATTAACCGTAAATGCCTCAGCGGAGTAATCCCGAACAAAACCAGCAAATCCGCTTCTCTCCCCGTCTGATTCCACGACAAAAGCATGTACTGTGTTGTCCTTCTTGCATCTGAAAGAGCCAAAGTATAAGCGCTCATAACCGGCTATTTCATGCATGTTATAGAACGTATTCGCCAACTCATCTTCCCATTGCTTAGTAGTTGCCGGACCGATTCCAAACATTTCGGAAACCTTTTTAATTGACATATATTCCGGATCTTTGATCCAGAAATTTATTACCTTGTCACGGAACGCCGGATCAACATCGTTTTCCCATTCTTCAGTTTCTTCACAATCCGCGCCAAATGTGCTTCCACACCATTTGCAGCGGTAGCGTTTTCTGGACGCGTTAATAACAGCCGGCTTTTCGAGCATGGTCAGAATCGTGTGCTCAGAGGGACTCGAATCCCATGAGCCGAAATAAATACTTTCGCAGTCTTTCCTGGCGCACTTTGTCGGAAGCTCAAGATACTCAGCGTCAATGCGTATATAGAGTCCCATGTCGATCCGGCTTTTTTCTGTATAATGAGAAAAATCAAAGCCCATGACCATCACCTGCGCTTCCGTACTACGATGAGTATTATTATATTCCAGACTCAACAATATTCGCAAGAAATAAACAATATTATTTCACTTTAGCCCAATAAAGTTTTTTACACATCAATATGATTTTTTTCACATCAACACAATTCGAGATAATTGCCAACGCTTTGAAACATAAGGGCTCGGCGGTTTTTGAAAGGATTTTGTAGTATAATAAAATCGGAAACCGGGGGAAGTCCAAATATCGTGTGTCTCTTTACCTCAGAGGTTCAGGCATGGTATTATTGTAAGCGAACTATTGCACTACATATGGAAGGGAGCTTGCTAAATGAAGAGAGTTTACCAGGATCGCGTGGAAAGGCTTTGGGAATACATGCGGTTCTACTGGGATAAATACGGACGTCTTCCATCTTACCGCAGTATTATGGGCAAAAAGATCGGATATCATTCGATGGCCACGATTACAGCGGACATCGCCCGCTTAAAAGAAGCAGGACTTCTTTTTACGGACGATGAGAACAGGACTTCTATTGTAAAGTCAAAACTGCTTGAACCGTTCAACGTCGGCACAGTCACCTGTGGATCTCCGGCGGAGGCTGTCGAGGAGGCCGGAGATGACCTGATTACCATACTGTTCGAGGGAGCCCCAGAGAACTACACGATTATCACCGCCAGAGGCTACAGTATGACCGGAAAAAAAATTTACGATGGAGATAAACTGATCGTTCGTAAACAGCCCTGCGCGGAACCGGGAGATGTGGTTATCGCAAGAATCGCGGGAGAAACCACCTGTAAGACGCTGGCAAAGGACGAAAACGGTCTTTATCTGAAGCCGGAAAACCCGACGTATAATGACATCCGTCCGGATTACGAGTGGAACATCTACGGAGTCGTCAAGCACGTAATCCATTCCCTGTAAAGGAAAAGCCCGGAGTTGTTACCAGCAACTCCAGGCGGTGGCCCAGATCAGTTACCAGCTGATCACACGGGCCGGCAAAAGTCCCAAGATCACCATTTGCAGCAGTAACCACGGGAGGCTTTGTCTATATTATACACGAAATTGTGCGAAAATCACGTTTCATGTAAAAAAAAGGCTGCTTCCCTACACTTCGGAGGCAGTTTTCTGCTTCCATGGCAAAAAGGAGGCAGTGAAAATGAGCAGGATAACTGAAGAAGGCAAGCGGAAACAGAATCGTTATAACCAAATTGGTGGTTTTATCAAAAACCGTGAAATGGATTCCATGGGAACCAGCACGATGATGCGTGACTGGAAAACAGGCGACATTGTCTATTTGCTTTCTCAGGGAGAGCGTGACCTATATTATCAGTTCAGGTTTAACCCTCTTGTCGAAGAAGTATATACGCAGGTCAGGCTGGAAAAGGAGGAAACAAATCATATCGCGCGACTTTTCCGCGTTAAGCCCGCGAACGGCGGAAGAACCAGCATGACTACAGATTTTCTTTTGAAACTTAAAAACGGAAAAAGTATCGCGGTGAGCTATAAGGACAACGAAAAGGAGCTGGATGACAGCACGACACTGATTCACCTGAATATTGAGAAGGAATATTGGAGGCGCAGGGGTGTCCCCTACCTGATCTGCTTCAGGAAAGACATTAACCCAGTTCTGGTGGATAATATCCGGCTCGTGGTTCCTTTCTACAGCCGGAAAAGCGTTTACGATGATCTAACATATATCCGGCATATGATTGCCACACACCAGATGAATGTAGATATGGAGAAACAGGATCTTAACTTCATGAAGATCCGCGAAGAACTAAACCAGAGGAGGGCGCTGGCATGAGCATTAACGTAACAGCTCCGGAACTGAATATTGAGATCGCGGACATCCTGATCGAAGACGGGGAAAAGTATTACCGGATTATTCATATTGACCCGAAGAAAACGGTATATACAGCTATCAATATATTCACAAAAGACAGTTATGACTTCCGGCAGTTCACCATATCCGAGATTTATGAGGGAATATACGCCACGAAAAAATTCAACATTGTGTCCGACGAAAACTACAGCAAGACACACCCTTCCTGCCACAGGGATATCGACGAGAATCATCCGAAGTATATCCGGAACAAGGCTATTATCGAAAGAGTGGTAAAGGCTTATGGGCCTGATTATATGTCCTTATCGGATAAAACAATAAAGCCCGAGATTAACGCCATCCTGAATGAATACGGGATCCACCGCAGCACGCTTCACGTTATAATCCGAACTTTTCTCCAGAGCGGATTACGTTACCGTTCCCTTATGCCAAAGTACGCAGATACAAGAAATATAATAAGCCAAAAAAGGCGAGGCCGGAAAACAGTCAGGGGTACGCAATGTGAATATGTGTATACAGAAGAAGACCTGCAGAAGATGCTGAAGTACGTTGACCTTTACATGCATAATCGCGCCATGTCAATTCGCGCCGCTTACGACGATATGAATGATGAGTTTTTCCGTATTGGAAATTCCAAGTTCCTACGGCCTGAGTCACAGCGCCCGACATACGAGCAGTTTCGCCATCTTATAAAAAAGGTCACAACATTCCAGGAGCGTCGTGAGAAGGAAACCAGTCCGCGAGAAGTCCGAAACGATAAGCGTGTTCAAGTCAGCGATTCCACCTTCAGGGTGAAGGGTGCCGGAGACCTGGTTGAAATAGATGAAATGTCGCTGGATTTCTCCTGCTGCATGATGAAAAAACCGGATCAGAATATAGGACGGTATGTGGTATATCTCATGGTAGATGTGTATACAAGGCTCATTCTCGCCATGAGCGTTGGTGTGGAAGACAACTCCGTTCTTGGTGTTTCTAATCTGTTCCTGAACATAGCGGACGATAAGAAAGCGCTCTGTCAGCGGTATGGAATAAATTTCGACGGAGATATTGATCTTGTCTGGCCTTCCAATATTCTTCCACTCCGGTATCGCTGTGATAAAGGTTCCGAATATCTGTCAAATTTCGCGGAGGAAATTACACTCAGGCTGGATATCAGCCAGGAAAGCGTCCCTGCGGCTACAGGATCACTGAAGCCAAACGTGGAACAGAAGTTTAATCAGTTAAATTCCACCAATAAATCTTACCTCAAAGGCGCTGGACTGATTGAAAAAAGGCATGACTCCGACCATAAGAAAACGGCTGTCCTGAATATATGGGACGCGACGCGGCTTATAATCAATTTTGTGCTTCATTATAACCAGCTCGCCTTGAAAAACTATCCGAATCAAACACAAGATATGATTGAACGTAAGCTGGACATGTCTCCGGCGTCAATATGGAAGTACAGCATGGAAACAAATGACCGTGCAAGACGAATTATTGACAAAGAAGAATACAGGAAAAATCTGATGCCTGTTTCAATGGGATCCGCTTCCAAAAAAGGTGTCTGTTTCAAGGGACGGTATTATATGGATCCCATGGACGAATGGCAGAAGGCGTACTTCTTCCGCCTTGAGGGAAAGAGCAAGAGGGTTCAGGTGCGATATGACCCGCGCGACAACAAGGCGATTTTTGTGACGCTGGATCGTAATGAAATTCTGATCCCCATGAATCTTTACAGGGAGGGCCAGAAACCGTTCTGCGGTTTGAGCTTTGCGGAAGACGAGGAAATCCAGAACAAAGCGAAGGAAACGGCGGCTGAAAACCGGGGAATGCAGGATAATATGCGTGCAAACCGTGCGCGCGCGAATAAGGAAATAGTCAAGAACGCCAAAAAGCGTTCCAGGGTGTATGCCGTAAGTACGAACATGAAGGAAAACCGGAAAGAAGAGAAGGAGAACATCAACAGGAGTAATTCCGTAATTGACAGGATTATGAAAGACCGCGAGCGTAATCTGGAAGATGGTACGCCGGAACTCCCGGAGGCGGAAATCCCGGAAGAAAACATGGATATTATCGCGGACGAGGATACCGTTATTATATCCGACCCGATTGAAGACAACGATGAAGAATATGACGCGGAAAATGACGAATCCGCAGAGAAAATCGACGAAGAAACCAGAGATTTCTGTGAAGAGGACGATGAAGAAGCCGAAAACATGGACAATACGGCGGAAGAAGAAGCCTTGACGGAAGAAGACGGGAACTCCCCCACTGAAGACGATGACGAAGACTATTATGAGCAGTGGCTCCGGTACAACCAGGGGGTGAGATATCTGTGACACTCCCGCAGTATGTCCCGATCATGCCCGGAGAATCTATGGCGTCCTACGTTTACCGTCTTTGTAAAGCGAACGGGATGCCACTGGATATTTTTACAGATATTTATATGGGCGAGAAACATACATGGGGTCAACTTGACTCAGGACTCTTTGACGCGGAAAAATTCTGCTCGTTTCTCCCATCTAAGGCGGAAATAAATCCCAGGAAACTGCTGCAGGAACACACATACCATGAAATCATTAGCAATTTTGTTGAGTTCGAAAATTACCGTTCCGTGTATTACTATAAGGATTACTCTGATAAACACGCAAATGTCGGGATAAACGCCATCAAATGCCAGCGGTGTATGGAAATGGACAGAAAGGCTGGAAGACCGGGATACGTCCATATTGAACACTGTATTCCGGGTGTAAACCGCTGTTACAAGCATAACTTACCGTTATACGTGTATGAATCTTCATACTCAACACAGATCAGGAAGACGCTTTTGTCCTATACGCGGAATAATCAGGAGTATGGCAGGGAATGCTCCTGGATTCAGCGCCACGGCATGTTCGCTGACAGGAATAGAATGGTAGAAGGACTGGACGCGGCAGTCAGAATGCTCGAAATGGACGGCGATTACTTATATGGCGCGCTACTCATGAAAGGCTTGACGGATAAAGAAATCTGGGAGACAAGGGCTGAGTATAGGGGATGCTCGCAGAGCCTGGTTCCGGCTTTCAATTATAAAACAAACATTCCGGAACTCATGTCCATCCTGCTTCTCTTCTTCTCCACGGCGAAAAATATTGTCAGGTACTATAAATCCCCACGCTTTGAGACGCCAGAAAATAAAGCACAACTCTGGATGAACCTGTTAACGGGCAACGAGTATATCCTCGAAAAAGCAGAGTATACGGATCAGGAGGATGTTTACTTTACCGCGTTGCATACCCGGTGCGGAAAATCCTGCGGTTTCCTCCTTAGTGAGTTTGGTCGCGGAAAACGCTGTGACTGCGTAAAGCATACTGAAGAGGAAATCATTGAAATGTTTAACTCGACGGAAATAGGTCGGTATTATAGTATTGAGCTTGACGAAGCAGGAATCTTTCATAGCAAATTATCAAATGGATTCCGGCATCCGTTTAATTACAACACCAGGGATATTCCTCGGGACGCGATTCTTGACTTAACCCCTGAATACGTGCTTCAGGAGATAACAAGGCCGACATACTCTCCTACCTTTCCTTTGATGATGGACACTGTTCTTCATAACCACACCTTCGCGTACATTAGGGAGCATGAAGGTGCTGTATATGATCATATACGCCGTCTTTTCCCCGGGGAAATCTTCCGAACTGCGGATGTTATGAAATGGGCGGACATGAAACACAATTATGAGATTTACGTGCTGAATAATTACAACCCGGTAATAAAGGGCTTGCTGGAAAGAGCGTACTACAATGATTTGTACGAGAAAACAGAAAATGTTGGCGTTTATGTCAGAAGAAAAGAGGCGGCAGTATGAAAAAAGAAGTTTATGAGGAAGAAAAGGAATGGCCTGAATGGAACATAAAAGACTCCCCTGTCTTACCGTCCGGGAGTCAGTATGATCCTTTTCCGACGAAAAAAGCTGGATATACTGTCTTGGCAAGATATGTTTCTGATGATGACTATGATGATAACATTCTGATTAGAGCGCTTCCACCGCGTCGTTCATCCAAGCAGATCGTTATGGATTCTGTAAATGGCATTCCGTATACAGCATGGGAAGAGGAGATTAATAAACCTTTTGACAAGCAATTTAATGGCATACGCAGACTGTTCGACTGGCGTATCGCGCTCCCATGCCAGGATGAACTTGAGCAGAAGGTAAACATGCTCTTCCACGCTTCATACAGGCGCAGAATCCCGTTTTTTGATAAAAACGCGACCATTCGTGCAACGATAAACAATAAAGATGAAAATACGAACGGCAGATTTATTAAAGATGGCAAGGATACGGGATATTCTGGTTTGTTTGTCCTTGGACTTGCTGGCAGCGGAAAAACAAATTCCGTAGATAAGTGTCTCAGACATTACGCTCCAAACATCCTCCATGAAGCGAAAGATGGGCATCCTTACAGGCAGATCCCGTATCTTTTCGTAAGTTGTCCTCCTAACTCGAATTTCAAGACATTATATGCCTATATCGGAAACGATCTGGATGTAAGGCTCGGTAACGTTCAGCCGACATACAAGCGGATGTTTGAAGAGGCTGGGCGCGACCTTGGAAAATGCCAGAACATCCTTATCAGCCTGATAGAAATCTTCGGGATCGGAATCATCGTGATCGATGAGGTACAGAACATAAACGTCACAAGCAGCAAGTACGATAACAGCATGGATTCATTGGAATTCATATCAAATCATACGGATGTAGGCTTTATCTGGATAGGAACAGAATTCTCTCTTGACAGAATAAAGTCGTTGAAAACACTGCGCCGGGCAGCAGGCAACGAAGTGCGCGTTGATCGCTATTGCAAGGATTATAAGAGCTTCAAAGGGATTATGCTGCAACTGTTAAAGTACCAGTGGTTTGACGAGAAAATAACCGCAGAAGATGACGATGTTATTCAGGCTTTTTATAAATTTACAGGCGGTATAATGAATCAGCTTGTTATGTTATATATCACGATGAACCTGATGGCACTCAAAAACCGTGTGGATCAGGCAAGACTTCCTGAAGAAAAAAGGACAAAAATGATCATTACGCCGCAAATAGTCGAACGAGTCACAATGACTTACTTCTCCCATATATATGCCGCGATTATAAATACAAAGTACGACGAGCAGGAAATTTCTCTTATGGCAAAGTCCAGCGAGGTGTTCAGTGCGATAGAACGCGATGTAAAGGAGAAGATTGCTGGCGGCATCGCCGTAGAATCTATAAACGATATGCTTCTTGGCGGGATTATTCAGGAAGATGTCCATCCATGTGGTGCTTTTGAGGAAGAAAAATATGGGAATGAGAACGAGGTTTTCTTTATCTGCAGCAATATGTACGGCGATAAGTACAATTCTGAATCAATCAAAAAAATGATTGAAAAGGCATACAAGCAACTCAACAGACGACATATACAGCTTCTTACGCATTTTGTCTGTGAGGAAGTTCGGAAAATAGAAAGGAAAATGACGAAGAATGATCGGCGGCCCGGAAGCAAGCAGGAAGTCCCGGACAACGCCACTTTGGAAATTTCCGACATGCGGGAAAATTTCATTGAAAATCAGGCAAAGGCGAACAATGATATCTATCAGCAGGATTGATAACTAAATTCAATGTGATGTCATGCGTTCCTCCGGGAGGAGCGCTTTTTTGTTGCATTCTTAATTCCTATAACGGAAAAATACCTGACAGGTTATTGCGTTTTTAATTCCTTGCGAAACCTTACAGGTTATTGCGTTCTTAATTCCTAAAAACGGGGATTTCAGGACAGAACATTTCGTTCTTAATTCCTAAAACCCCCGAAAAAGGCTTATTTTTGTTGCGTTCTTAATTACTGCACATCAGTTGTGTTGATTTTTGTGATATGTGATCTGGGGTAATTAAGTCTGACGCTGGTAATTAAGAATGCCATCCTATGGTCTATTTGGGTAATTAAGAATGTCATCCG
>JAEEGL016747803.1_pt1 | contig 14447 bp, 13 predicted proteins | sample 9134231 | NCBI WGS metagenome assembly JAEEGL01 (sample SAMN16246548, study PRJNA631951) | gut metagenome | biome: gut microbiome; feature: rumen; material: fiber-attached | host: Bos | place: Iran: Karaj | collected 2018-10
CAAGACCTGCTGCATTATCTGCTGCACGGTTGATCTTGTAACCGGAAGAAAGCTTCTCAGTAGACTTAGTAAGACTGGACTGAGTAAGACCAAGCATTCTGTTAGAGTTCATTGCTGTAAGATTGTGTTGTACTACCATAATATTTCCTCCTTGAAATAAGTGTGATGCCGCTTCCCTGCGGCGGTTTATTGATAGTGTATCGGCTTCGAAACTCTCGGATCCGCGCTCATCCGAATGTTTTCTGTTGCCTTACATTTATTATATCGGATGGGGTTTTAAAAAGTTAAGTGTTTTTTGAAAAAAAATTTTTCTAAATGATTTTGCATTTTTAGTGCATATTTCACTTATTACGTTTAAGTACCCCATTGATATCGTAAAGAGTGATAAAAAGAGGAGACCTGATGGTCTCCTCTTCGAATCTTTAGCTTACCGGAATTATCCGAGAAGGCTGAGAACGCCCTGGTTGCTCTGGTTAGCCTGAGCAAGCATTGCCTGACCGGCCTGCTGAAGGATGTTCCTGTTCGAATATTTGACCATTTCAGAAGCCATGTCGGTATCACGGATACGGGACTCAGCTGCTGTAGTATTTTCAACGACGTTGTCGAGGTTTGCGATGGTGTGCTCAAGTCTGTTCTGGATAGCACCGAGGTTGGATCTCTGTGTGTTAACCTGCTTGATAGCACTCTTGATGGTCTTGATGGAAGACTGTGCTGCATCGTGGGTGCTTACCTTAATGGTGGTAGCGGTAAGTCCAAGACCTGAAGCGCTCATGCTGGAGATGCTGATGGAGATAACCTGATCAGCTCCGCTCTCTGCACCGACCTGAAGCTTCTTAGCGGTGAATGATCCGTCGAGCAGGCACTGCTCGTTGAAGGTTGTGGTGGTAGCTACACGGCTGATCTCACTCATGAGCTGGGTAAGCTCGGACTGGATGTAGCTTCTGTCTGCCGACATGTTGGTGTCGTTAGCAGCCTGAACTGCAAGTTCGTTCATTCTCTGCAGCATATCGTGTACTTCGTTGAGTGCACCTTCTGCAGTCTGTACAGCTGAGATACCGTCCTGAGCGTTTGAGGAAGCCTGTGTAAGACCTCTTACCTGACGTCTCATCTTCTCGGAGATCGCAAGTCCTGCTGCGTTATCAGCCGCACGGTTGATCTTATAACCAGAAGAAAGCTTTTCGGTTGACTTCGTAAGTGCTGAAGAAGTAAGACCAAGCATTCTGTTAGAATTCATTGCCTGCATATTGTGCTGAACTACCATAATTTTATCCTCCTTGAGTAGGTCCGCGTCCCTGCCTTATAGAGACGGGACAATTAAGTTACTTTTCCATATTTAGCGGTTTTTTTATTTTCCTAACCGCTTACACTCATTATATCGGACGTATATCAAAATACTTTACCCTTTTTTTATAAATTTTTGAATTTTCTGTAAATAACGTCTATATTATAGTAAAAAGACTGCTTTTTTATGGATCAAAACAGGCAAAAAGGTGAATCATTCCATAGATTTCTTCAAAGATGAAATAAGGAACGGCTTCTATGTCCCGACCGCTATCAAGCAGGCCTGGGCTTCTACTCTTGACGTTCTTTCCGAGATCGACCGTATCTGTGAAAAGTACGGCATCACCTATTATGCCGACTGGGGCACCCTGCTCGGCGCTGTCAGGCACGGCGGCTTCATACCCTGGGACGATGACCTCGATATCTGCATGAAGAGGGATGATTATATCAGATTCAGGCAGGTTGCGGACAAAGAGCTTCCCGAACACTTCGATATTCACGATTACGAAAGGCACGAGGATCACTGGCTATTCCTTGCGAGAGTGGTGAGCAACAAGAAGATGTGCTTTGAGCCCGGATACCTCGCAGACCACTATAATTTTCCCTGGCTCGCAGGCGTCGATATCTTCCTTAAGGATTATCTGTACGAGGATAAAGAGGCTGAAGCCGCGCGCGACAGGGAGATAATGGAGTTCCTCGCTCGTGCGAACATATATATTGAGAAAAAAGACCGCAAAAATGCCATCGAACTGTACCGTCAGGCCGAAAAGGCAATGGGAAGGACCAAAGCCGCTGACACTGAGCATATAGGCCAGATCTTCCCATGGGTGCTCAAAAACGGATATTCTGCGGCGGATCCGAAGTCATATTACGAAAAGACCGTAAGACTTCCTTTTGAAGATACGACCATTCCGGTCCCCGCATATTACAACAGGCTGCTCAGCAAAAGATACGGCGAATACTGCCGCGTCAAAAAGGTGTGGGGCGGACATGATTATCCCTATTTCGAAGCTCAGAAAAAGGAAATGGAGAAGCTGTCCGGTGAATCACTTTCCATTTTTAAGTACGATGCTTCGATGCTCACAAGGCCCTCAACAGACCGTTCGAATTCACTGATGACCACAGCTTCAGAATGCCTTGTCGGGATAGACTTCATTTCGGAGCAGTCGGAAAACGCATATTGCAGAAAAGAAGACGCCCTGGTAAAGGAGTATTTCCAGGGCAGCATCCAGCTCGCCCGGGATTACGGAACACTGGTCGAGCAGATAAAAGGAGAAAACAGCATTCCCGCAAAAGCTGTCGTAAAATGCCTGGAGGAATACTGTGAGATCCTTTATCAGAGCTTCAGCGCATACGAAAAAGACGGTACGGCGATAAACTTTTTCGCCATAGGCGACCATATCGAGAAAATCAGGGAAGCTACGAAGGAATACCTGGTACGCAGAAAAGAGACCGTATTTGTCGTAACGGGTCCGGATAAATGGAGAGGCATGCTGCCGTATTACGATCGTGCATGTGCTGAGGACGATACCGATATATATGTGATCCCTCTTCCGGTGATGACAAGGGATTATTTCGGCAAAGTCCTCGAAGATAACGGCATCTCTTATTCATGCGATCCCGGAGATTATCCCGGAGTACAGGAAGAACATCTCGCAAGCTGGGAAACCTACGACATATCGGTCCATTGCCCCGGCAGGATTTATATCCAGGATCCGTACGACGGAGCAAACCCTTTCCTGACTGTCCCGAAAAGCTTTTATGCATCGCAGCTCAGGAAATACACCGACGAACTCATCTTCGTTCCTTTCGGAAAAACAGCCGAATTCTCCGAATGCGACAAAAACGATATCTACAATATGAGAAGCTACGTCACCGCTCCGGGGATCATTTATTCCGACAAGGTATATGTTCAGTCGGAAAATATCCGGAATCTGTATATAAGCATGCTCACCTCGCTGGCAGGTCCGGACACCGGAGATATCTGGGATAAAAAGATAACCGTAAGCGATATTGCAGAAATGCCTTCCGGAAAACAGCGCAACGAAAAACATCTGCTTTACTGCATAGGCATAAACGAGATGATCGAAAATCCGGATATCGTAAACGGAATCAAAAAGAGATTCGGAATTTTCGATGCCGCCGGAGACGGGATCAGGGTATCAATAGCTCTTTACCCCCATAACCGCAGCATATGGAAGCAGGCCGACAACAGTCTGTCCGGTGAGATCTTCGAACTGATCGATAAAGCCGTAACCGACGGAAAATACAGATTTCTGACTTCCTCTCCCGGAAATGCCGACTCGGCTGCGGAGGATTTTGATGCTTATTACGGAAGTCCGTCGCCCTTTGTTCCGGCATTTAACGCAAAGGGAAAACCCGTAATGATAAGCGACCATAATGTGTGACGAAAGCAAATATAATATGAGAGCAAATATTTGATGACAGAAAAAGAGCAGGAACGAAATGTTCCTGCTCTTTAAATTTTCCGGTCATTTCTTGGAATCCATATAGAGGGATTCCGCGCTGCCTGTTCCCTGCTGGGACTGGAAATAACTGTATGCGGCGTTTAAGCTTGTTCTGTTTTTGCCTATCTTATCACGGGCACTCTGAAAGAAATCTTCCATCAATTCCTTGTTCGCTCTTTCCTGTGACTGGAGCGATGAGCTCTTGTCCGTTATCTCCCTGATAAGCTCCTGAAGCCTTCTTATCATATCCGCATTTTCGGATCTGTTCTCTTTCAGGGTATCAGCCACTCTTTCATACATGGTTTCGAAGCCGTTATCGAGAGCATCCAGTTCTTCGATGAGCTTGTCCTTCTCTTCTATGAAGGAATCGAATTTCCCGAAGTCCGGAGTTTCATCCGTATTCACAAACAGCTCTCTCTGCTTTAAGTTAAACTCTTCGATCCTGTCCAGAACACTTATCTTCTTGATGAGCGACTCCTCAAGGAGTTCAAGATAATCTGCCATGTTTTCTCCTATCAGCTTCTCCAGGTTATGCCGTTAAGCTTCATTACTTCCTTCCAGGTATCTCTTACGGAATGGAGATGACCGTTTACTTCCTGGACTATCTCGGGATCCTTTTTGAGGTTGGCCTCAATGAGTCTCTGCGAAAGATATGAATAGATGTTCTCGAAATCCTGTGCCACGGCATATTTCATATCGAGGGTCTGTCTCAGATAATCTATGATATGCTCGGCCTTAAGGATATTGGTATGTGCCTTCTGAACATCCTTCTCTTCCAGCGCTCCGAGTGCAATATTGAGGAACTTGATCGCACCCTCATAGAGCATGAGTGTGAGTTCCGCAGGTGATGAGGTCATCACCCTATTATTCGCATATTGCTGATAGGCATTGGGTAAAGGCATTTCCTTTATCTCTCCTTAACGTGATTATTATGAAGTACCGAGAAGTCCTGCGAGAGCATTGCTCTTGGACTGCATGTTCGAAAGGGTCTTCTCCATGGCTGCATACTGTCTGTAGATCTTGTCCTCATAATCATTGGCCTTCTTCTCAAGGCTCTTGATGGTGGACTTGTATCCGTCGTAGTCGGACTTCATCTTCTTGTCATCATAGAAGTTGCCGTAGCTTCTGTATCCGTCGCGGGACTTGGAAACACTGTCGAGCTTCTTGTACAGGTTCTGTGACAGCTTCTTGAAGAATTCCTCTACGGTAGCGGGATCGGCTGCGATCATCTCGGACAGCTTGTCTGTCTTGTCCTTGAACTTATCATCATCCTTGTCACCGTCGATGTGAAGGGCATGCTTCTCATTGTCGGGAGTATCAAAGTAGCTTCCGGTTCCGATTCCGAAGCTTGAAAGGTAATATGTCTTGCCGTTAACTTCAATGCCCTCGTTCATGGTAGTGGTGAACAGCTCACGAAGGCTTCCGAGATTGGTATCCATCCTGAGGAGTCCGGACTTGATCTTGTCCTCATACTCTTCGATCTCTTTATCCTTCATTGCTTCCTTCTCTTCGTCGGTAAGCATGCTGTATTTTCTTGCAGATGCGGCGCCGTAATACTTGTCGATCTCGTTGATGGCCTTGTTATACTGGGTGATCATATTCTTGATCATGTCGTATATTCCGCTCGTATCGGAATCGGTGGTGAGAGTCACCTCTCTGTCACCGGTCTCGTCCATTGCGGTTATGGTAAGGCCATTGACCTTGAAGGTATTGGTGTTTGAAGTGAACTGCGCATCATTGAGATAGATGACGGCATTGCTTCCGTCAACCTTGGTTGCGTAATCGGACTGCTTGAATCCGGTGGCATTTTTGTCATCGTCGGATGCGACGTTAAGTCCGAGCGCAGCAAGTGCTCCGTTTCCTTCATCGGTAAGAGTAAAATCATTTGCCTTTCCGGTGGACTTGGAGTTTACGAAGAATCTCTGGGTCTCGACATCAAACGAAGCATTGAGTCCGGCCTTCTTGAGCTCGGTGAGCACATCGGATATTGAGGTGGATCCGTCAACCGTAAGGGTTCCCTTTTCGGTTCCGCCCACATTGATATGGATGGTGTCTCCGCTTCCTTCATAACCGAGATCCGCAAGTGTGCTTGCCGCGGTGAAGGTCTTCCCGGTACTCTCTCCGTTAAGATCCCTTCCGGTAAGATAAGCTGTCTTGGCAAGGGATTCAACCCTGAGCTTCTGGGTAGCCTTTACGGCACCGTCTCCGGTAACAACGCTTGCAACCGTGGAATCGGACACATTGGTCTTCATCTTGCTGTAAGCCGCGGAGAATCTCATGCTGGAAAGATGGGACTGGAAAAGTCCCTTGATATTCTTATTGATCCCCTCATAAATGGTCTGCTTCCATCCAAGCTTCTTCTGGTCGTTCTTGGCGGTAGTGACCTTTTCCTTCTTGCTGCTTACGAGGGCTTCAACTACGGCATCAGTATCGAGACCGGAGATGAGACCGCTCATTCTGATCTTATTGGTAGCCATATCGTTCCCTCCTTTATCTCTTTTCGTCTACAAGAAGGCCGGCAATCTCCCAGACCTTGGCGATCATATCGAGAGTCTTCTCGGGAGGAAGCTCCTTAATGACCTTCTTGGTCTCTTTGTCGACTATCTTGATGGTGACTCTGTTGGTCTCCTCATGGAAACCGAATACTGCCTCGGAATCCTCAAGCTGACCCTTCTTAAGCTTCTCAACTGCCTTCTTGAGCTGCTCGGGAGTAGTCTGCTGGTCTTCCTTATTTTCCTGATAATCCGCATTTCCCTTGGCATTAGCATTATCAACAACAGCTATATCCTCCATGGGAGTAGCTGCCGTATCCGCATAACGGGACGTTTCGGGTCCCTCTGCAGGCTGCACCTGTTTCGGAGCGGGATTATAAGTCTGCTGCTGCAGGCTCATTACGCTGTTAATAGGTTCAAGTGCCATTTTCGATCACCTCCGTGTGATATGTCGGATGTTTTCCGTTCCATCCTTAGGGTTTATGGTTTCATTTGTCATGTTTTATTCTCCGGCACACAAAATAATGCTGAAGATACTTTTCTGAACATTACATCGGCATTCCTTTACCGAAAAATAACCCTTTTTTCCAAAAAAAAGTAAAAATATTTAAATATCACTTGTTATGGCTGTATATGCTCATTCACAAGTATATCTACGAAGCGTTCGGTGAGCTCTATTACCAGCACATCCGGGGTATTCTCCTCCAAAACCGACGGATCCCAGTATTCCTTGGGGATCATCCGGATGGTGTTAAAATGTTCGCCCAGGAAATATCTCATGATATTGCAGAATGAATCCCTGTAGATCACAACATTCCGGCTGTCCCTTCCGGGTGCCGTATATCCCACGATACCGTTCACATCGTCCGAGATTATCTGCATTCCGGGCGCGGGATATCCGGGGAACACATAGTCCGTATCGTTAAACAGATCGCTCGCTCCGAGATTCATCAGATTGGTCAGGTCGCCCCAGGTCTGATATCTTTCGACTCTCTCGGGATTCTTTTCATCGGCGGAAGGGATCTCGATTCCCAGCTCCCTGAGGAGCGCCCTTGAACCGATATAGCCTCCGAGATAATTCCAGTGAGTATCGAGATGGTAATACATGGGATCGTCGGGATGCCCTTCCTTGTACTCGAGCATGTCCTCATATGCCCAGACAACTCTGATATCGGTATTTTGCCTGAGATAATCCACAAGCTGGTCGGTATTGCAGGTATCACCCTGTCTGTATGTCCCGTATTCATCCGGCATATACTCGCCGTATACTCTCTCTTTATTGGGAGCTATGAAAAGAACAAATTCACAGCCGTGCTCCTCGCACCATTTTTGGGTGGCTTCAAGGCTCTCCGCGGCCTGTCTTAATTCCTCATCCGTAAATTTCTCAATACCCTTGTACTGACCGATGCTGATCCCGTTTCCGATATTCTCGGCATTGTAGAAGAGCCATCCGTCCTTACCGACTATCGTGGCACCGTTTCCCTCACCGAGCAGCTGATAAGAGATCCTGCTGTTGAGGGTTATGAGCTTGCTCCTGAAGGGGAAGTTATCATTATAGTAGGCCTCATATTCCAAAGGGAAATCACTGATGTTCTCCGCAGTAAGTTCAGGCTTTTCGGCAAGATTCCTGTTCTCGAAATTAACGGTATCTATCTTAGCTCCGATGAGCATATAAAGGATGGGGAATCCGATGATGAATCCCCAGAAGGATATATGCACGAAGACAAGCCTGATATTCAGTTTCCTGTTGTTATCATTCTTCATTTAATATCTGCCATGGGCTGAGAAACAGCGGTACGGCTTATGCTGTTTCCGGGTGGTTCATTTCAGCTGTAAAACAAAGGGAACCGTCCCCCTGTTTCTCAGAACCTGAAATAAATAAACGGATTATATGTATTGCTTGCAAGGAGCATGATGCACACTCCGAATACGAATGCACACCAGATGTACCTTGCCACGGGATTTGAAACGATCTTCCTTACGGCGGGAACCTTCGCGGGGATCAGCTGGATAAGTCCGGCTCCGAGGATTCCCAGCACTGCGATTATCATGCACCTGTGTGACATCATCTCGCCGAGCGAATAATACTTCGTAAGTCCCGGAGTGAACATCTTCGATACGATGACGAAAGCATTCCTCAGTCCGCCTACGCGGAAGAATACCCATCCGAGGTTCACAACGAAGAAGGTGTAGATCCAGGCAAGCGGCCTGCACTTTTCAAGCACCTTCGAAAAGCCCAGTCTTTCTATCACACGGAATAATCCGTGGTATATGCCCCAGAAGATGAAGGTAAAGCCCGCGCCGTGCCAGAAGCCGGTAAGGAAGAACACGATCATCAGGTTCACATAGCTTCTTACTTTTCCCTTGCGGTTTCCGCCCAGGGGAATGTAGAGATATTCCCTGAACCAGGTTCCCAGAGATATATGCCATCTTCTCCAGAATTCGGAGACAGACTTTGACATGTAGGGATAATTGAAGTTTTCGAGGAATTCGAAGCCGAACATTTTGCCAAGTCCTATCGCCATATCCGAATAACCCGAGAAATCGTAATAGATCTGGAGCGTATAAAGAATGGATGCAACCCAGACTGTAGACGCAGCCATGCGCGAAGGATCGTATGCGTAGATCCTGTCCGCAGCCTCGGCAACGGTATTTGCGATGATGACCTTTTTTCCGAGGCCTATGATGAACCTCTCGATACCGGCAACCGACTTTTCGATGGTCACAACGCGGTTTTCAAGCTGATCGTTGATATCCTCGTATCTGACAATGGGACCCGCGATCAGCTGAGGGAAGAACGAAATGTAAAGAGCCAGATTGATGATGTTCTTCTGAACGGGGAACTTGCCCCTGTACAGATCGATGCTGTAGGACATTATCTGGAATGTGAAAAACGAAATACCTATCGGAAGCGAAACCGACAGCGGTGTCATCGGAACATGAAAATAGTTCACAAGCACTACGCTTCCGAAGGATGCATATTTGAAAAATCCGAGAAGTCCGAGATTAAATACTGTATCGAGAACAAGGATGAGCTTCGCCCGGTCTCTCTTTTTATCCATCAACAGACCCGCGAAGTAATTGACGATGATGGATGCAAGCATCAAAAGAACATACACCGGCTCCCCCCAGGCATAGAAGAACAGACTGGCAAGGAGCAGAAATACATTTACATATCTGTTTTTATGAAGAATCCTGCTGCCGATGAAGACAACCGGCAGGAAGACCATAATAAAAATAAGTGAGCTGAAAAGCATATTTCACCAATGTCAAAAAGGTTTGAAAAAACTGCCTGCAGATAAACATACACAGACAGTTTATTATACTACATTTTCAGTTTTTTAGCACCTTTCGTGGCTTAAGAATTCATTAAAACAAGGCATTTTCCGGCTCGCCGGTCCGTTATCAGAGTTTCCCGGCAAGAACCGTCTTAACTATCTCAAGCGACCTCATGAGCACCGTATGTGAAGCTGCCACAGTTTTGTAGCCTTCAGCCGCTGCATTCTCCCTTATCTCCGGATTCTCAAGATAATATGCACACTTTTCCGCAAGCTCTTCGCAGGATGAAAATACATCCAGCATCGAAGGAGCATCCAGAACACCGTCAAGAGCAGGCACCTTATCCGTCAGAACAAAGGATGCGCACCCGAGAATATCCCACACCCTCTGGGGGAGTCCGTCAGTGATCGTGCGCGATGTAAGATTCAGATTGATGCAGGACTTTCTGATGACATCCGGCATCTCCTTAAGGGTTTCAACACCGCCGTGGATCACAACCCTTTTATCAAGAAGGGAAGTATCGGACCTTGTGAAAAGATGGACGCTTCCTTCGGGAAGTCTTTCCGCAAGCATGTTCAGGACTCTCACACGGTCAAGGAATGTCAGGTGGTTTCCCAGATAATTATTTACCGCAACATATCTGTCCAGGTCACACACCGCATCATGTGCGGTGTAAAAAGAAGGATCTGCCGCCTTTAACGCCGCAATATCTCCGGATGTGATCCCGTCTTCAACAATATCAAGTCCGGGAAGGATTTTTTGTGCTTCTATGAGCTCATCCATATGGGATGAAGCACCTGCGCTGAGGGCACCGCTTTTTTTCAGTGCACCGTATCTGTCCTTTTCATTGTAAAGAGAGCCTATGAAACTCACGGGATATTCGTACATCTCGGGGAACGGCAGCGCATCAAATCTTTCGACCGCAGCCCCGAGCGGCATATATCTGATATTCCCGGGATTTTCATCCGCCACGCTCTTATACTGATTTATATCAAAAAGAAAAAGTCTGTTGCAGCTCTTCCTGACCGCAGGGTCATAAATTTCCGCAACGGGACAATCTACGGAAAGCGCCGCATAGATCACGCCGGCTCTTTCGCACACGATCGAGATGAACGGACAATAATCTATCGAAAAAACGAAAAGAGGGCGATGCTCGGCAATGCCCTCAAGAAGGATCCTTGCCCTTTCCTCCGCAGGGATATCCTTCCTTTTCATTTCCTCGGTGATCTCCGCAACCTCGAGTCCGGTCTTCTTAAATGCCGAGATGAAATCAGGCTCGCATATGCTGTTGTATCTGTAGAATAATACCTTCATTGAACACTCCGAGGGGTGAACGGAAATATTTCTTCTATGGCAGAAAAGAGGTCATCCATCGAAAGCATCTGTGACACCCTCCCCCTGAGTTTCGAAGCACCGGGCATTCCGTGGGTATACCATGCAAGGTGTGCTCTCATTTCCCTTACCGCGGTATATTCGCCCTTGTATTTAAGGAGAAGTTCTCCGTGAAGTCTCGCCACGCGTCTTTTCTCGGAATTATCCGGGATATAAACTTCCCTTCCCGCTTCAAGGTCACAGATCTGCCTGAAGATCCAGGGATTGCCTCTTGTTGCCCTGGCTATCATGACGCCGTCGCAGCCGGTCTCTCTTTTCATGCGGAGAGCATCCTCAGGTGCGACAACGTCACCGTTTCCGATGACGGGTATCTTCACGGCTTCCTTAACCTGTCTGATGATATCCCAGTCCGCTTCGCCGGAATAATACTGCGTCCTGGTTCTTGCGTGAACGGCTATTGCAGACACACCCGCATCCTCCGCGATCCTTGCAACCTCTACCGCGTTGATATGCTCCGCATCCCAGCCCTTCCTGATCTTGACGGTGACGGGCTTTTTCGGTGAATTGTCCACCATCGCCCTTAGGATCCTTCCTGCAAGCGCGGGATCCTTCATAAGAGCGCTTCCCTCGCCGTTTCCCGCAACCTTGGGAACCGGACAGCCCATATTGAAATCAATGATCTCGAAATCATGATCCTGCAGGCCGGCCGTAACCTCACCCAGGATATCCGGCTCCGATCCGAACAGCTGCATGCTGACGGGATGTTCGCTTTCTGCGGTCTCAAGCATCGATACGGTATTTTTGTTGTGATAAGAGATCGCCTTTGCACTGACCATCTCCGCACATACAAGTCCCGCACCCAGCTCCGAGCATACAATACGAAAAGCCGTATCCGTAACCCCTGCCATAGGGCCGAGGATATAATCATTTTTCAGTTCAACATTACCGATCTTCAAAACTTCAATACCAATGATCCGTGCCACGCACAGATCAGCAAATCCTTCTCACAAATTCATCTTTACTTCATCGGTCCGCCTTCAGAAAATCACTCTTCAAAAAGATCACTCTTCCGAAAGAACAGAATCCACGTCTTCGCCCAGTATCAGCACCCTGTAATATGCCCTGAGCGATTCAAAAAGCTCAGCCCTGTTCTTTCTTATCTGTCCGATCAGAAGTCCCGCGGAAACCTCATCGTAAACGATGTCACTCTCATCATGTCTGTTGCTTAAGATGATCTCACCGTCTTCGTCGAATTCTATCGTGAAGATCCCGCCCACCTCTTCGGTGAAGAGAACGCAGATTATATGAAGATCCTTTTGGATGGATTCGGGGATCTTCTCAAATCTTTTATTGTAATAATATTTCTTATCATATGAATTGGCACCGCACAGAACATAAAGGTCCCCATCCATGCCGTCATCGATCACTGTGTTTTCAAGTTCTTCAGACATATCCGTACACTCCTCTGACGGAAACCTCTCCGGAATTAACCTTCACTAATTTACCGTCTTCAACCTCGACAAGCAGTTCGCCTTTTTCACTGATGCCCCTGCATGTTCCTTCATATTCGCCTTTCGGATCGAGCACCCTGACCTTCCTGCCTGAATTTATAAGCCTGTCAAAGTATGCTTTCCTGGCGAAGTTCAGATCCCTCTCTTCAAGAAATCTTTCATAGAGCGGTCCGAATTCATTCATGACTTCCGCTACGAGAATGCTCCTCTTTAGCTTCTTTCCGCAGGCACCTTCAAGCGAAACGGCGGTCTCCTTTATCTCTTCGGGGAAATCCTGCTCCCTGACATTGATGCCGACACCGATCACAACATACTTGATGCGGTCTTCTTCGCAGCTCATCTCCGTCAGCATTCCGCAGCATTTCTTTCCGCCGAAGACTATGTCGTTCGGCCACTTGATCATCGGAAGGTCCGCGGGCCTTGATGCGCCCTTTCTGCCGGAAGTACTCCTGGCTTCACCCGATAGCACCTTCTCCATTCCCCTGCACACGGCAAGAGCCATGATGAGGGTTAGCATCGGTGCAACATCCGTAGACAGGTCCGGCTTTATCATAAGAGAAAAGTAAACATTCGAACCCGCGGGTGAATTCCAGCTTCTTCCGCGTCTTCCTCTTCCCGCGGTCTGTTCCTCGCTCACAACGAGAACCCCGCCGTCTGAGCTTTCCGCTCTCCTTGCCGCTTCCGAATTGGTGGAATCTGTGCAGGGCAAAAAGACGACTTCCTTTACGCCTGCTGCCTCATCAAGCCTGCTCGATATCTCACTCTTTGAAAAGATATCGGAAGCATCTGCACCGCCTGCCGGCGATTCATCCTCCACCAGCCTGTAGCCGCGGTTTCTTACCGCCTCGATGTGATAGCCCTCCTTTTCCAGGGCCTTGATCGCTTTCCAGACAGCGGTACGGGAAACATTATTCAATTCACAAAGCTCCTGGCCGGATACGTAATCACCCTTCCGGCGCAGGAGCTCCAATATCTTAGCTTTCATTATTACAGAGTTGCATCCATTATCGCCTTGATCGTATGCATGCGGTTCTCGGCTTCTTCAAACACGAGTGACTGCTCCGATTCGAATACCTCATCGGTAACTTCCATCTCGGTGAGATTAAAGCGTGCTCCCATCTGTGCGCCGATCTTGGTCTTGAGGTCGTGGAACGCCGGCAGGCAATGAAGGAAGATCGCCTTGGGACCTGCATTGTCCATGATCTTCTTATTTACCTGGTAGGGTGAAAGCTCGGGGATACGCTCAGCCCATACGGCTTCGGGCTCTCCCATCGAAACCCACACATCGGTGTAGACAACATCGGCTCCCTTGGTGCCTTCCATGGCATCGGATGTAAGGGTTACGCTTCCGCCCGTCTGTGCGGCGATAGCCTCACACTCCTCAACAAGCTCCTTATCGGGGAAGTACTTGGGAGAGGTGCACGCTACGAAATGCATGCCCATCTTCGCGCAGGTCACCATAAGGGAATTGCCCATGTTGTAGCGGGCATCTCCCATATACGCAAGCTTAATACCCTTCAGATATCCGAAATGCTCACGGATGGTAAGAAGATCCGCGAACATCTGGGTGGGGTGTGACTCGTTGGTAAGTCCGTTCCATACGGGCACCTTGGAGTAGAGAGCAAGCTCTTCGACTATGGACTGCTCAAATCCCCTGTACTCGATGCCGTCGAACATTCCCGCAAGAACCCTTGCGGTATCGGCGATGGACTCCTTCTTACCGATCTGCGATCCTGCGGGATCAAGGTAAGTCACATGCATTCCGAGATCATGCGCCGCAACCTCGAAGGAGCATCTTGTCCTTGTGCTGGTCTTTTCGAAAATAAGTGCTATGTTCTTGCCGGGATGACGGTCTGCGACCGATATCCCTTTTTTCTTTTTATCCTTGAGATCTGCAGCAAGATCAACGAGATATTCAATCTCTTCTGCGGTAAGATCCTTCATCTTGAGCAGATCGCGACCTTTTAAATTAACCATTTCATAATTCCTTATTCAGCGGGGCAATCCTCATATCCTGTATCGGGTGCACAAGCATCCTTGTATCCGGGGCCGGGCTGTGCATTGGCGGTAGCCTTCATTCCCTG
>JAEEGL012553283.1_pt1 | contig 14446 bp, 12 predicted proteins | sample 9134231 | NCBI WGS metagenome assembly JAEEGL01 (sample SAMN16246548, study PRJNA631951) | gut metagenome | biome: gut microbiome; feature: rumen; material: fiber-attached | host: Bos | place: Iran: Karaj | collected 2018-10
CATATGATGATCTTGCAATTCGATGGACGTTTTCCGCACCTGCACATCGCTTCATAACATCAAATGCTTCCGTCCGAAACTTATTGGTCGTATCCATCAAAAACTGATCATTGCCAGCAAACAGAAGCATTCTTTGATAGTTGATCTGATAGCATTGATCCATCTGAATTCGTTCGCGAAAAAAGGTAATAAGAGGATCTGCTGAGTAGGCAAAGAAAACTGCCATAACGATCAACTGGACGAGAACGATCAGTTCTCTGATTTTTCGCTTGGAGTAGAAAAGTCCAATTAGACGGATTTGATTCATGTTTTTCTCACCTCCCGGATACTGCGGACTTCCCGGAGAACTAACGGTAATGTGCCCAGGCATATAAGCAGAAATACCAGTCCCAGCATCAGTGCAAGGACTGCATAGGAGGGAACGCTCTCCTGATAGATAAACCGAAGAATCGGAAGAGTAATTCTATGCAGGACAGCCGCCATTACGCCACCAATCAAATAATAGATCAGAAGTCGTCCATAGATCATCCATAGAACATTTCCAGATGTCAGACCGTATAAATGATAAACAGAAAACTCATGGATCGATGATTTGATCCATTGAATAACCAGCTGAAATATGGTAAATCCGGTGATCAAGCTTAATATTAGGCTTTTTTGTATATACTGAATGGTTTTTTCCGTCAGCCTTGTCTCAGCCATGTTTTTCGGCAGGCATACCTGTATTCCAGGGAACTCTTTCTCCAAGATCTTTTTGTATTGCTTCATTTTCTTGCCGTCTGCTTGATTGATCTGGATCAGGATCTGATCTGGCTGATATTTCTCGAGATAACAGGTGATAGGAATGATAATGAATTTAAAATATCTTTCTCTGGCAAATTCGCCCTGCTCATCATATGGAGTCTCTTCTGTAAACAAATGTACATTCGACTCATCTGGAATCATATATGTGAGAAAGTACGGAATAATCGTAGTGGATCCGATTTTCTCATACAACTCATCTCCAATCCGAATCTCTTTAGACTTATCATATTCCTGAAAGCTGTTGGATACATAGGCGAGCTTTTCCCCTGCCTGGATTTCTTCTTCTGTAAAAAAGCGACCGATTTCATGGCCGAACCAACGAGTCTGTTCAGTTCCATCCCATCCGATCATATAGATTCCATTCTCCCCTCTGGTCAGATAGATGATATTGACGATGTTTTCATTATTGGCCCGATCCAGATATTGATTCATCCGAACAATTTCTGAAGCGGAAATATCCTCAGGATTTACAGTTAGAGAAGTGTAATCATTCCAATTCTGTGCGGTTTCATATTCGCTCATAGCAGTTCCCAGCATAGCGCAGATGCAGTACATCGTGACAATGATACCGCTAAGCAGAATAACAAGTAATCCCTTTTTTCGATAAAGATCTGTTTTCAGAAGACTCAGAAATATTTGCTTCATCCAAGTTTATCCTCAAGTCTATGCTTCGATCATGAGTGGAAGGAATACTGCAGAAGCATCCCCTGTTTCATCATAAATGATAATTGTACAATATGCCGCCAGGTACGAGTCATCGAGTGCTTCAAATCTGATATCGGAATAGTAACTGATACAATTCTCTTCATTTGTAGTTATATACTGGTCGAGTTGTTTTTGGACACTTTCCATGACCATAGTAGAAATAGGATATGTTTTTATATTTTGATCAACTATCCATCCCTGGGTTCCATCAGAATTTCGATATATACCAGCTTGAATATCCAGATTTTCATAGATATAACGTTCAATACTAATACTATTGGTTACAAACGCTCTTACAGCATCCTTATCATCTTGTCCATTTGCTATCTCTTCCACGCACTGATCAATAAACCGTGCCAACATAGAACCTCTATTGAGTATTACCTCAAACAGATCATCTATAACCTTAGTCCCTTTTTTCGCTGATACATATTCGAAGTCTTGATACCAGGCGTTTAGTTGATCGGAAGGAGATTTGGCATTATCAACAGAGACTAATTCTTCTTGTATGGACACGGAAGAGACATTGACTGCCATGCTTGTTTGTGAAGATGCATTGTTGCTTTGCGCCGAAGGGGCATATATAGTGGCACGGTATGTTATGTACAGGCGGTATCCTTCTCCCTGAGCAGCTTTTTCTATATACAAACGACAGTGATAATTCTGAAGGACTGCCGGACTCATCGAAGAACCGTTTACGGTAGAATAGGCGAGCATTTCATCTTCCTGAAGATCGGGAAGATCCCAGTGCTCAATGATTTCCCTCTGTGCCAGTGAACTCTGCAGTTCTTCCGGAGAATTCAGTATACTGAATCTCTGACTGCCTGTTAATTCTGATGATTCTCCGTACAGTTTCACTAAACCCTGATAAACAACTGTTGCATCTGCAAACAAGGATTCCAGATCGAAGTAGTCTCGATAGTAGTTTACATAAGTCATGCAGTCGCTGTCGGTATTGGCGTTTTTGTTGAAAAAGAATGCTATTTGAAAGTCCAAGCTGCAGAACTCCACCTTTTGACCGGATGTATAATGCTGCAGATCTCGCTGGATTTCCCTTCCGTCTTTGACAATATAGATCTTTTCCGTCACACAATCTTTCCCGCTCAGCTGCAACGACTCAAAAACCTGATCCATATCTGCAAGAAACAGATCCATAACCTTTATGCCTGAAATATACTCAGGGTTGTCGGAAGATATACTGATCTCTTTGCTTTGATTATCCTCTGTTACTTCAACAGGCACATCCTGCTGATCATTGGAAGACGGATTCGTCATCAGGAAGATGGCAAACACAATGCATACTATGACGGCAATCAGAATGATCCAGAAAGCGGGCTTTTTGTAATTCAGCACGGCCTTCACTCTTTTCTTTGTGCCGACTTCGCCGAAAGCAAGCGGACAGGCAGCGACTCTTCTCCTTGGAAAACTGCAGTCCAAAAGTGCCTGTGAATAAGCTAAAATCTCATCCTTATTCATATCCTGGATGACTTTTTCGTCACAAGCCTGCTCGATATCCCGGCAGAGAAGAATATATGCGATCCAGCATAGCGGATTGAACCAATAAATAGCCAGTAGTACGAACCCCAGAGGTTTCCACCAGTGATCGTGACGCTTAAGATGTGCTCTTTCATGCCGAATCACCTGTTTTAGTGTTTCTTCACTCATGGAAGACGGTACATAAATAATAGGTCTGAAAACACCCAGAATAAACGGAGTTTTTACCTCATCACAGGCTTGTATTCGGTTTCCAACAGATACAGATATACGAACCGTTCTCTTCAGTCGCAGGTAACTGATCAATGCATAGATCAGCATGATGCACATACCTGTTATCCAAATGATGGATACGATTGGAATAACGATTTGAAGCGGATTAGCACTATCCCCAGGGGTTGTTGCAAAGGATTCCGTTATCACCGGATTGACAGCCTCGTCCACCATGATGATGCCGGAATCGATAACCGGCTCCTGCTGCATTTCAATATTGACCGGAATTGTCTCACTGCTTGGAATCAAACTAAGACTGCTTTCCAATGAAAATGGACATATCAGCCGGATGGCAACAAGACCCCAGAGCAGACAGAAAACCCACTTGGGTGCTTTTTTCAAGACCCCTCTTGCCAACACGACCGCCAGAATGAGCCAGTTGGCGGTGATGCTCATATTTAGAATTTTTAGAAGTACTGTGCTCATGATCATCCCTCTTTCTTGAAGGCATCAATCATCTTCTGAATCTCATTTGCTTCATCTGGAGAAATTTTGTTTCGGGAAATAAACGATGCAACAAAAGAAGGTAATGATCCCCGGTATGAATCTTCAATAATCTGCTCACTTTTTACTGAGTAAAACTCCTCACGCGAGATCAGCGATTTGACAATTCCATCTTTGTTCTGCAGCAACCCTTTTTCACAAAGCTTGCGAAGCACAGTATAGGTTGTCGGCCTCCTCCAGTTCAACTCTTTATCACAGATTTTAGCCAGTTCTCCGGATGCGATAGGTTCATGTTCCCAGACGATATCAGCGAATCTTTCCTGTACAGCTCCTAATTCAAAATCTATCATAAATACTAACTCCTCTCAGTTGTTTATCTCGATAAACAACTATAGTTTACTCAAATAAACAAACTTTGTCAAGAGTCGACGGGATACTTCACCATAACTTTGCCTTCCAGTGTTTGTCTTATAGGTTATCGCGAATTTCTCCATCCATATCTTTCTTTCTCATATTTCTTTCTGATCGCTTCAACTTGGGGCATTCTTGTTGCTACTTCTCCAACGGTATTGCTTTTTTTGACAGATAACCCTATCTGAGGTTCTACAATTCGGCGGTATTTCTTTCTGATTTCACTAATCGATTCTTTTTCGGTTTTTCTACGTTTTATACTTCTCGCGAAGATAGTCGGCTGTATAAAAACTTTCTCTTCTTTATATCCAGATGCTGTATGGACTTTCTTCGTCTTCAGTCCTTGCATGATCTGTATGATCAAATAGACGACTGCACCCAGAATCACCACTATGCCTATCAGCAGGACGAACCGAAGTACGATTCCGCCGAACCTTGTCTGAGACAATTCTTCTATGGCCATATGACTTGCTTTTTGCTTTTGCAGAAGCTCCTCATCTTCATCGATCATATTCAAGTGGACTCGTACCTTAAACAGCTTTCGAAACCACGTCCGGATGATGAGAAGCAGATCGAATCCTATAGCTCGCAGCCATCCCTCCAGAAAATCCGGAATATCGAGCAGAAGGATCAGACTGCATATAAGCAAGAATGCAGATAGAAATAGAATGAATATGCGAAGGTTAATCCAGACATTCCTTTTTCCACCTATCATCTCACTGCTGTCACGATCAAAAAGTGCATCATACAGCGATGTCCTGTGCTGATAGAACAAGAATAAAGCGAGATACAGCATCGATCCTATTAGATATAGTGTAGACATATCCCGCTGAATCATGGACAGGATAGCAGATATCCCCAGTGAAAAACCAAGATACAAGTATCCCAGCGGTCTTTCTTCCGCTCGTTTGATCCGAAAGTATCCATATAGTATCAGCAGAATGGCTTCCGTAAGATAAACAAAGACCAATCCTTCTATTCTCAACAGGAATACATAAGGAAACAAAAGCAAACTGCCAAGGAGAAAACCACGCAGATTGTTTGTCTTTCGCCGGATGATTGTTGAGAAAACAGGTATTAGTACAAATCCTGACAATTGCCACCACGAATTACCTGATCCTTCTGAATGCAGTATGCTCATTGCCAACCATATGAAAGGTCCGAAGAGTAAAACACCCTTTATACTCTCGATTCGGATCGGATATAAAGCTCGCTGTTTCATTTTGATCGGACGAGACTCAGTTTCCCATCGATAATACGGTACTCTTTGGGACATGCCGCCGCGACCAATGGATCATGGGTGACGATCAGGATCGTGACTCCCTGTTCATTGATCTTCTGAAAGAGATTCATCAATTCTTTCGTATTCTCACTGTCCAAAGCACCGGTAGGTTCATCAGCCAGGATGACTTCGGCATCCATGGTCAAAGCTCTTGCGATCGCAACACGCTGCTTCTGTCCGCCGGATAACTGAAATACCGGTTTCTTTTCAATTCCAAACAAGCCTACTTTTTGCAATTCTTCTCTGGCCTTTGCTTTTATCTTTTTCCCGTAAATGCCTCGAATGATTTGTGGAAGACAGACATTGGTCAGAATGTCTTCATAAGTTAAGAGGCCAAACTCCTGCATGATCATCGCAATTCTTTCACTGCGGATCTTACAGATATCTTTATCTTTCAACGTGGAGAAATCGATTCCATCAAAGAAATACTGACCTTCTGTCAACCCCTCGAGCCCGCTTAAGACATGAAGAAGTGTCGATTTTCCAGAGCCGGATGGCCCGGTGATCGCAATCATTTCAGCCGGTTCAACTCCAAGATCTACCTGATCCAATGCTCGAGCTTCGTGATCGGTCCCTCTGCAGAACACTTTAGTCGCACCAGTGAGATTTATTAGCATACTTTTCCCTCTCCCTCAAATCATCCTTTTTCAGTTCTCTCCTCTGTGGCAAAGCTCAGCAACCGATAATTTTTGTATTTTTATATACGAATATATCTGACTGACGGCCAATACGATACCCAACAGCAAAACTGTCATCCATACACCTAACAATCCGGAGCGGATCTGTTCCTGAAGAAGTATGATTCGAAAGATGACTGGTTCGATCAGCCAGCCTGATATACTGCTGAGTACAACGATCAGTAAATGGACAGTAAATAGACCCCATTCTATTCTTCTTTTTGATGCCCCATTCAGATATAGGATGGAAAAAATGCCTTGCCTTCTTCTATGCAGTAACAGTTCATATCCACCGAATCCAAAAACGGCCACCAGAACAAACAGAAAGAACGCAAAGAGAAACCTTGAATTCCTTCTGATGATCGACTGGACAACTTCTGAAAAAGCTTCTTTCATAGTCCTTACCGTACCCAGATTTGAAACTGCACTTGAAATCGCTTCGGGTGTAGTCTGATCCCCATCATAACCAATTACCCAGTAATTCCTCTCCACAGACATCGTTTCAATCAGCGTATCATCATGGATGACCACAAACCAGCTGTCAGGAAAATCCTCAGTAAATGCTGCAAAAGCTTCCATCTGTGCCGCAGTTCCGTGTGGAGAGATTAATGGAATAACTGCATTTTTCTTTAGTATACCAGTAACAATAAACGACTGAGGGATCTGAGAATCCCAAAAATCAATCTCTATCGTCGATCCGACTGGATATTGGTCCTGCATTTGACTACTGACTACAACACCAGCCTTTCCTTCTGAAAGATCCAGCCGGATATAGTTTTTCTGGTTTTCTGAATTAACGATGACATTCAGATTTACTGGATTCTTCAACAAGCCGCTTGAAGGTGTACAGCTTGCATAGGCGATACAACTTTCCCCAACGTCTTTGACATTTTCTACTGCCAAGAATTCTTCCCTCCAGCCAGATTGACCTACATCCTGGTGCAGCATCTGAGCATTGGCCACAAGTTCCCCCGGATTGATATAAAAAGCTTTCGACTGATCACAGGTATAGGCTCTGTTAAGTGCCCATAACTGACGAATATATCTTTCTATCGGCTGTATGGTTCCTATAGCAAAAACAGCCAGACAGGTTAGCTGCAGAAAGAGAATGAATTCACTTAGCAGACTTCTGGATACAATAAACCGTATGATGGAAAGTCTTTTCATCTCTGATTTCCTTTCCTTACCCGGTATTCGCAAAAGACTTGAATGCTGAAACATAGGTAGAGCAAGATGAAAAGAGCAAGGATTACTTTTATGATCGTCCCTACAGAATAAATATTCCCAATTTGTAAAGACTCTATGCGAGGTGCCAGTAAAGAATACAGGATAATCGCAAGAATAGTGCCTGTTATCAAATACACGAACAGTTGAAGGCAAATGGTACAAATGATTCTGCTTTTTGAAAGCCCCACCTGGTTCATGATGATAAAGTCATCTTTATAGAGCTTAATCCACTCCCCTATCAGTTGGACCAATGTCAACAGTATCGCAAGACAAAAAACATACGAAAGAATCTCATGTCGCTGGCTGAAGATATCGATCTCTTCATCTGCGATCCGTTCCGGTTTATAAACAGTTGATGAAGGAAACATGGCACGAAGTTTCTCTTCATATCGCTGCATGTTCCTGTAATTCCCATCATAGTATTGTATAAGTATCTGCTTTGGCTGGTATTTTCTCATATAAGTCTCGTAAGGAAGAATAATGAATTTGTATTGATTGAAAATGTCCTGATCCTCGGGTCCGTCATAAAAAAGCTGTACTTCTGATTCTTCAGGTACAACATAATAAAAATCATGATTCAAAATAAAAGTACTTCCTACGATCTGATAGGTTTCCCCGTCCAGCGGAAGATAGTTAGGGTCTTCCAGAGTATTAAGAATACACTCAGAAATGTATGCTGCATTCAGTCCTTTTTCCTGTTCTTCTTCAGTGAAAAACCTTCCGGATGTAGGTGCCATCCAGAAATCATATCCATATCCCAACCAGCCAAGTATATATTTCCCTTCTCCCAAAGGCGTTACCAGTATTGCGTTGTATAAACCTTTACGAGAAAGGCTTCCGGCATAATCTATGACCTGTTTTGCATTCTTTTGTGTATTCATGTCTGGATTAAATGTAATAGTCGAATATTCCTTTAGTTTCGATATACCGTCTGCAGAATACCCAAAATTCCCTAAAGTGGAAAGAACACAAATAACAGCAATACATATACCTGATATCAACAATACGATGACAGACCTTTCCTTCCGGAATTGGAAGAGTATAGAGTGACAAAGATAAGAAATCATGTTCTTCCCTCTCGAATTTCTTTATATATAGATTATTTGTTTTCATCTTATCTCATCTTTAAAAATATGTCAATATACAGATATTCTATTTATATAGATAGTACGAACCAAAAAAAGAGAGGCGCTCAGCGCCTCTTTACTGGTAGTAATTGTTCCTGTTATTTCGCTGCCAGACAATTGATACAAATCTGATTCAATGAACGGTTTTCGATATGAATCTGATACCAGCCAGTTTCTTCAATCGAAAAATGAACGCTTTCCCAGGAACGTTCTGGAGTCATATAAAGCTTATCTCCGTTCGGACAGATGATTCCTATCCGAACCATGGAATCAGGATGATTGATGTATTCTGTCAAAGAAAGATACTCATCATTCTCCCAAAGATAAAACAATCCAGAAGTCCAGGTACTGCCGGAACAGATGGAGATCTGATTCATTCCGCACACGGACTCCTTTTTGAGCGGGCGATCCGTCAGTAAATACATAGAATCATCTTTAGAACTCTCTTCCATAAAAAGCTGCGTCCGGTTGGTTTTATCAATCTGCGCTGCGGAGAAAGTCGTGCCTCCCAGGGCAAGTCCTGCTGTAATCAGGAGAAAGATCATTTGAAACAGTAATCGACGGCCTTTTCCTATCCGATAATTCTGGCTCATCTGTAGAATCCGGCTCTTGAGTCTTTTGCCTGCATCCGACAGATAGACGCTTAGTTCAGCCAGACGTCTATTCTCTCGCGCAGTTCTGAGAAGTATTAGCTGATAATCCTGTTTGTTGATCCAGTATCGTTCCACCGTAGAATAATCACAATATTGCTCCTCAACCTGAACGGCTTGTTTCTTCCACAGATAGAACATGGGGTTAAACCAAAACAGAATCGTCAAAAGCTGCAAAAGCCCTCTATATAGAATGTCATGATTTCGAAAATGAAACAGTTCATGGGTTAAGACCATCTTCCAGTCATCTCGCTTCAAGTTCTCATGAGAAACAAATATCTTCGGACGGATGATTCCGCTAAGATAAGGTGCTGTCACGAGAGAACATATCTTCAGTTCAGGGGGAGTTGGAATTTCCATTTGTCGACAAAGGACAAGATATCTGCTTTGTATTTCTTCACTAACCAAAATATCTTCTCTTTCTATTTGCCAATTCATCCTATTGATCCAAATAAACCGAATGATTCGAACTATGCTTCCCAGGCAAAAGATCCATCCCATACAAAGGAAAACCCTGTGACTTTTCTCTGAAAGGATATAGAACGTATAGGCATTGGGCAAAAATCGCAGATAGATTCCAGCCACAAGTCCTGTTATCCCCAGTCCAGTGACAATCTGCTCTGCTGTATGTAGGGAGTCATAGAGAATTTGAATTGTGTTTTTCCGCAGGATGCAGAAAATGAAAAGCCAACACAAGTATACGATCGTGCTTCCGATCGTCATCAGCAAAAGCCATATTGCCCAGATTGCCATTTTATTTGATCAGTTTGAGGATTTCTTCATACTCTTCCTGGCTGATTCCATCCTCGATGAGCGCTGCCACCATTTGAGAAGCGGATCCCTTAAATGACCGGTTACGGATTCGGCGAATTTCCCGTGCACGGAATTCTTCCTGCGAGATCGTCGCCTCATAGATAAAAGATTGATGGATTTTTCTCTCACGCCTGATTAAGCCTTTGTCCATCAACTGGTTCATCGTCGTGTTAATGCCCTGCCCAGTCAGCTTGGTGCCATATTCTTCATTCAGTCTGTCGATAATCTGACCGATTGTTGCTTCTCCGTCCAAATCCCAGATAACCTGCAGTATTGTCTGCTGTCTGCCGCCAATGTCTTCTTTATCTATTGTTGCCATGCGAAATCACCTTTCGTATAAGATGATTTTATTGTAAATCTTTATATGAAGATTTTCAAGTATCATGTTTTATCTTGGGTAGAACATGACGTTCAATGAATATTTTACGAGGCAATTTACTGTTTATTCTCGTTTAATATCGTCTGCTATACCATCCTGAACCGCAGATAAAATGCGGCTTTCTGAGTCATATTCTTGGTCATCTTCTTGGTCATACTTTGCGAAAAACGGCCTGTTTTTTGACCTTTTTTGACAAATTATGACACTGTTGTATCACAACCCGAACACCCGCTCAGCCCTTTATTTATGCGGCCTCCAGTGTTTTTCGGCCTTCTGCGAAAAGCCAACAAAAAAAGCGCGTGACGGGAATCGAACCCGCGTATCCAGCTTGGGAAGCTGGTGTTCTACCATTGAACTACACACGCAGTAAAAGCATTCTACCAAATCTTCCTGAAAGTGTCAACACCCAATTTTTCCTCGGTTATTTTCCCTTCATCACATCGAGATGTGTACGGGGCATCTGATTCATATCCCAGGAAGCGACAACTTCCTTGTATCCCATCTGTTCGATTTCATCCAGTGTTTTTCGAAGTTCTTCCGCACTTACCCGGCAGATCGGATCAATGACATTCGCTTCGATTCCGGGATAGACGCTGCAGGATGCCTTTTTCAGAATTGTCAGATCGGTTTTGAAAACATCTTTCTGTTCTGCTTCAACCAGCCTAAAAACATACGGCATCTCAAACGGTATGCCGGCAGGCGCGGAAGTGAACTTGTACATCATCGGTTTGATGAAGTCAACATAATTGCTGAGCGTCAGTGCATCCTGTCCGGTGAAATATCCGGCAGAGGGAGCAAAAAGATCCAGTCCGATGATCTTCCCCTTTTCATGGATCTTCTCTGCAAAAGCACGGACAGCCTCTGTCATGATCTGTGTTCGTACACGGAAAAAAGCATTCAGATCAGAATCTTCAAACGTATAGCGCCCATCCTGGTAAACTGCCGGGATGGGTTTTTTCTTCCCGATTTCAAGCAGGATATGGCGCACTTTTTCTATGTCGATCCCGTTTTCCTGATAGATTTTCCGGCAGCGGGGACAGAAGCATCCGATCCCGCTGATGCCGGAGATCAGGCTGTTGTACCGGACACGATCCAGAAAGACGCCGTCAAAAGGTATCTGATCCATAAAGCACAGGGCAAAATCTTCACTGATCTTTCGATTGATCGGCGATGAAGGACACCGGAACAGAAAATTTTCCTGCTCGTTCAGATGATAGGGTTTTGCCGGTTTCAGCTGAACATCAACCATAGGTTCAAACTCACAAGCCTTCCCATAAGCGTATAGCCCTGCTTCCTCGATCTCCGAAAAAACTGCCGTCTTAAAGATGAACGGCACATTCCATTTCTGCAGTTTTTCCGAAAGGATCTCATATACATCCGGGCAGGCACCCCATCCAGCCAGGACGCCGCTTAATTGATTGTTTTCCCTGAATTCTTCCAGAATCCGGATCATATTATCCAGCTTATCATCCGGACGGGAACGATCCTGATAGACGTTTCCGGTATGGATCTGAAACCAAAACTTCAGTCTATTGCTCATCACGATGCCCTCTTCCCTGTTTTTTCTCATTCTATCATATCTTTATTCAGATTGCATTACGCAAATAACCGGAATGCTTTCAGAAAATGTTTAAGTAAACTTTAGCTTTCTGTTGTATAATAGATTCAGAATATTGGTTGAAGGAGAACTATGTATGAGACTACTTCTGGCGGAAGACGAAAAACTGCTTTCTGAAGCGCTGGTCGAGATGCTGAGTCATAACAATTATTCGGTTGACGCAGTAGACAACGGACAGGATGCCATCGATTATCTGCTCTCTGCAGATTATGATGCTGCTGTTCTGGATATTATGATGCCCCGAAAAAACGGAATCGAGGTTGTAAAAGAGCTTCGTGCAGCTGGCAAACATACACCCGTCCTGATGCTGACAGCCAAAAGCCAGATCGAAGATCGGGTCGAAGGACTGGACAGCGGAGCAGATGACTATCTGACGAAACCCTTCGCCATCAAGGAGCTGCTGGCCAGGATCCGTGCGATCACCAGAAGACAGCCTGAACTGACCAATCCCAGCATCAGTTTTCGTGATCTCACCTTAAGCCGGTCAGACTATCTGCTTTCCGGGCCGCTTGGACAAATACGGCTGGCAAACAAAGAATATCAGATGATCGAAATGCTGATGAGCAACAGCCGTCAAGTAATCTCCACCGAGCGGTTTATGGAGAAGATCTGGGGATTCGACAGTGAAGCCACGATCAACGTGGTATGGGTCAATATCTCTTCTCTTCGCAAACGCATCGCCGAACTGGGAGCTCATGTTCAGATCAAAGCTGCCCGAGGGGTAGGCTATTCTCTGGAGGCACTCGATGATTAAGAAACTCAGATGGCGAGTCGTTGGCTATACGGTATTCTCTGTTGCACTCGTCCTGTTTGTGCTGATGGGACTGATCAATGCCGCCAACTATATCCGGGTCGATCGTTCAGCGGATGAACTTCTGAACTTTCTGGCTGAAAACGGCGGAGATTTTCCCAGAAAGGGTAACCATGAGAAAGATGGGGAAAAGCCGGAAGATTCCGGCCGGCGCCGTTTCGATATGAATCCGGAAACCCCATATGAGACTCGTTTCTTTACCGTCACACTGGCCTCCGACGGAACTGTACGTACGATCAATACCGGAAAGATCGCTGCTGTGTCCAGCGAACAGGCGGTCCAGATGGTCAGCAAAGCACAGGAGGATGGCAAGAGCACCGGATATGATGGTAACTATAAATATCTTCAAACACAGTCCGGTGAAGATCTTCTCTTCATTTTCGTAGACTGCAACCGTGATCTGGCATCTGCCCGAAGTTTCCTTCAGACCAGCGTTCTTATTGCCCTTGGAGGACTTCTGGCGATCAGTGTTCTGGTAATTCTGTTCTCACCAAGGATGATTCGCCCGATCGCTGAAAGCTATACCAAACAAAAGGAATTTATCACCAATGCAGGCCATGAACTCAAAACGCCGATGGCGGTCATTGAATCCTGTACGGAAGTTATCGAAATGCAGTCCGGTGAGACCAAGTGGACTTCCGGAATCAGGGATCAGGTAAAGAAGCTGACCAGTCTGACAAGCCGTTTGGTTGCACTGGCAAAAATGGATGAAGGACCGACAAATCTCATCATGACGGATGTGGATCTGAGTCAGGTAGCTGAAGAGACCCTGAACGGTTTCCGGCTCACCGCTGAACAACAGGGACGGAAGCTGGAAACCAATATTGAAGGAGGTATTACACTCCATGGCAATCAGGAAAGCTTAAGCGAACTGATCTCCATTCTGGCCGATAATGCAATGAAATATGGTGATCCGGATGAACCCATTTCCTTCTCTCTGACAAGGCAGGGAAAGAAAATCATGTTGATTCAGGAAAACTCGGCCGAAGGACTGAAGGCCGGAAATTATGATCAGTTGTTTGACCGCTTCTATCGCGGGGATACTTCTCACAGCAGCAGTATCCCTGGCAGCGGGATCGGTCTTTCTATGGCACAGGCCATTGTTTCTGCTCATGGCGGTACGATATCCGCCTACAGTCCCGACGCAAAACATCTTCGTTTTACGATCAAGCTGTAAAACCTTCTCCTCATTACCTCAATACTTAAGACAAGCCATACCGATCCGGTATGGCTTTCTTCTTTTGAAACTTTAAGTTACTTTTAGGTATTCCTTTAGGTTCACTTTAGGTTACAGGTTTATCATAGAGGCATAAAAGGAAGGAGATGAACGACATGCAGTACATCACTCACGTATTCAATCGTCATGAGATCAAATATATGATCACAAAAGATCAATACACCAAACTCCTGGATGGAATCAGAGACTATATGCTTCCGGATCCGCATGGAGAAAGCACGATCTGCAATATCTACTATGATACACCGGATAACCGACTGGTCCGGAAATCTCTGGAAGGTCCTGTCTATAAGGAAAAGATCCGACTTCGCAGCTATGGTACTGCCAAAGACGATTCCATCGTTTTCCTGGAACTGAAGAAAAAATATCAGGGAATCGTTTACAAACGCAGGATCGAACTTCCTGAATATGCCGCCAGTGACTATATGAAAGGAACCCTTTCGTTCCAGGAAATGCTGGCAAAGATGCATCAAGGCTCCAGTCCTCAGATTGCA
>JAEEGL013284167.1_pt1 | contig 14446 bp, 10 predicted proteins | sample 9134231 | NCBI WGS metagenome assembly JAEEGL01 (sample SAMN16246548, study PRJNA631951) | gut metagenome | biome: gut microbiome; feature: rumen; material: fiber-attached | host: Bos | place: Iran: Karaj | collected 2018-10
GTCCATGCCGCCGCCAGCGCCCATCGCGCCGAGGAGGTAGTCCTCGAACTCGTCCCAGTAGCGCGTGAAGCCGAGGTAGGTCACCTTCGGACGCGCAGCGCGCTCGCCCGGATAGTCGTCGCAGACGAACGCCTGCGTGAGCTGGATCGCGCGGTCCTGGCGGTAGTTGGTGTGCATGACGACGTCGCCGTCCTTCATGCCGTCGTAGCCGCCGATGACATAGCACGGGACGTACTCGTCGGTCATCGGCGTCCCGTCGGGCGTCTTGCCGGTCTCGTACTCGGCCTTGACGGCCTCTTCAATCGTCGCGGCGCTCTTGCCCTTCGCGGCGACGATGCAGTCGTACGCCTCGCTCGTGAGCTTCCAGTTCTTCACGCGGTCCATGCCGTAGTAGCGGCCCATGGCAGTGCCGACCGTCGCATTGCCGACGGCTGCGAGCTCGACCTTTAGCCGCGCGACGTACTCGAGCGTCGAGCGCGGAGGCGTGTCGCGTCCGTCGAGGAACGGATGCACCACGATGCGCCCTTCCGGGAACTCGGACCTCGCGCGCCTCATCAGCTTGAAGAGGTGTTCCTGGTGGGCGTGCACGCCCTCGTCCTGGAGAAGGCCGAAGAAGTGGAACTGCGAGTTGTTCGCCTTCCACTGCGCGATGAGGTTCTTCCACTTCGGGCTCTCGAACAGCTCGCCGGACGAAAGGCCGTCGTCGATGCGCTTAAGCTCCTGGACGACGATCCTGCCAGCACCCATGTTGAGGTGCCCGACCTCGGACGATCCCTGGTATCCGTCCGGAAGCCCCACCGCCTCGCCGCAGCAGTCGAGCAGGCAGTGCGGGTAGCGCGCCCTGATCTGGTCTATTACCGGCGTCTTCGCGCCGAACACCGAATTGCCGTCGCTGCGGGGGTTGACGCCCCAGCCGTCGCGTATGATGAACACTACGGGTCTTGTTCCCATCTTATCTCCTTTCAGTCTCCCAAAGCTTCTCTATGGCGTAGTAGGCGCGGGCCTCGCGCGAGAACACGTGGACGACGACGTCGATGAAGTCGGCGACGATCCATCCGCATTCCGGGTCGCCCGACATCCTGTTGCGCTTCACGCCCGCGTCGCGCATCGCCTGCTGCGCATCGGCGACGAGCGCCTTCAGGTGCGGCGCGGCAGTCCCCGTCGCGACGACGAAGAAGTCCGTGAGCGAGCTCTTGCCGCGCACGTCGTATATCCTCACGTCCTCGGCCTTCGATTCCTCGAGGGCCTTGGCTATTACCTTTGCCTCCTCTATTGCTTCCATGACGTAGATTATACCATTTTTTCGAACTCCTTGACGCCGACGTGGTGCCAGGCGTCGAGGGTCACGCGCGTTCCGTCGGAGAGCGTCAGGCGAAGTATCCCCTTCGACTTCCACTTCGAGCGGTCCGCAGACTTCACATCCGAGAGCTGGTATCTCTTACCGTTCCAGACGAACGACGACTCGTCCCAGTCGAAGCGGAACGCCGCTACGGACGCCAGGTGCAGCCCGATCAGCGCCGATGCGACGAGGCACAGTATGGCAAACCCGTACTGCGTCTTGATCTTTTGCTCCTTGAACGCCTCGAGCGGGAATCCTTCAGGCGGCTTCGCGCTCTCGATCTTCTCGTACAGCTCAGCGGCCGGCGCGCGCCGGTACGTGACGAGTCCGTCGTAGCCGAACCAGCACCCCATGCCAAGCATGAGGAGGCACACGGCGAGGTGGCGGACGAGGAACTCGCGGTTGACCTTCAGTGTCTTCATCGCGTTCATGGCTGCTCCAGCGTAGATTGTATCGCGGCGGACAGGACGTACTTCGCGCCGGGCGCGAGGGTGCGTCCGCCCGGCCAGTCGGAGACAGGCTCGAGGCACACGAAGCGGCGCCAGGAGTCCTCGTCGAAGTCGGCGAGCTTCCCTTCGGGTCCGGGGTTCCACAGAACCGCCATGTCGTTCCCCGCAGACGCGAGGGCGACGGCGCGGCGGAGCCCCCGGTCGATGATCGCGAACTCGTGGCGCGGCGTGGAAGGCAGCGAGAACACGTGGTCTGCGGTGCGGTCCATAGCGAAGTCGCCCTCCTGCGTCCCGTCCACGCCCTCGTCTGCGTCGTGGTAGGGTATCTTGTCCAGCCCCTTCACGACCGCGTTGTCGCGCTCGCGCAGGAGGAAGTAAGGATGCAGCCCGCAGCTGAACGCAAAGGGATCCTTCCCCGTGTTGGTGACCGTCATCGCAATGTTGAGCTTCATCGAGACCGAGACCTTGAGCTCGAGCTCGAAGTCGTGCGGCCATATCGCGCGCGTCGCGTCGTCCGACCTGAGGGCAAGCGTCACCTCGGTGATCTCGTCCGAGTACTCGCTCCCCTTCACGGAGAACGGGGTTATCCGCGCGAACCCGTGCTGCGGGATGTCCTTCGAGAAGCGGTTCCCGAACTGCGGGAAGCAGACCGGCACCCCGCCGTGGAACGACTCGCCCCGGTTGTAGTCCCGCCGCGACGGGCGGAAGATCACCTCCGAGTGCCCTGTCGGACGGTACGAGAGGACGTTGCCCCCGAGGAGCGCGACCTCCGCCGTGCCGTACTTGTTCACGAGTACGACGTTGGGATACCCGCAGTGTCCCTGCCGGAACACCAGTCGCCCAGGCGCTCCGAACTTCGCGTTCATCTGTTCTATGTCCATGTTGCCTCCTATGTCGATTGACCGCGCGCCGTCACAACGCGCGCATTACCACACCCTTGAGGTACGAGCCCTCCGGGAACGAAAGCGCCACCGGGTGGTCGGACGGCGCATGCGTCCGCGCGACAACCTGGAACGCCCTGCGCGCATCCTGCGCCGCCTCGGCGAGTATGGTGTCGAAGAATGCCGCGTCCATCGCCCCCGAGCACGAGAACGTCGCGAGCGTGCCATACGGCTTGAGCAGCTTCATAGCGAGCAGGTTTATGTCCTTGTAGCCGCGCGCCGCCTTCATGAGCTGTCCCTTCGTCGCCGCGAACTTCGGCGGATCGAGCACGACCATGTCGAACGTCCGTCCCTCGTCGCGGCACTTCCTGAGGAACTGGAACACGTCGGCCTCGACGTACTCCATCTTCGTGCCGCAATAGTGCTGCAGTGCCTCGTTCTTCCTCGCGATGTCGAGCGCGTCCGCAGAGACGTCCACCTGGGTCACGGACGCCGCGCCGCAGGCGCGGGCGAAGAGTCCGAAGCCGCCGGTGTAGCAGAAGCAGTTGAGGACGTCCGCGCCGTTCGCGAGCGGACCGACCGTGCGCCGCGCATCGCGCTGGTCGAGGTAAAAGCCGGTCTTGTGTCCCTTCCGCACATCGACGAGGAACTTCAATTCCCCTTCAGCGATCTCGACGAACTCTGGCGGCTCCTCGCCAGCGAGGGACGCGAAGGCCGGCGACGTCGGCAGCCCTTCCTTCGCGCGCGGATCGGCGTCGCGCCGTTCCGAGACGCCGATACAGCCGGGCGCGAACTTCATGAGCGCGTCGGCGATCTCGCCCTTGCGCACGTCCGCGCCGGCGGAAGTGAACTGGCAGACGACGTGTCCGGCGTAGTAGTCGGCGACGACGCCGGGCATGAGGTCGCTTTCGGCGTTGACGAGCCTGACGGCGTTCGTGTAGCAGTTGACGAAGTAGTCGCCGCGCCGCGCTATGGCGTTGGCGACGAGATCGGCTACCGGCGCGTCGGGCACGAGCCTCACGCGAATCTGCGACGCGGGGGAGAACCACCCCTGCCCGAGCTTCGCCCCCGAGGCGTCGCACACCTCGACAAGCTCGCCCGCCGCCGCCTCGCCGCTCTCAACGGCGCCGGAGAACACCCACGGATGCCCCTTGAGGACGCTTCTCTCGCGCCCCCTCTTCAATGTTATCCTCTTCATCTACCTCACGCGCTTGATCGCACCGAACTTGCAGACCTGGCCGCACTGCTTGCAGCCGGCGCACTGGTTCGGATCGATCGCCATCTGGAACGCGCCGGGGCGCAGCTCCTTGCCGCGTGTCATCGCGGGGCAGCCCATCCTGAAGCAGGCGCCGCACGCCTTGCACTTCTCCGGATCGACCTCGCAAAGCCCCTCCTTGGTGAGCTTCGCCGCGATGCGGCACGGCGCATAGGCGATGACGAGCCACGGCTCGCCGGAGTCCATCGCCGTCGAAAGCGTCTTCTCAAGCCCGCCGAGGTCGTCAGCCGAGACCTTGACGACGTTCTTGTAGCCGCACGCCTTCGCGATGTCGCCGATCTCGGTGACGGGCGCGGGATCGCCCGCGAGCGTCTTGCCCGTGCCGGGGTTGTCCTGGTGCCCCGTCATGGCGGTGATGCGGTTGTCGAGAACGACGGTCGTGACTGGCGTTCCGTTGTAGAGCGCGGAGAGGATGCCCGTGATGCCCGAATGGAAGAACGTCGAATCGCCGAGGACCGCGCAGATGCGACCCTTCAGCCCCGCCTTCTTCATTCCCGCCGCGTTGCCGATGGACGCACCCATGCAGATCGTGGAGTCCATCGCGTCGAGGGGAGGGAACGCCCCGAGCGTGTAACACCCGATGTCGCCCGTAACGGTCGCGCCGAGTTTGTGCAGGACGTAGAACACGCCACGGTGCCCGCAACCAGCGCAGAGGACAGGCGGACGCGTCGGCAGCCCCTCGGCAGGCTTCGCCACCTTCGCCTTCGGCACGTCGCCGAGAATCTCGTGCCTGAGGTTCTGGATGCGGTCGGCGTTGAGCTCGTGCATGTTGAGCTCGGTCTTGTGCGGAAGCACCTTGATGCCCATCGCCTTTACCTGCTCCTCGAGGAACGGATCAAGCTCCTCGACGACGAGCAGCTTCTTGACGGACTTCGCGAACTTCGCGACAAGCGCCTTTGGAAGCGGATTCGTCCAGCCGAGCTTCAGCACCTGGCAGTCGGGGAATATCTCGCGGACATACTGGTATGCGACTGCGGAGGTGATTATGCCGAGGCCCTTAGCCTTCGCGGAGACCTTGCCTGTACGCCGTAGCTTCAGCGAAGGCGGAACGACCTTGTTGAACTTCGACTTGTTCGCCTCTTTCTCCATCGCCTCAGTGCGCTTCTGCGCGTTGAGGCGGTGTCCGCGCGCGAACATCGGCACGGGGATGTTCTTCGCGATGTTCTTCTTGTACGGGATGAGCGGATGCGGGGCGGGCTTGAAGTCGCCCAGCTCGACGAGCGACGCCGAGTGGCTCGTACGCGTCGTGAGTCGCAGAATCACCGGCACCTGGAACTTCTCCGAAAGCTCGAACGCCTTGAGCGTCATGTCGTACGCTTCCTGCGAGTCGGCGGGCTCCAGCAGGAGCGCGCGGGCGAACTTCGCGAGGTTGCGGTTGTCCTGCTCGTTCTGCGACGAATGCATTCCGGGATCGTCCGCCGAGACGAGGACGAATCCGCCGAGCGGCCCGACGTAGGTGAACGTCATGAGCGGATCCATCGCGACGTTCAGCCCGACGTGCTTCATCGCGGTGATCGCGCGCGCGCCGGCCATAGACGCGCCGACCGCAGTCTCGACCGCGACCTTCTCGTTCACCGCCCACTCGCAGCGGATCGTGTCCTTGAACTTCGCGATGTTCTCGAGGATCTCCGTCGAGGGAGTCCCCGGGTATGCGGACGCGACGACGCATCCCGCCTGCGCCGCCGCGTGCGCGACGGCCTCGTTTGCGCTTAGGAATTTCTTCATTTTTTCGTTTCCTTAAATTGCCGTTTTCCATTGGGCACGCGCTTGCCGCGCATCGCCCATTGACGGACATTATACCAAATCTATCGACAGAGTATAAGCCCCTTCCCTCCCTGGACGGTCAGCGGAGCGGAAAGACCGGGCGCTGAAGCGCCGTCCTGCACGCCTTCGATCGCTGGAAGCGTCCACTCCGCCTTCGCGCCGTCGAAGCCGAGCCCCGCCGCATCGAACGCGAGCGTAGCAGTGCGCGGCTCCTTCGAGAAGTTCGCGATGACGAGCACCGCCCTCCCGTCGCCCTTCCAGACGCTCGCCTTGATGTCCGGCGAACCCGACACCTTCACGGGGCAGTCGTCGTCCCACCAGCCGATCAGCTCCATGTCGCCGAGCTTCACCTCGTCGAAGAACTTCCAGAGCCCCGGCGGATTCCCGCCCCATCCCCAGCGGTCGGTCATGCCGAACAGGAGCCCCCTGAACGGATTGCCGCGCCCGAGCATCTCGCCCGCGATGCCGAACGCGATGCCGGAACGCTCGATGAGCCAGAAGTCCGGCGGCGTGTCGTTGTAGAATCCCTCCCCGCGCCAGAGGAGGTCGAAGTACGGGTAGAGGTCGATGAAGGCGATGTTCGTGGAGCCGCTTCCGGCGCGCGGATCGTGGTGGTTCCACGAATGGTTGTCAACCAGGCGGCGCGTGCCGTCGCGGTCGAGGATGCGCCGCGCGCGCTGCATCGACTCGCCCGTGAGCGCCGTGTCGTCGATGTAGAGGCCGTCGATGCCATACTCGCGTACGAGGTAGTCGAGGCCCTCAAGGTAGAAGTTGTCCCAGCGCGTGTCGGGCGCGGTGATCACGGCGAGGTCGAGGCGCGGCTTGTAGAAGTCGGCGAAGCGCACGTTCTCGCGCCATGCGGGAAGGATGTCCATCCCCACATGTTCGCGCAGCCAGGGATGCGGACCGTTCCTGTTCGTGCAAGGCCAGTCCGTCACCGATTCGTCGCGCTTCAGCAGCGCCTCGCCGTCGAGCGACTTCAGCGCAAAGAACTCGGGGAGGTTCTGCGTCAGCTCTCGCGTAGTGTAATAGACCTTCAGCTTCAGTCCTGCGTCATGCGCCGACTTCACGGCCTTCTTCAGAAGCGGTCCGGAATCGTCGTTGTAGGGATAGTTGATGTAGGGATTCCACACCGTGTTGTGGTGGAGGTTCACAACCGTCGCACCCTTCGCGGCAATCGTGGCAACGGGAAAGTCCCTCTTGCGCTGCGAGAGGTGGCAGTAGCGGTCGCCAAGGTGGGTCTTCATGTCAAGCTTGTGGAACGGCGTGATGAAGAGGTCGAAGTTCCACTCCGCGCCCTCTGGCGCATCGCTCGCCTGCGCGCGCACGACCGCGCCGGACGCGCCCTTCTCCACGGAGATAGTACCGCCTCCGGACGCCCAGCTCTCGGGCATTCTCAACTTCTGCCACGCATAGTAGGCATTGATGAGCGGACGCCTGTAGTTCGCGCCCTTGAAGCGCACGGCGACGCCGCCGTTCACGCGCCCGATCCAAACCGCGTCGCGGTTTAAATTCTCGTCCCACTTCTGCTCCACCTTGCCGTCGGAGAAGTCACCGCCATTCTTTCCAAGCCCATCCATGAAACGGGCGACATCGGCTGGCATCTTCATCTCGAACACGGCCTTGCCGACCTTTGCGCCCTCGACCCTCATGCGGAACCTGCACTCGCCCACGAAATCGATGCGGCCTTCGACGATGCGCTTCACGCCGCCGCCAAGATCGGTCACGGCCCTCCATGCCGCATGTGCGGGGGTGATCTCGGTGAACTTGACTTGCTGTTGCACAGTTTCCGTCCCACTACCCCCGACCGCGAACCTCACCGGCGAGGCAAGAAGGTTCATGCCCTTCTCCACGATGCGCGCGTTGGAGCCGCTGAAATGCGAAACGATCTGCGCGGGCAGGCCATCCTCGCCCAACACCAGCTCGCGTCCGAGAATCTTCACCGTGCGGCGCGGCGCATCGACGACTATCGGCTCGTACGGCTTCGTCACCGTATCTTCGCGTCCGATGTCGGAGTTGAGCCACTTTAGGCGTGCAAGGCGCCAGGCGTCGGAGATTCCGCCATCCTCCAATACCTCACCCTTGACCTCTATCTCGAACGGGAGGGACGCTTTTGCCGCGTCCGTCGCATCCTCTACGCACACTTCGCCCTTAATCGTCTTGCCCGCCGCATCCTTCGGGATATCGACCATCATCCATATCGGCTTGACGCCGTTCGCCGCAACCTCACATTTCTCCGGCGTGATGCGGCTCACCTTGAGGTCAGTCTTCGCGTTCCACCGGAGCGTGCGCGCCTTTTCGGAGAACACGCACACTTGGAACGGATAGAACTCGCCGGGTTGCGCAACGCCGTGGAAACGTTCCGACGCACGGTTGCCCTTCGCGATCCAATGCGCGGGCACGATGTTGTTGCGCACCGCGTACTGGCGGTCTTCGCCGAAAAGGAGGAACGGCGCAGGATGCGCCGCGCGCCATTTCGCCCACGCAATGGGATCGACGGCGTTCTCCATCCAGTCCATTACCTTGTCCGACGGCATCACACCACCTGAGGCATCGGGGATGTTGTCCTCTGCGGAACCAATCTCGCGCAGGGCGAGCCAGTCGATGTTGTATCCGTTCGTAGTGCGCCCGCTCGGCATGACGGAGTATATCTCCTGCGGCGTGGTCTTCTGGTACGTATCGAAGTCAACTCCTACCCTGTCAGCGTTTTTCTCGGTGCAGTACTTGGCATAGACAATACGGCCCACGATGTCGTCTCCGCTCTGTTTTAGCTGGAACTTCACGCACTTGGTCCATCCGGAGTCGAACAGCTGGCACTGCATGACGAGTGACGCGCCGTCCTCGGCGCGGCGAACGTGACATATTCTGCCCTCTCCGTTGCACATGGTCCATGTTCCGTCGGCGCGGCGACGCCGTGCCTTGTTGAACCAGCAACGCGCCGGGCGTATCTCCGCGAGCTTCACGCCCGTGAACAGCGTCAGATCACCGTCGGCGGTCATGAGCCGTCCGCTTTCCGTTGCGTCCCAGACAAGGGCACCGTCATTCCCCTTGGGTTTCAAGCCTTGTCCAGCCTCATTCGAGGCGAACGCCAGTTCCGCAGCAATCGCCGCTACACCAGCGATCGCCGAAATTACGGTAAGTTTGCTTATATTCATTGTTGGTTTCATCCTTTGCATGATACATTATACCACATTCTCCCCCGTGGTCTAAATCATTTTCACGAATTTTGACAAACTGAGTATTTTGTGCAATCATCCCCTGCGGCGGACAAGCGCGAGGGCAGATGGGACGGCGACAGCGAGCGCGAATAGGACGGCGAGGACTGCGGCCACGACGACAGTGGCGACCGGCATGTCGAATGTCGCCGGAAGACCCCAGTTGGACATCGCGGCGCGAGTCGCGGACGTACAGAGCCACCCCACTACCGCGCCACCGACAGTTCCTAGCACAACACCTGCGACGGCGACACGAAGCGCCTCCCCGACAAGGACTCCGGCAAGCTGCGGCCTCGTCGCACCCACTGCGCGCATCGCCGCGAACTCGCGCCGCCTCGACTCGAACGACGCCACGAGCATCGCGATAAAGCCAAGCGAAACGACCGCGACAAACACGAACGGAACCCGCGCCATCGCGCCCACGAGCTGCGATCCATGCGCAAGCGTGCCGTCCGCGATCTCGTCGCGCGCATGGAGCCTTATCGTACTGTCCCGCGCCGCATCGCCGAGAGCATCGGCTATCCCGCGCTCGACCTTGCGTCCCGCCCCGAACACACCGTTCTCCGCAAGGAACCCAGGTTCGTAGTCGAGCCAGAGGTGCGTCATCTTTACGAACGCCTGTGGGCGCATATCGCACGCGGCAAGAGTGTCGAACGAAACGAATACCGGGCCGTCTGTGTTCACTGGCATCCTGTTCATCCCGCGCACGAGTCCCCTGCTCGTCACCATGTGCCAGTTGAGATCGACGATTCCTGCGACCTTGAGCGCGACGACCTCGCCCTTCCCTGCGTCAACCTCAAGGCTGTCGCCGACCCTGAGCTTGCGCGCACGCGCCATCATTTCGGTTATCACGCAGTTGTCCCCAGAACCAAGCGCCTTCTCCGCAGACTCGCGCGTTCCCTCCACGAAGCGGAAGTCGGGCAGCCATTCGCTCGCGAGCAGAAGCGCGTTGCGGTACGCCTTCATCGGACCACGACCGGGCGGCCCCTGCTGACCTTGCGGCCTTGCCGCGCGTCCCGCTTGCCCCGTAAGTCCCGTTCGTCCTGTCGGTCTCGTTTGTCTCTCTGGTTTTTCCGGTTTACTTGCTCCGCTTCCGAAGCCTTTAAGTTCTTCAAGGGGAAGAATGTTCACCTGCAAGGGCTGAAGCTCCGCGATGCGCCGAACGCCCTTGACGCCCTTTAGCTTTGCGATGTCAAAGCTCGACACGCCCGCCGGAAGTATTGAAACGATCGCGTCAGGCCACTCCGTCGAGGGTATGAACGGTTTTGTAAGCGAGGAGCCCCAGACCTCAACGGCCACGAACGCGCCGAATCCGCACGCGAACGACAAGAGCATCCCGACCCTGCGACCGCGCGGGTGGCGTCCCGAAGCCGCCTCCAGGGGACGCACCCTCAGCGCCGGCCACATCGCGAGAAGCGCGGCGGCTGCGGCTACAAGAGGCGTCGCGGCGGACGCAAGCGCGACACCGCTCCAGCCCACTGCCGCACCTGCCGGAAACGTCTGCGCATCGCAGGCGACGTATGCGAAAAGCGCGGCCACGCCGGTCGCGACGCCGACGGCAAGCCCTGCGAGGGACAATGCGAACGCCTCGGAAGCGACGAGGCGGATGACGCCGAGGCGCGTAAGGCCGAGCATCCTGAGCGTCGCGAGTTCCCTGCGGCGCGACTCTACGGAAAGCGACAGCGAATTGACAAGAAGGCAGAGCGCAGTAAGCGCCGCAGCCCAGAGGAGGAGAGGTTTCGCGCGGTCCATGTTGCGTCCGGTGTCAGACATGAACATCGGCGCAAGCTCCTGCGCGGCGGCTGGGGAGAAATCGCTCCACTCCTCGCCGATCCCCGCTGCGGTCTCCGGCGAGACAAACACGTTGGGATATCCCCTCGCGGGCCTGTCCCAGTCGAGGAAGCCAGAGATTCTAACGCGGTACGCGCCCTTGCGTCCTACGAGCGTCAGTTCGTCGCCGACGGACGGCATGGCGGAGATGCGCCGCTGCGTGAAGAGCGACCTTGTCACTATCGCGCCGTCCGTCCCTGCGCGCGTCGCGAGCGTCGCGATCATTGGCGGGCCCTGCATGACGCGCCCCTCAGGACGGAAGTCGAGCTGGAGCGTTGCGGACTTCGCGCCCTTTTCGACCGGGACCTCGCGCAGCAGGCGCTCCGCGACGGAAAGCGACTGCGCGTCGTTCGTAGCGACGAGCGAGCGCATGAACACCACCGCGCCAACGGCGGTGGCGATGCCAATGACTGCGCAGACGTGCCTCGCCTTCATGCCCGCCTCACCCGTACGTCTCGAGGTAGAGGCGGGAGACGCGCGCAGGATCCCCCTCCGTGTCGTAGGACGCGGCGATCGCGCCGTCCCTGAGGAAGTGCACCTTGCGCGCCGTCGCCGCGACCTGCGGATCGTGCGTGACGACGAGAAGCGCGCTCGTCTCTGTCCCGTCGAGGCCCTTGAGGAGCGAGCATATAGACTTGGCGGACCTGACGTCGAGGTTCCCCGTGGGCTCGTCGGCGAGGACGACGTCGGGGCGCGGCAGAAGCGCGCGCGCTATCGCGACGCGCTGGCGCTCGCCGCCGGAAAGCTCGCTGGGGCGGCGGTCGGCAAGTCCTTCGAGCCCGAGCGACGCCATGAGCGCGCCGAGGCGTTCCGCCGCCTGGGAGGAGCGCGCGAGGCGCTTCGACTCGAGCGCGAGCGGAAGCAGGATGTTGTCGCGGACGGACTTGCCTTCGAGGAGGTTGAACGCCTGGAACACTACGCCGATGTGGCGGCGGCGGAACTTCGCCGCCTCGGAATCGGACATCGCGGTGACGTCCGACCCGCCGACGAGTATCTCCCCCGCGTCGGCCTTGAGTAGCCCCGCCGCGAGGTGGAGGAATGTTGACTTGCCGCTGCCGCTCGGACCCATCAGGGCCTCGAACGCACCGGCACCGAGAGACAGGGAGAAGTCCTTGAGGACCTCCCGGCTTCCGTAGCTGCGGCACACGCCGCGCGCCTCGAGTGAAAAGTTCATACGCAAGGGTATAACGCCGCACGCGCCCGCGAGGTTCAGCGCGGACTACTTAGAGGCTGCACGGCGCAGCGACAGCGCGTTCAGGAAGTTGAGCGAATAGGCGATGACGAGCAGCGTGACGACGGCGACGTAGCCGTGCCCGCCCTCCTCGTATCCGCCGAACGCCTTCGAGACCGCCATCGCCGCCTGGTTGCCGGCGAGGCCCGCGAAACCCCACGCGGACAGGACCGCACCGTGTATCTTGGAAATGTTCGTCATGCCGTAGTGGTCCGCGAGAATGGCGGGGATCACCGAGAAGCCCGCGCCGTAGCAGGCGTTGATGACGAGGAGTGCGAATCCGATCATCGGCGGCCAGTAGCTGAGCGTCATGATGCCCGCCGAGATTGAAAGGATCAGCAGCAGGATGTTGATTCGCCTCGCGAGGCGGTCAGACCACCAGGCGAAGAAGAACCTGCCGCCGCCGTTCATGAGTCCGCAAAGCGCGATGATCGTCGTTATCAGGCCCTCGGAGTATCCGACCGCAGAGGTCTTCATCATCTGCTTTGCGAGGGGGATGAGGCAGAGGCCCGCCGAGATGTTGAGGAACATGAAGAGCCACGACTGCCAGAAGAACCGGTCGCGGCGGAACAACTGCCAGTAGCTGAACTCAAGCTCGGGGATGCCATGTCCGAAGCTCTGCACCTGGATCTTCGGCTTCTTGAGGAGGAAGCACGCCACGATCATCGGGACGGCGTAGAACACCGCGTATGCGTGGAACACGTGAGTGATACCGTAGTCCATGAAACCCCTTAGCTGGAACACCGCGACGGACTCGCCCGGCGTCCCCCAGTGGATTCCGCTGAACAGGATCGTCGAGAGCGTGGAACCGAGGCCGAACGAGATTATCGGCAGCGCCGCCGCGATGGCCTTGTGCTCCGGGAACCACAGCATCATCGTCTTGACGGGCGATATGTAGATGACGCCGGTGCCGAGTCCGATGAGGAAGCCGTAGCCGAGGTATATCAGCGCGAGCGACTTCGCGACGACGCCGACCTCGGTGACGATCAGCCCGGAGAGGAACAGCGTCGTACCGATGATTGTCGATAGCCGTATGTTCCGCTCGACGATCTTACCGAAGAACGCCGCGCCCATGCCGAGGAAGAATATCCCGAGCGAGAACGCGAACTGGACCTGCTTCTGCAGAACTTCCACGTTGTTCGCGTCGATGTATCGCGCGATTTCGGTGGAAAAGTTAGTGAATGCGTAAATCTGCCCGACGGACACCGCGAGCAGAAACGCAGGAAGAACAGACCTGAAGAACCTTTTCATGCATTATATAATACCAAATATTGTGCCAAAATGCAACCCCCTATACAACAAAATGTGTTTCAGGTCATTTTGTCAGCTCTTCAATCGTCAAGAGCATGCAGTTGCTTGCGGGCAAATGTTCCAAGCTTCTTGGCAAGAATCTTGTTGACTGCGAATTCGGCCCCGAGGCCAACTGCACCCGACGCCATGTCACATGCTTTCGCCGCACTTTCTCCGACAGCCGGAGTCGCAAGTAGGGAACCAACCACCTTCACCGCGCCGCCTGCAAGATGCAAAACCCCTTTTGCAAGCTTTCTGGAAAATGCTTGCGCCTCCCCCGCCACATACACATTGGCGCCCCAACGGATTGCAAGACGCAATGCGGACATTGCTGACAGGCGCTGATTGTAAATCCGCGCCAATTTCAACAACATCATGGCGCTTAGCACGACCACGGCTATCATGTCGGTTGCCCGCATTTGCGAGATTACCGTCGTCGCCCCTATCCTCGTTGAGAAATTTGAAATCTCGCGTTTCGCCTGTTTATCCAGGGCATTCTGAAATGTCTTGAACTGATTGAGCCATTCAGACGACTTGCCGACATCCGACTTTCGCAATTCTTCGAGCGCATTTACTGCATCTTCTCCAGCAAGAGCCGCATACGCATTCCTTGAATACTTTATTCGCCGTATATATTTCTGGGACAACAACGAAGCCAGTTTATGTTCCTTTCCCTGATACTTTTTAAGACTGTATCTAATAATCTTCGGCAAATGGAAATATCCCCACGCAACATACGCAACGCACAGCAAAACCAAACCAAGCAGCACACCAAGCATGGACCACGCCATAGCACGGCCCAAACTTCCCGGTTCGCTTTCTAGAACCAGCCTCAGGAAGGGATGAAGGCATGAGATCAGCCAAACGGCAACCAGTGTAATCACTATGGCAATGGCCATTCGCAATGGCCATGAGCCACCTTCGTCAATCTCGCAGTCTGGATCAGCTCCCGACTCCGCGCCATCTGCTTGACCTTCTTCTGGAGGTACGTCCACGTCTATAGTCTCGACAACAGTCAACGCACGGCAATCTTCCGATTCTGCCTTCATTGCCTAGCTCCTTTCAGATTTTCCACAAGAGCCCTCTTCAGGACTTCATCTTGCAGTGACTCACCTTCAATCAGGCGCTTGCTTTCATCGCAAATCTCACACGCCTTCTCGCACATAATCGA
>JAEEGL015002311.1_pt1 | contig 14446 bp, 14 predicted proteins | sample 9134231 | NCBI WGS metagenome assembly JAEEGL01 (sample SAMN16246548, study PRJNA631951) | gut metagenome | biome: gut microbiome; feature: rumen; material: fiber-attached | host: Bos | place: Iran: Karaj | collected 2018-10
AATTTGAGATTTTTAAAAGCCATTATAATATATAATGGTCTTTTATTTTTCTTTATGGTATAATATCCTCGTTTAGGAGGTATTTATTATGATCTATAATCAAATACTAGTTCGCTTTGGCGATTTAACTTTAAAAGGAAAGAATCAAAAAGTTTTTTTAAAAACATTATATAAATTATTTAGTCAAAAGATGGATGGATTAAAGGTGGATGTTGAATATTTATTTGATAGAATATTCATTCATTTAAATGATGAGGATGTTAATAAGGTTATAGAAAGATTAAATTTAGTTTCAGGTATTTCATCTTATTCACTTGTTTTAAAATGCTCAAATGATTTAGAGGATATTAAAATTAAATCTAAGGAATTAATGGATGAAGTAGTTAAAACTAAAGTAACATTTAAGGTTAACACAAGAAAAAGATATAAAGATTATCCAATGCATTCAATGGATGTTACAAAGGCAGTTTCTGCTTATATTTTAAAAAATAATCAAAATTTAGTTGTTGATGTTCATAATCCAGAGGTTGAATTAAACATTGAAATTAGAGAAGATGGAGCATATTTATTCAATACTCATATTAGAGCAATGGGAGGATATCCTGTTGGTGTTGCTGGTAAAGGCTTATTGATGCTTTCAGGAGGTATTGATTCACCTGTTGCTGGATATTTAGCGATGAAGCAGGGTGTTGAAATTGAATGTATTCATTTTGAATCTACACCATTAACTTCAATTGAATCAGCACAAAAGGTTGTTGATTTAGTTAAAAAGCTTGCTAAATATGCACCTAATAATAAAATTAATGTACATATGGTTCCTTTTAAGGAATTGCATATGGCTTTATTAGATAATGTACCTGAATCTTATAATATTACAATTATGAGAAGAATGATGTATAGAATAGCTACTAAATTAGCTATTAAAAAGGATTGCTTATGTTTAATAAATGGTGAATCTGTAGGACAGGTTGCATCACAAACATTAGGTTCAATTAATACAATTAATTCAGTAACTAATTATCCAATCATAAGACCTTTATGTACATATGATAAGGTAGATATTATTACCTTATCTAAAAAGATTGATTGTTATGATTTATCAATTAAGCCATTTGAGGATTGTTGTACTGTGTATGTACCTAAAGCACCAGCAACAGCCCCTAAAAAATATTTAGCTGAAAAATATGAAGAAGCCTTCGATTATGAAAAAATGGTTGATTGGTGTGTAGAAAATACTAATAGTATTACTATTTCTAAGGATTCTAATTTAGATTTTACAATGGAAGGATTGGAAGTTAGAGAAGTAATTAAGGAATTAAAGGAGCAAGGAAGATGTTAACAAGCATTGATAATCCTAAGATTAAAGCTCTTTTAAAATTAAAGGCATCAAAGGAAAGAAAAAAAGAAAATAAATTTATAGTAGAAGGTCCACATTTAGTTAAGGAAGCTAGAAATTTAAATTTATTAATTGAGGCTTATAGCATAGAAGAAAAGGAAGGCTATATTCAAATTTCTAAGCAAATAATGGATAAAATTGCTGATACGGATACAACAGTTACTGAAATTGGATTATGTAAAATGCTTAATTCAAATCTAGTAACAGATAAAATCTTGATTTTAGATAAGGTTCAAGACCCAGGAAATCTAGGCGCTATAATGCGTTCAGCAAATGCTTTTGGTTTTAAGACAATTGCTTTAGGTGAAGGAACTTGTGATATTTATAATTCAAAGGTTATAAGATCAAGCCAGGGTGCTATTTTTAAATTAAATTTCATAAATGTTAATATAGTTGAATTCTTAAAAAAATTAAATGATTATGATATATATGGAACAAATGTTATTAATGGTATAGAGCTTGATAATGTAAAAAAGACTAAAAAAATGGCCATCATTTTAGGAAATGAGGGCAATGGAATAAGCGTTCTAGTAAACAATGCTTTAAAGAAAAATATTTATATTCCAATGGAAAATACTGAATCTTTAAATGTAGCTATAGCTGCATCTATCATAATGTATAAATTAAGATAAAAAAAGAAGATGAATTATTCATCTTCTTCATCATCTTCATTTATTGTATATAGTGGTTGAATGCTTGGATCAAGATCTTTAACTTTAAACATTTTAGATGTGAATAAAATACCATCTAAATGATCATATTCATGCTGGAATACAATTGCTGGATAACCAAATAATGTTAATTTAACAGTTTTGATTTTATTTGTAGCAATATCAAGTAAGCTACATTTAGCAATTATTTTTAAATGTCTTGGTGTGACTAATTGATTTGTTGGTCTTGTTACTGATAAACAGCCTTCACCACCAGGAAGATAAGTCATTTCTTGGCTCTTCCAAATGATTTCAGGGTTAATTACAACAAATGCATATTTTGTTTGTTTTTCATCTAAGAAATCTGTTGTGTTCATCGCAAACATTCTTATGTTTTGACCAACCTGAGGAGCAGCAATACCAACTCCTGGTCTAATACCATATTTAGCGCACATTTCTTCGTTTTCTGAAATTACTAAATATTGAAATAAATTCTTAGCTACCTCAAGATCATTACTGCTTAATGGTAGTCTAACTCTTTCACATTTTTCATTTAAAGAAGGAGTACCTTCTTTTACAATATCCTTATCTAAATACATAATTATCACCAATAAGGATTATAACATAAATATAAAATAAAAAGAAAGAAAAAAGAAAATTATGGATGATATATATGATTTAATTGATGATTATTTTAATAAATTAATTGCATTGCCTCAATTCAAAAGATTACAAGAATTAAAAGAAATTATTAAAAAAAAATATTCATTATTAATTGTAGGCTTTAAAACTAATGAGGCTAATTATGAAGAAGCTAAAAGATATAAAAATTATATGGCTGATTTTGATGCTTTAAGAAATAAGCTTGTTGAATCTAAAAGAAAGCTTTATGAAAAAGAAGAGGTTAAGGAATATTTTTCTTTAGAGCACGAAATTCAAGAAATAATTAATAAAGATATGGATTTATTAAAAGAAACCATTTCAAAAGATTATTTAAAACCAAGAAAATGTATGCTGTCAAGAAAAAATGCTTGACAGCCATTTTTATTATGATATAATTGTAATGTATTTTATGGAAAAAGGAGTGTAGAATATTATGGTAAAATTAAGATTACAAAGATTTGGTGCTCATAAGGCTCCAAAATATCGTATTGTTGCTGCTGACTCAAGAAGCCCTAGAGATGGTAAGTTCTTAGAAGTAGTTGGTACTTATAACCCACTTACTAACCCTGCAACAGTTACATTAGATGCAGAAAAGATCCAAGCATGGATTGCTAAAGGTGCACAACCAACAGTTACTGTAAAGAATATTTTAGTTGCTAATAAAGTAATCACAAAGTAAGAGGTGCGCTACAATGATAAATTTTGAAGAGTTAATTAAAGCTTTAATTCTTCCTTTAGTAGCTTATCCTAATGATGTTTGTATTACTTGCAGCTCTGAAGAAGAAGGTAACCTAGATTTTCAAGTTAAGGTTAATCCTAACGATTTAGGCCGTGTAATTGGTAAGGGCGGCGCAATTGCTAAGGCAATTCGTACAGTTCTTTACGCTGCTGCTTCAAAAGAAGGAAAAAAGATTCACCTTGATATTGATGCTAAGTAATTAATAGAAGCTATTGATTTTCAATAGCTTTTTTTCTTTATAAAACTATTTAATTATTGTATAATTAAAATATATATAATAAGGGGTAGCCTATGAATTATTATAAATGCGGTCATATTATGACAACTCACGGTTTAAAGGGAGATTTGAAAATTAAAAATTTATCTGATTTTGATAGATTTAAAAAGAATAACAAATTATATATTTTACATAACGATGAATATATTTCAGTTATAGTTAATAAATCTTCACCATTTAAGGATAATACATTATTAGTTTCATTTAAGGATTTATTAGATATTAATTTAGTAGAAAAATATCATGGAGATGATATTTATATTTCTGATTTAGAAAGAGAAAATGATGAATTAGATGGAGATTATTATTATTCTGATTTGGTTGGAAAGATGGTTGTTAACCAAAACGGAGTTGAAAAAGGTATTGTTTTAGAAATAAAAGAATTACCTCAATGTGATTATTTAGTAGTAGATTATAATAAAAAGAATGTTTTAGTTCCTTTTATTGATGAATTTATTATAGAAGTTACAGATGAAAAAATAATAATTAATGAAATTGAGGGATTATTTTGAAAATAAAAATATTAACACTTTTCCCAAAAATGTTCGATGGCTTTTTAAGTGAATCAATTATCAAAAGAGCCATTGATAAAAATATAGTTAATATAGAAATTATCGATATGAGGCTTTATTCATTAGATAAGCACCATCATGTTGACGATACACCTTGTGGTGGAGGTGCTGGAATGGTATTGGCCTGCGATGTTGTAGATAGAGCTATAAAAGCTAATGATTCAAATTCATATAAAATACTAATGACTCCTCAGGGAAGACCTTATAACCAAGATATAGCATTAAATTTAGCTAAAGAGGATGAATTAATGCTTATATGTGGTCATTATGAGGGCTTTGATGAAAGAATCAGAGATTATGTAAATGATGAAATTTCAATCGGAGATTATGTATTAACAGGAGGAGAGCTTCCTTCTATGATAATTACTGATTCGATAACAAGATTATTAGATAATGCAATTAAAGAAGAATCTTATGAAGGTGATTCTTTTATGGATGGATTGTTAGAGTATCCTCAATATACTAGACCCATTGAATATAATGGCAAAAAGGTGCCTGAGGTATTATTGAGTGGAAATCATGCCTTAATAAATAAATTTAGAAGAAAAGAATCATTAAGAAAAACTTTGAAAAGAAGACCAGATTTAATAGAAAAAGCAAATTTAAGTAAGGAAGATTTAAAGATGCTAGAAGAAATAAAGGAGGAAGATAAAATATGAGAACATCAGGAATTTTACTTCATATTTCATCTTTACCATCTAAATATGGAATTGGTACATTAGGAGCTGAGGCTTATAAATTTGTAGATTATTTAGCTAAAGCAAATCAGCATATTTGGCAAATATTACCTTTAGGTCCTACAACTTATGGGGATTCTCCATATTCATCTACATCAAGCTTCGCATTTAATCCTTACTTTATTGATTTAGAGCTTTTAGTTAAGGATGGTTTGATTTTAGAATCAGATTTACCTATTAATTTTGAATCAAGAGAAGTTGATTATGGATATTTATTTAATACTAGAAATGAAATTTTACATAAGGCTTTTTTAAATAGAAGCATTTATGAAAAAGAATTTTTAGAATTCTTAAATAAAGAATCTTATTGGTTAGATGATTTTGCTTTATTTAATTTATTAAAAAAGGAACATGAAAATAGACCATGGAATGAATGGTATGATGATTTTAGATATAAAAAGGATTCAGCTATTGAATGGGCAAAATCTGAATTTGAAGAAAAGATATTAGAAGAAAAATTTATTCAATTTTTATTTGTTAAGCAATGGATGAAGCTTAAAGCTTATGCTAATAAAAAAGGAATTGAAATAATGGGTGATATGCCTATCTATTGTTCTTATGATTCAGCAGATGTATGGGCTAATCCATCTAATTTCTTATTAGGTGATTATTTATTACCTAAATGCGTTGCAGGATGTCCACCTGATGCCTTCTCATCAACTGGTCAGCTTTGGGGAAATCCTATTTATGATTATAAGAAAATGAAAGAAAATCATTATTCTTGGTGGGTGTCTAGAGTAAAGCATCAGCTAGAAATGTTTGACATTTTAAGAATTGATCATTTTAGAGGCTTTGCAGGATATTATACAATTCCTTATGGAGCAAATGATGCTGTAAATGGAAAATGGGAAGAAGGACCAGGCTATGAATTATTTAAAGAAATTGAAAAGGCTTGTCCTAATTCTAAAATAGTAGCTGAAAATTTGGGATTCTTAACAAAGGATGTTTTTGATTTGTTAAAAAAGTGTGGCTATCCAGGAATGAATATATTCCAATTTGAGCTTGGTGATGGAATAAAAAATATTCCACTTAAAAAGCCTTATAAGCCAAATACTATTTTTTATTCAGGTACACATGACAATAAAACTATTATGTCATTTTATACTGAATTAAATGCTAAAAATAAAGCTTTAGTTGATAAGCTTTGCAATATAACTCTTTTGGATAGACCTAATTTAAAAATAATTGAATTCTGTTTTAATACAGATTGTAATTATGTAATAATTCCTTTCCAGGATTATTTAGGCTTAACTGATAGATATGGAAGAATGAATACTCCATCTACAGTTGGCGCAAATTGGCGCTTTAGATGCTATAAAGAAGATTTTTCAAATGAATTAAATGATTATATAAAGAATTTAAGTATAAAATATAACAGATAGGAGGATGAAATAATGGCTTTTAATTATTTGATTACATCAGATGATTTTTTAGCTGCTAAAGGTAAAATTGAAGAAATAAAAAATGCTTTAGATTCATCCTATGAGGAATCAAATTATGATTTAGAAGATGATAGCATCTACAATGTAATAGATGAATTATCAACTATTTCTCTTTTTGATAATCCAAAATTTGTTGTTTTAAAAAATTCATCAAAATTATTCAATTTAAAAAATGATTCCTTAAAGGAATTATATAAGGCAATGAATAATATTGATTCTCAAAATGTTTTGATTTTGTTATTTTTAGATAATGCTGACTATAAAAATGATGTTTTTGAAACATTAAAAAGATACGCAACATTAATAGATGTAAGAATTAAAAATGTTGCTAAAGATCAATTTTCCATAAATTATTTAAATGAAGCAGGATATGTTATTGAACCTGACGCTTTAAATTTATTGTTAACTTATGTTGATAGCTTATATAGCTTAAGGGTTTCTTTAGATGAACTAATATGCTATAAGATGGAAGATAAGAAAATAAATATTCAAGATATCAAAAAGATGATTAATCCACCTTTAGAGGATAATATTTATTCAATAATTGATGCAGTTATAAATAATGATAAAAAAAGAAGCTTCGAATGCTTGAGGGATTTGAAGCTTCATAGTGTTAAATCAAGCTATGTTATATCTTTATTAATTAATAAATTTCAAGAGATGTACAATGTTTCAATTTTAGTTAAAGCTAATACTAATCAAAATGATATAGCTAATATCTTTAATGTTAAGCCAGGAAGAGCTTATTATATGATTAAGGCTGCTAAGAGCAGTAGTGCTAATCAAATAAAAAGAAATTTAGATATCTTAAATCAAATCGATTATGATATTAAATCTGGTAAAAAGGATGAGAACTTAGCTTTAGAATTATATTTATTGCAATAAAAAAACGCCTTCGGGCGTTTTATTATTTATAAGATTAAAAACTATAAAGAGTTAACATGGAAGGCTAATTCAGACTTATGTCTTGCTACATAATTCTTTTTAACGATTCCCTTAGCTAAAGCCTTATCTAACTTCTTATAAGCTAAATTTAAAGCAGCTTGAGCCTTTTCCTTATCCTTAGCCTCTACAGCAACCATTACAGCCTTCATAGATGATTTTAATGATGATTTGAATGCTACGTTTGCTTGTCTTGACTTTTCGTTTGTTTTTACACGTTTGATTTGTTGCTTAATATTTGCCATAGTTTCTCACCTCACTATCACATGCAGTTGTTATTATATCATTATAAATATGTTAAATCAAGAAAAAAATTAAAAATATTAATTGTATTAATTTTGGATAAATAATTCATTATTTAAAAGAAAAATGTTATAATTAATCATATGAGGTGCGCTTCCATGAATGAAAAATATAATGATAAGCTACTAGCAATTATAAATCAGCTATTAGATTTAGGAAAAAGAAATAGATTATTAAATTATAGAGATAGTGGTTTAAAAACTTTAAAATTGTTAAATACAAATGTTGATGAATTATTTAGAGGTATAAAGGATCATAAGGAATATACCTTTTTTAAGACTGATTCATATGTTAATGATATTTTAAATGAATTTAAAGTTGATCCTGAAGATCCGTCTTCTTTAAGAGAATTAGATAGAAGAGTTTTTGAAGCTACAAATGATAAATTAGAAAAAAATGTTTTATTAGCTTATAAAAGAAGCTATCCTTTAGATAAGGTTTTAAAGGGCTTGATGAAGGAATTTAAATCATCAATTACTGAAAAAGGTATTAATTCATTATATTTATCTTTTGGCTTTGTTCATTATGTAGAAGAAGAAATTGAATATATTGCTCCACTACTTTTAATTCCTGCTGATTTGGATAATGAAACAGGAGATTATATTTTAACAGAATATGAGGATGACGTTTTATTAAATCCTACTTTAAAATATTATTTTAAAACATTATTTGGAATTGAAATTCCTGATTACAATAATGATGCATTACAAACATATATTAAAAAATGTGAGGATGTATTACCACCTGAAATTTTTATTGAAAAAAGTTCAGCCTTAGGTATTTATTCATTCTATAAGATGAATATGTATAATGATTTAAAGCAAAATCAGGATATCGTTATTCAAAATAAAAATATTAGAGCCTTACTTGGAGATTCAAGTGCTTTATCTGACGAAAAATTAAAGGATGCAGATATTTTCCCTGTTGTTAACTGCGATTCAAGTCAGCTACATGCCATTGAGCTTGCAGCCCAAGGAAAATCATTCTGTTTACAAGGACCTCCAGGTTCTGGTAAGAGCCAAACTATTACGAATATGATTTCTTCAATGCTAGGAAATGGTAAAAAGATTTTATTCGTTTCAGAAAAAATTGCTGCCTTAAATGTCGTATATGAAAATTTAAGAAGAGCTAAGCTAAATGATTTTGCAATAGAACTACATTCTAATAAAGCAAATAAAAAAGAATTTATTGCTAATTTATATAGAACAGCAACCTTACCTCGTTATGATGTTGATTTTAAAACGAGATTTTTAGGTGCGCGTTATGAATCATTAAAAATATCATTAAAGCAATATGAATCAGAGCTTCATCAATTTATTCCATCACTTGATGTTACATTAGCTGATTTATATTCAATGTATATGAATACAGATGCAGAGCCTGCTAATTTTAGTGTTGTTATTGAAAATAAGAACTTATATGATTTAGATGGAGCATTTAACGCATTTGTTAATTATGTAAGCTTTACTAAATCAATGGATAAGGATTATAGAAAAAGTGCATTCTATGGCTTAAATAAAATAGATGGACAATATATTACATTTGGCTTTAATAAAGATATTGAACAATCTACTAAATTATTAGATCAATTATTAGAATTTAAGGCTAAGCTATATAAAATTACTGAATCTTTACCTATTAATAGTATAACTGATGCTACAAAGGTTATTTTATTAATTTCAAAATTAATTAAATTAAAAACATATAATGCTAATTATTTAAACGCCAAAGCAAGAGAAAAGGTTATTAATGCTTTAGATAGCTATTTAACAATATCTAAAACAATTGATGCAAGCTATTTTGATATTTATGATAAAAAGATTATTAATGAGGATTTAGAATCATTATTATTTAACTATAAGAAAAATAATACAGGCTTATTTAAAAATAAGGAATTTAAGGAATTAAATGAAAAAATATTATCTTATAGAAAAGAAAAGGCTAAGCCTGAGGTTTTAATTTCTGATTTAGAAAATCTAATTAAAATAAAGAAAAATATTTTAATTTCATCAAATTTTGCATCAACAATTACTAAATTTTATGGTTCAATGAATGGCCTTGATATTAAACAAGCATTAACAGATTTAAGATTAATTAATACAACAAGTGATTATATTTTAAGTGTAGAAGATTTTAAAAAGATTGTTAAGGAATTTAGTCCATTCCCAATTGATTTAGATGATTTTAAAAATAAATGTGCTAATTTATCTAGCTTATCTAAAATATTCTATATTAAAAAATATAATATTTTTGAATTGCCTTTAGAAGAAATATCTGAAAAGATTCATAAGATAAGCGTTGAAAGAAACGATGTTGAAATATATCAGCATGTAAATAGAGCTGTAAGTACAATTAATACATATGATGCTTTAGAATTTTTACATGAATATTTAGATAAGAATTTGCCTTTAGAGGATTTACCATATGTTTATAAAAAGACATTCTTATTCGAAATGATTAAAGATATTACAAGACAATCTAAGGTCTTAAGTGATTTTTCAAGCTTGTATGAAGATGAAATGGTTGATGATTTTAGAGAATTAGATGAAAAGACTCTAAATATCAATAGAGATTATATTATATCCCTAAACAGCCAAAAAAGACCTGATGAGACAGTTATTGAAGGTTCTCAATTTAAGGTTTTATCAAGAGAATTTGAAAAGAAGACAAGACAGCTTCCTATAAGAAGCTTACTAGAACAAATTTTTGAGCTTGTTTTAGATATTAAGCCAGTATTTTTAATGAGTCCTTTATCAGTATCTACATATTTGGCTTCTAAATTAAATATGTTTGATGTTGTTATATTTGATGAAGCATCACAAATATTTGCATCAGATGCCTTAGGTGCAATTTATCGTGCAAAGCAATGTATCGTTATTGGTGATACTAAGCAAATGCCACCTACTTCATTCTTCCAAGCTGATTTTGGTATGGAGGATGAAGAACTAGACTTAGAATCTATTTTGGATAAGGCATCTTATACATTTGATATGACTGCCTTAAAGTGGCATTATAGATCTAGATCAGAAGAATTAATTACTTTCTCAAATCAATCATTCTATGATAATAATTTAATAACTATTCCTCAATCTAAAAAGCATGAGGAAGGATTTGGTATTGATTTTGTATATGTAGAAGATGGTATTTATGATGCTCAAGCAAGAACTAATCCAATTGAGGCAAAGCGTATTTGTGATATGGTTTTTGAACATTTCCAAAATTCAAATAAATCATTAGGTGTTGTAGCATTTTCTAATGTTCAAGCTGAATTAATTCAATCATTAGTTGAAAAGCAAAGGGCAAAGTACCCTGAATTTGAAAAATGGTTTGATGAGGAGTCAGATGAACCATTCTTCGTTAAAAATCTAGAAACAGTTCAAGGTGATGAAAGAGATAGAATTATCTTTTCTATTTGTTATGGTTATAATAAGGAAGGTAAATTCTATCAAAGATTTGGACCACTTAATAATGTAGGTGGTGAAAGAAGATTAAATGTTGCTGTAACAAGAGCTAAATATAACGTTACTGTTGTTTCTTCAATTCAAGCTGATGATATTTCTACAGATAATACAAATTCTTTAGGTGTTCATTTGTTAAAGCAATATTTAGAATTTGCAAATAATGTTAATACAACAAAGAATTTCAATGAATCTGAAAATGGTGTAATTAACTCTATTAAGAAATATTTAGAGTCATTAGGCTATAGCTGCTTAACTAATTATGGTTCTTCATCATTTAAGGTTGATATTGCAGTTAAAAAGGATGATGAATTTGTTATGGCTATAATGCTTGATAGCCAAAATGAATTTAAATCTAATTTAACAGATAAATATCGTTTAGAAAAATTATTGCTTGAACGTTTAGGCTGGAGATATTTTAAACTTTATTCAACTGCTTGGGTAAATGAAAATGAGGATGAAAAGAAGAGATTAAAGGAAGCCTTAGAAAATAATGAAGAACTAGAAGAAAAGCGTCAGGTATTAGATGAGGATATTTCTTACTTAAAGGTTGATACATCAGATGATGCCTTAGAGGCTGTATTTGATGAATATAATCCATTGAATGATGAATTGGGAAGAGAATATTTAAGAATGTATGATATGACTCATTTAATTAAAGAAATTATTAAAAGAGAAGCCCCAATTCATGAAGAATTATTATTTAAGCGTATAGCTCAAATAACTGAAAAGCCTAAAGTTAATAATCAATTAAGAGAAGAAATCTTAGATAATATGCCAAAAGACATTTATAAAACTGGAGATTTCTATATGAATGATACAAATATGAAGATTTCTTTAAGAATTCATTTTGATAGAGAGCCTCAATTTATTCATCCTGATGAATTAATTGATGGTGTTTATAAAACTATTAAGAAGAATAAAGGTATTTCAGTTGATGGCTGTTATAGAACAATAGCTTTATTATTAAATTATGAAAAGATTACTCCTAATTTAAGAAAAGCATTAGAAGCTGCAACTTTAGAATTAAAACAAAGAGATTTAATTTTCCAAAAGAAGGAAGCATTATTTGTTAAAAAATAAGCACTTTAGGAAGTGATATTATGAAAATTTTATTAGTTGAAGATGATAAAGAAATATCATCTGCCGTTTCAAAGGCAATAAAAATGTCAGGATATGAGTGTGATCAAGCATATGATGGTCAAGAAGCAATTGATGCGATTGAATATGTTAAATATGATGTTATTGTTATGGACATTATGATGCCTAAAATGGATGGTATAACTGCAGTTAAATACATAAGAAGAACTAATAATCATGTACCTATTATTATGCTTACAGCCTTATCAGAAACAGATGATAAGGTTACAGGCCTTGATGCAGGAGCTGATGATTATTTAACTAAGCCTTTTATGGTTAAAGAGCTTTTAGCAAGAATAAGAGCTTTAACTAGAAGAGGTGATACAATAGTTGATAATAAAAAGATAGGTAATGTTATATTAGATAGTCAATCATTTGAAATTAAAACTGATAATAAGGCTGTAAGATTAACTAATAAAGAATATAAATTAATGGAATTATTAATTAAAAATAAAAACCAAATTTTATCAACAGAACGTATTATGGATGAAATTTGGGATTTAGAAAGTGATGCTGAAATAAATGTTGTTTGGGTATTTATTTCTACATTAAGAAAAAAGCTTGATTCCATTGAATCAAATTATGAAATAAAAGCTGTAAGAGGCTTAGGATATCGTTTGGAGGAGAAAAAGTGATTAAAAAATTAAGAATAAAGCTTATTCTTTTAACAATGATTTCTGTTATTGCTGTTTTAGCTATAATTATGACTACAATTAATGTTTCAAATTATGTTAAAACAACAAATGATATTGATTCAATTATGAATAAATTAATTGAGCATGGTGGAAGCTTTGATGATTTCATGCCTGATGATGCAAGGATTAGGACAAATGATGATGCTAATAATCCATTTAGGCCAGGTGATATGGGAAGAGAGACACCTTTTGAAACAAGATTTTTCGTTGTAACATTTTCTCTTACAGATGATACAACAACTGTAAATGTTAAAAATATCTCGATTGAAGAAGATGAAGCTTTATCTTTAGCAAAAAGTGTTTTAAGCAAAGAAAGAGGATATAAAAATTATTATAGATTTAGAGTTGTAAAAGATGCTGATAAGATTAATATATTTTTTGTAGATTCTGAAACTAGGTTAACTCAAATTACTACATTTTTAAATTTAAGCTTATTAATATCTTTTATATCAATTGTTGTAGTATTTATATTTATATTTTTATTATCTAAAAAAATTATTAAACCAATTAGTGATGCATATGAAAGACAAAAAAGGTTTATTACTAATGCTGCTCATGAATTAAAAACACCATTAACTGTTATTTCAGCTAATAATGAAATGATAGAATTAACAAATGGTGAATCTGATTTAACATTGAGCATTAATAAGCAAATTGTTAGAATGAATAATATGGTTAAAAATTTATCAGCCTTATCTAAAATCGATGAGGAAACTAATTTAAAAAAAGCTGATTTTAATTTAATTGAGACATTAGATGATATGATTGAATCTTATTCAGATTCCTTTAATGAAAAGAAAAAAGTAATTAAGAAGGATTATAATGAAGAAATCAAATATTTAGGTGATGAAGGCTTAATTAGACAATTATTTTCAATCATTTTAGATAATGCTTTAAAATATTCAAAAACTTTTTTAAATGTTAAAGCTTATAAATCAGGAAAAAAGACAATTATTAGCTTTATTAATGATGCATCTAAAATTGAAATAGGTAATTTAGATAAATGCTTTGAAAGATTTTATCGATTTGATGAATCAAGGGCTTCAATGATAGAAGGTTCAGGAATTGGTCTTTCAATAGCAAAAGAAATTATTGAGCTTCATAAGGGAGATATTCATGCGATAGGGCATGAAAATAATGTATTTGAGATAAAGATTATATTATAAGAAAAGAGGCATTTTATGCCTCTTTTAAATATTTATCTAAATATATTTTCCAATCAGTTAAATTTTCTTCCTCAAAGAAATTATATAAAAATTCAACTATTATATTATGTCTTTTTATAGCCATTTCTTTACCCTTATCAGTTAGCATCATATCCTTTAGCTTCAATAGCTTTTCAAACCAATGATTTATCATAGTAGAGGTAGTACTCTTTTGATACGCATCTTTTGTCATATTTAGATTAGGGAAAATATTCTCATCAAATATA
>JAEEGL015223013.1_pt1 | contig 14446 bp, 14 predicted proteins | sample 9134231 | NCBI WGS metagenome assembly JAEEGL01 (sample SAMN16246548, study PRJNA631951) | gut metagenome | biome: gut microbiome; feature: rumen; material: fiber-attached | host: Bos | place: Iran: Karaj | collected 2018-10
CATGAAGTTAAATATTATCCCATTCAGACAGGTAAGCTCAGACGGTATTTTTCATGGCAGAATTTTATGGATGCCCTTAAAATTCCTGTCGGTATTTTGCAAGCCATTTGGATTGTTTTTAAAGAAAAGCCCGATGTGATTTTTTCAAAGGGCGGCTTTGTCTCTTTCCCCGTTGTCGTTGCAGGATTTGTTTGTCGTGTTCCTGTTGTGATGCACGAGTCGGATGTGACGCCGGGTCTTGCCAATAAGATGTCTCTGCCGTTTGTCAGCAGGTTTTTTACAACGTTTGACGATACGGTTAAATATGTTCGAAATAAGGCTAAGGTTGATTGTGTCGGACCTGTTATGTCGAACAGGTTTGAAAATGCCAGTAAGGAAAGAGGCTATAAGTTTTGTCGCTTCAGTGAAGATAAGCCGGTTTTACTTTTTATGGGCGGAAGTTTAGGCGCTAAAAGTTTGAATGAGACGGTTCGTCGCCATATACCGACATTGCTCAAAAAGTACCAAATTATACATTTGTGCGGCAGGGGGCAGGAAGATGATTCTTATGTGGCGCCGGAATATCGTCAATTTGAATATGTCGATTCGGAATTAAAAGATTTGATGGCGATTTCCGATGTTGTGATTTCACGTGCCGGATCAAATGCTATTTTTGAGCTTTTAAGTCTTTCTAAACCGATGATATTGGTGCCGCTTCCGACAGCTTCAAGCAGAGGAGAGCAGATGCTCAATGCGAAATCTTTTCAGGCAAAAGGGTTTTGTGAAATTATTCCGGATGAAAAACTTTCGGATGCGAGGTTGTTCTTAGATACGATAGAAAGTGTGTATTTACATAAAGACGAATATGCAAGCAGGATGAAAGAAGCCGGATTTAATGCAATTAATAATTTTGATTTGGCTCAAAAAATTATTGATTGTGCGCATCAAAAATAAATTGACAATTTTGACATCATTTTTTATATTGGCACCAGTTGAATATATTTGTGTCACTTAATATCATTTTGCTTATGAAAAATTTTGTGAATTTTGAAAGGGCTTATTCCGCTCTTATTGATGCCAAGAATGCAATCAACGGTGTTTCAAGCAGACATCTGAGCGAATATGGCGGCAATGAGGTGCGGGCAAGACACCGGACGTGCGTCAACGGGATTGATGTCGCCCTTACGGAGTTGCGTCGTTGGTTTAAGGAGCATTTTCCGAAGACCAGAGTTGACGCTTTCCATTCCGATCAGTTTACTTTTGAGGGGTTCTTTGATATGCTCAAACGCTATCCGGAACTTGCCAAAGAAAACGAGTCGGCTCTTCGATCGCTGTTGTCGAATATGAAAGGCGGCAACCCCGTGAGTATGAGGATTGACAAGATTCCTGACATTTCGGAGTTTATCAAGTAGCCTCAAGAATGAGCAAAACCCGCACTTCAAAAGGTGCGGGTTTTGTTTTGACTGTTGTGTCTTACTGATAGATGAACTCCTTAATCAGCGTTTCGAGTGCCCAGGCCGGCGAGGCCAGCGGGAAAACTTCTTCCTGTCTGCGTCGGTAGAGTTCCAGATAGCACATCTCGAGGATGCTTACCTGACGACCGTGTTCGTCGAGAGCCTTTTTCGGCATGTAGGCGTAGGTGTCGAAATTTTCGAGAACGAAACGGACGACATTGTCATCCTTCATAGCGAAGGGCGCCAGCTCGCGCTTGCCGGTGATCTCGAGGAGCCTTGCCTTGTTCGGCATCTTCACATTGAAGCGGAAGATTGCCTCGGTGTAGGGCCACAGATTCTGCCAGTTGTAGAGCTGGTTCATCTTGTCGTAGAAGCCGCGGTGGTCGCCGATGAAATGGCCGAAACCTTCGACCGATTCTTTGTTCTTTTCGCAGAATGCGAGGAAGTTTTTGGCAACCTTCAGCTGTTCGAGAGAGGCTGCGCCTTCTTCCGTCATGTCTTTGACAAGAGCGCCATAAGCGTCGCGGAGGTACTCGTTAATGGCTTTGGCCATCTGGGTAGGGTTGAGAATGTTCGTTTTCTCTTCCCTCATTCTTTTGTAGTTCTTAAACATAATGATATAGGGAATAATGGGTTTTATAATCATAAATTAACTGGCTTACTTATATATTATTTTGTTTAATTTGTCAAGTTTTTTTTCCATTCGTATAAATTTTAGATAAATCTTGTCTTTTTGCTATAAAATATGCTAAGCGATTGTTTATGAAACCATTGTCTGTATATTTTCATTGGCCATATTGCAAAAGCAAGTGTCCTTACTGTGATTTTTTTAAGCTTGTTCAAAAAAATGTCGATCAGGCATCTGTTGTCGACGGCTATATAAAAGAGCTTGATTATTATCACCAAATTTTGCCAGATTATTGTGTTCAATCCGTTTTCTTCGGCGGAGGAACACCGTCTCTTTTGAATCCTTTGTATGTTGAGCGTTTGATTAACCATGTGTTAAGCCTTTGGTGCGTGGATAAAAATTGTGAAATTACTTTGGAGGCTAATCCGAATTCTAACCGTCATCAGATGTTTTCGGATTTAAAACATGCGGGAGTCAATCGTCTTTCTTTGGGTGTTCAGGCTTTGAATGACCAAGATTTAAAGTTTTTGGGGCGCACGCATACGCTTGTTGATGCTCGTCAAAGTATTGAAGAGGTTTTAACGGTCTTTGATAATCATTCAATGGATTTGATTTATGCCCGTCCGAATCAGAATTTAGACGTTTGGCTGCAGGAATTAAACGAAGCCGCTCATTTTGGTTTTAAGCATTTGTCGCTTTATCAATTAACGATAGAAGAAGGAACGGTTTTTGAGAAAAAAGGGATTCAAGCCTTAGAAGAAGGAAAAGCAGCCGAAATGTATTCAAAAACCGTCGAATTTTTGAGACACAACGGATATCCGCGTTATGAGGTATCTAATTTTGCGCCGGCATCTTTTGAGTCTGTTCATAACAAATGCTATTGGCAAGGTGATGAATATATCGGTATCGGGCAAAGTGCCCACGGCAGGTTTAAAGTCCGGGGCAAGCATTATGCGTCAGTTCATCCGCATCAATTTGAAATTTTAAGTCATGATGAACGAGCGGAAGAGCTTGTGATTATGGGATTAAGGCTTCAAAAAGGTATTGAAAAACAACATTTTAAGGATATATGCGGTGTTGATTTTGATGCGTTTGTAAATCAAGATAAGCTTTACGATATGGTCTCAAAAGGGTTGCTTGTTGATGAAAAAGGTTGTGTCAGAGCTACGGATAAAGGTTTTCTCATTCTTGATAAAATCATTGAAAATTTGTGTGTGTAAAAAGTCTTTATAACCTAAACAACTGCTTGCCAGATAAAAAAAAATGTTTTAGATTGTTTGCAGTTTTTAAGAGGTTTTTCATGCGTCGTTGTATCAAAAACATATTGTCTTTTATGTTGGTCGTGTTTGCGTTTCCAAGCATTGTTTTTGCTGCATCCGATCCTCAAAAGCCGCCTAAAGAATGGCTGACCTTTCTCGAAAATTTAAAACAGGAGATGATTTCAAAAGGAATTTCGGAAAAGACGATCAAACAAGCCTACGGCAAAGAAACATATTATCATCCGAAGCCCGAAGTTATCATGCAGGATAAAAAACAGGTCGAGTTTGTTTTAACGTCGAGGGACTATTTAAATCGTTTGGTCAGCGAAAGCAGAGTTGCGCACGCAAGAGAACACTACAAAAATTTGAAAAAGAAATATGCCTCGATTGAAAAGGAATTCGGCGTTCCTGTTTCGTTTTTAACGTCATTTTGGGCGGTGGAGACAAATTTCGGGCAAAATAAGGGTAAATATCATTTAATTGACGGATTGACCAATCTGAGCTATAAAAATCGCCGCGCCAAATTTTTTAAAAATGAGCTTTATCATGTCCTTCAGATTATGGATAAATTCGATTTATCAAATGATAAAATGCTCGGCTCCTGGGCCGGTGCAATGGGACATTTTCAATTCATGCCTTCGACATATAATGCTTATGCCATAGACTATGATGAGGATGGCGTTATTGATATTTGGGATAGTTTCGATGATGCGATTGGTTCGGCGGCTAATTATTTAAGAGACTTAGGTTGGAAGATTGATGAGCCCTGGGGTGAGAAAGTCATTTTACCTTGGAATTTCGATTATACGCTGACGGGCTATAAAACGCGCCAAACAGTTGAAGAGTGGTCAAAACTCGGTGTGTTAAATAAAGCGGGGAAAAAATTATCAATTAATCCGGAGTTAAAAGCTTCAATTATCATTCCGGACGGGCGTAAAGGTCAACCGTATTTGGTTTTAGGTAATTTCAGGCGAATCATGATTTGGAACAGATCCGAAAATTATGCGCTTGCGGTTAGTTTGCTTGCAGATTATATTTTAAATTCGCAAAAATATACTCCGATTTCGGCTAAAGGGCAATATGCTTTAACGAATGAAGATGTATTAAAGGTTCAAAAATTTATGAATAAGACTTTGCATACTCACCTTAAAGAAGACGGTAAACTCGGACCAAAAACGAAAGAGGCCGTTAAAAAACTTCAGGCAAAAGCAAAAATGCACGAAGACGGATATCCCGATTATCATTTGTTAAAAAAGATTGATAATTATAATGCTAAACTGGGGTTTAATGTGCCGGTTCAGCCGAAGAAGCCGAAAAAACACTAAAATTAATGCCCTCAAAGGACGGAAATTTTCCGTTCTTTTTATTGTATAATCTCTAAATCTTGCTTGATGAGTTTAAAAAAAAAGGCTAATTTATGCTTAATATAACAAAAACAGAAAGACTGATATGACTAAGGCGAAATTACAAATTTTATTATTGCTTTTTATTTTATTCGGGTGTTCGTCTCATGGAACGCCTGAGCTTGCGGGGTTGTCTCCTAAAGCACAAGCCGTTGTAATCAAACAATATGGCGGGATCTATAAGGTTGGAAATCCTTATCAAATTATGGGACGATGGTATTATCCGAAAGAAGATTATCATTATTCGGAAGTTGGTATTGCCAGTTGGTACGGCGATGATTTTCATGCCAAAAAAACGGCTAACGGTGAAAGTTATGATATGAATACTTTAACGGCAGCGCACAGAACATTGCCTTTGCCCTCAATCGTTAAAGTAACGAATTTGGAAAACGGCAGGTCCCTTGTTTTGAGGGTTAATGATCGCGGTCCGTATGCAAAAGACAGGATTATCGATATTTCGAAACGCGGTGCGCAACTTTTAGGTTATCAAACGAAAGGAACGACTAAAGTTAAAGTCGAAATTATGGCCGAAGAGAGTAAAGCATTAAAAAATGCGCTTTTAGGTCAAGCCGTTGAAGTGCCTGTGTCAGAAGAAAAAAACAATGTTGTCGCTCCTGTTTCTGATATAAAAGTTTCGGGAGCAACATCCGCTCAAGGTCGTTTCATTCAGGCAGGCTCTTTCAGAGAAAAAGATTTGGCTTTGAATTTTGAAAACAAACTTAAAAAATTCGGTTCTACGGAAATTGAAGAAGCTTATGTCAACGGCGTGTTGTATTATCGTGTCCGTTTGGGACCGATTTATGATGAAGATGCGGCTCAAAATAAGCTTTTAGAGCTTCAGTCCGACGGGTTTAGAGATGCAAGAATTGTTCATAAATAAAGGAGAAAAAAATTGAAAAAAATAGTTTTATCGGCAGGTATGATCTTTTTGTTGGCGACAAAGGCGTATGCTTTTGAAACAGCCGCTAAAAACGCTATTTTGATGGATTTTGATACGGGAACATATATTTATACCAAAAATCATCAAGAGCCTATGGCTCCGGCTTCTATGAGCAAATTGATGACCGTTTATATTCTTTTTGCTCAGCTCAAAAGCGGTTTGCTTTCCTTAGATGATGAATTTACGGTTAGTGAAAATGCGTGGCGTAAAGGCGGTGCGGCGAGCGGCGGTTCGACAATGTTTTTAAAAATCGGGGAGAGTGTTAAAATTGATGATTTGCTTCGCGGCATTATCGTACAATCAGGTAATGATGCATGTATTGTAGCTGCCGAAAACATATCGGGTTCGGAAGAAGATTTTGCAAAATTAATGAATGAGACGGCTCAAAAAATAGGGTTGAAGAATTCTGTTTTTGCAAATTCAACGGGACTTCCTGATGAAAATCAACGTATGTCGGCTGAAGATTTAGCTGTTTTAGCGCGTGCGATTATTAAAGAATATCCTGAATATTATCACATTTTTCAAGAAAAAGAATTTGTTCATAACGGCATTAAGCAAGGTAATCGTAATCCGCTTTTATATTCCATGAGCGGAGCAGATGGCTTGAAAACAGGGCATACGGAAGAAGCAGGCTTTTGTTTGACAGGTTCCGCAGTCAGGGGTGATCGGCGCTTAATTGAGGTTGTCGGAGGTTTGTCCAGCAATAAAGAGCGTTCGGAAGAGTCCGAAAAGTTGATGAGTTACGGTTTTAGAGAATTTAAAAATTACAAAATTTTTTCGAAGGGCGATGTTGTTGATCAACTCAAAGTTTGGTATGGCGTTAACAAAACGGTTGATATGGTTGTTTTTGAAGATGTGATTTTGACGTTACAGAAAAATCAAGTTAAAGATTATCACGTCAAAGTCGTGTATAATGAACCTTTACATGCGCCTGTTAAAAAAGGGACCGTTATCGGTGCTGCGCATTTGATTTCTCCTTCCGGCGAAGTTCAAACCGTCAAACTGATTGCCGCTCAAGATGTGGCTCGTATCGGTATCTTTAGAAAGATGATTGAAAATCTCAAGTATTATTTGGGCGGAGCAAAATAATGAAAGTGCCTTTTATTACTTTTGAAGGCGGAGAAGGGAGCGGTAAATCAACTCAAATTGCTCTTTTAAGCGAATTTTTAAAGGGTAAGGGTATTGATGTCGTCGTTACCAAAGAACCGGGCGGAACACCGATAGGTCTTGAATTGAGAAAACTTCTTGTCGAAGGAGAAATTGATAAGATGGATGCTAATGCGGAAGCACTTTTGTTTTTTGCCGACAGGCGTATACACATGACGCAGAAGGTTTGGCCGTCTTTAGAAAAAGGGCTTTGGGTTATCAGCGATCGTTTTGCCGATTCTACGATGGCTTATCAATATTACGCTTACAACAAGCGCCTTTCTAAAGAAGATATTAATATGCTTTATCGATTTTCCGTCGGAGATTTTAAGCCTGATTTAACGATTATTCTTGATATTGATCCTGAAATCGGATTGGCTCGCTCGTTTCAAAAAGCTTCATCAATGATTGTTAAAGAAACAAGAAATGAAGGCAGAGTTTTACAGTGGCATCGAAATTTGCGGCAGGGCTATTTGGAAATTGCACGCATGGAGCCTGATCGTTGTGTCGTTTTAAATGCGAATCAATCGATAGATGATTTGCATCACGACATTGTTAAAGTGATATCGGAAAGGTTTGGAAGATAAAAATATGTCGTTTATTTATCCCAAAGATAACACTTATTTGATAGGTCATGAAAGAGCTGAAAAACTTTTTTTAGATTCATTTAAAAACAAGACATTACATCATGCTTTTTTGATTGACGGTATCAGAGGAATCGGAAAGGCGACCTTTGCGTATAAGATTGCGCGCTTTTTACTTACGGCAGATGAGAAGAAAGCTGATGAATATACTTCTTTGAACGTTTCGGACACTCATCCTGTTTTTGTTCAAATATCAAATAATTCACATCCTAATTTTAAGCTAATCGAACGCGGTTATACGGAAACGGATAAAAAGAAAATCATTAAAGCTATTAAAGATGGGGAGCCGATGGCGGATGATGATCTTCAAAATTTAAAGAAATCATCTGTTATTAAGGTTGATGAAGTTAGAGAAATCAACCAATTTTTAAGTAAAAAGTCTTTTGACGGTTCTTGGCGTGTCGTTTTGATTGACAGTATTGATGATTTAAATTCGGCGAGTTCCAATGCCATTTTAAAAATTCTTGAAGAACCGCCGGCTAAAAGCATATTGCTTTTAGTTTCGCACAATCCGAATAAGCTTTTGCCGACTATCCGTTCACGTTGCTGTAAATTGCATTTAGAACCTTTGAGTGAGGCAAATGTGGCTACGCTTTTGCGTCGTTATATGCCCGAGTTATCTGAAAAAGAGGTAAAGGGTTTGGCTTCTATTTCTCAGGGCAGTATCGGGCAGGCCCTTAACTATGCTTTGAATGACGGTCTTGAAATTTATGAGGGTTTGCAGGCTGTCTTTTGTTCGGGAGAGCGCTTTGATTTGTCGAGTGCTTTAAAGCTCGTTTCGGCGGCGGCAAATGATGAGAATATTTGGCAATTAACAATAGATTTAATATTAAAATTTCTTTCCGATATGGTTAAATCGGGAGAAAGGGTTACGGATCTGTTCGGGCTTTATAATGATGTTATTAAGCAAAATCAGGAGGTTTTGAATTTAAATATGGATAAGAGGCAGGCAATGCTTAATATGTTTTATACGATAGCAAAGGTAATATAAAATGCTCATAGACAGTCATTGCCATTTATCAAGCGAAGAAATTTATCCCCGGTTGGATTTAATCATTGAGCGGGCTCAAAATGCGGGTGTCTCTTATTTTTTAAATGCCGGTTCCAAGTTTGATGAACTTGATAAGCAGCTTGATATTTCGCGGCGTTTTAAAAATGTTTTTACGGTTACGGGGGTCCATCCGCATGATGCCGTTGCTTATTCGGATATAACGGCAAAAGATGTTCTTCAAAAGACTGAGAATGCGAGTGTTGTAGCAATCGGTGAGTGCGGGTTGGATTATTTTTATGATTTTGCGCCAAAGGATGTGCAAATTAAAGTGTTTCGAGAGATGATTAAAGCTTCACAGGAAAGCGGGCTGCCCATTATCGTTCATACGCGTGAGGCGGAAGAAGACACAATATCAATTCTTCAAGAAGCATATCGAAAAAAAATGTTTACGGGTGTTATCCATTCTTATAGCTCGGACATGTGGCTTGCGGAAGAAGCTTTAAAAATGGGATTTTATATTTCGGCTTCAGGTATGATTACGTTTAAGAATGCCGAAAGTTTAAGAAGTGCGTTTAAAAAAATACCGTTGGAAAAACTTCTTGTCGAAACCGATACGCCTTATTTGGCGCCCGTTCCGATGAGGGGAAAAATAAATGAGCCGTCTTTTGTGGTTCATACGGCTCAGGTTTTGGCTGATATTAAAGATGTTGATATGGAAACTCTTTCAAATAAGACAACCGAGAATTTTTTTACATTGTTTTGTAAGGCGAAAAAGGTATGACGAAAATAATTCTTACAGGTTCCGGTGCGGCTCCGGGTGTTCCGTCGCTTTCTAAAGGATGGGGGTGTTGTAACCCGAACAATGAAAAAAACAGACGCAGACGGATCGGCACTTATATTGAAATAGGTAATCAATCCATTTTAATTGATACTTCCCCTGATTTGAGGATGCAGCTTTTGGATAATAATATCAGGCATGTCGATGCGGTTTTATACACTCATTCGCACGCAGATCATCTTCATGGCATTGATGATTTGAGAGAATTAAATCGAATTTCCGGTCAAGCGATAGATATTTATGCCATTAAACCGACTCTTGATGATATTAAAATGCGTTTTCATTATCTGGTCGCAGATGCCGCTTGTGAAGATAAAGGTATTTTTAAGGCCAGTCTCAGAGCAAACGAAATTACGGCGGGTGAGGATTTTTATCTCGGAAATGTTAAAATTTCCGCTTTACCTCTTGACGGACACATGGTCGCTTCGGTCGGTTATGCATTTAATGACGGTGAAATAGTTTATATCGCCGATTGCAAGGAAATTCTTGAAAAAGCTTTTGATAAAATAAAAGTCAGACCAAAGCTGATGATAATGCCGCTGACTGTTATTAAATCACATTATCAAAAATTTTATCATATGGAGCTTGATAAACTTTTAGAATATGTTAATCTGATTAAGCCCGAAAGAACAATTATTAATCACATGGCTATAGAGTGTGATTATGATATGGTTAATGCTTTAACGCCGAGCAATGTTTTTCCGGCTTATGATAATATGGTTGTTGAGTTTTAAAAAAGAAGGGATTTGATATGTTGTGTATTTATCATATGGCAGATCATGACGGTAAGGGGTCAGCCGCTATCGTTAAAAGCGTGTATCCGGATATTGAATTTTTGCCCTTCAATCATGACAGCGATATTCCTTATGAAGAAATTGAAAAACACGACAAAATAGTGATTTGTGATATTGCCTTGCCTCTTGATTATATGTTTGAACTGAACAAAAAGGTTGATTTAACTTGGATTGACCATCATGTTTCTATTATTGAAGCTTATGAGCAAAGGGTTAAAGAAGGGGAAGATCCGATCAAAGGTGTCAGAAAAGTCGGAACGGCGGCCATTATTTTGACTTGGCAATATTATTATCCCAAAAAGAAATTGCCTTTAGGTATTAAACTGTTGGGATTAAATGATGTGTTCGATTTGGAAGATAAAAGGGTTCGTCCTTTTGAATATGCTATGCAGTCTTTGGGGGTTAACAAGCCGAATGAAAAAATTTGGGGGCAGTTAATCAGAGATGAAATGGAAATTAACCCGATGGTTGAAAAGGGACGCGCTATTTTATCATATATTCACAATCGCAACTATCGTTTGGCGAGAGCGCAGGCTTTTGTCAGCGAACTTGACGGATATCGTTGTATTTGTGCGAATATTGCCCAAGGCTATTCCGAGTTTTATGATAGTTTGGATGATATTAAAGAATATGATATCATGGTTAATTTTTTTATGAATAAGAAAAATTGTTGGAATTTATCATTTTATACGGCACGAGACGATATTGATGTTTCAAAAATAGCTGCCGAATTCGGTGGAGGCGGACATGCCAAAGCTGCGGGAGCCTCGGCTCTTAAAGAATTGCCGGAATTTTTAAGAAAAGGTCAAATGTGGGTTAGCCCGAAAAATTTAGTTAAGAAATAAACAGAGTTTAAAATGTCAGAAAAAAGTTACTATGAAATTTTAGGTGTTGAGAAGTCGGCAAATGCCGATGAAATTAAGCACGCTTTCAGAAAGCAGGCGATGAAATATCATCCCGACAGAAATCCGGGGGATAAGGAAGCAGAGCAAAAATTTAAAGAAGTTAATGAAGCTTATGAGGTTTTGAAAGATGATCAAAAGAGAGCGGCTTACGACAGATACGGCAAGTCTGCTTTTCAAAACGGAATGGGCGGCGGCAATCCTTTCGGCGGCGGTTTCGGCTTTAATGCTGAAGATCTTTCAGATGTTTTCTCAAATATTTTCTCCGATTTCATGGGGGGCGGACGAAATGGCGGCCGTGCGGAAAATTTACGTGGCGCTGATTTGAACTACAATTTGGAAATTACTTTAGAAGAAGCGTTTACCGGTCTTGAAAAAGATATTAAAATTAAAACGACGGAAGCATGTTCTTCTTGCCACGGTTACGGAACGGCCGACGGCTCGGAGGCTCCAAAATGCGAAACTTGCGGCGGCAGAGGAAAAGTTCGAAAACAACAAGGACCTTTTTTCGTTTTTGAAACGGTTTGTCCGACATGTAAGGGTGAAGGGCGTGTCGTTAAAGATAAATGCAAACAATGTAACGGTCTCGGTATTACAAAAACAGAAAAAACCATTAAGGTAAAAATTCCGGCCGGTGTTGAAAATAATGTTCGGATGCGTGTGGCAGGAGAAGGTGAGGCCGGCTTAAGAGGAGCGCCTAAGGGAGATTTATACATTTATATTAATGTGAAAGAACACAAGTTATATGAACGTGAAGGTGCCGATTTGTATACGGCCGTTCCCGTTTCTATGGTTTGTGCGGCTCTCGGCGGAAAAATTGAAATTCCGGGTATAGACCATCGTAAAATTGAAGTCGGAATTGAGTCGGGAACGCAAACCGGAACAAGAATAAAAATCAAAGGCGAAGGCATGCCGATGATGGGTGCTCGAAAGCGGGGCGATTTATATGTTTTAATTAAAGTTGAAACGCCGACGCATTTGAGCAAAAAACAAAAAGATCTTTTGGAAGAGTTCAGAGATTTGAAAGATAGCGATTCATGTCAACCCGAAACAAAAACTTTTTTTGATAAAATCAAAGATTTGTTTAACTAAGGAGAAAATAAAGTATGCTTTTTTGTAAGTTTGAACGCATGATGGCTTGGCGATATCTCCGCGCAAAGAGAAAAGAGGGGTTTATCTCCGTTATTACCGGTTTTGCTTTTACCGGTATTGCACTCGGCGTGGCCACGCTTATTATTGTGATGAGTGTGATGAACGGTTTTAAAAGCGAGCTTTTGTCGCGTATTTTGGGTTTGAACGGTCATATTATGCTTGTCTCGACTCCGGGTTATCCTTTTACGGATTATGATTCCGCAACAGCAAGTCTTGAAAAATTAGAAGGTGTTAAAATTGCCATTCCGATGATTGAAAAGCAGATTTTAATTTCTACCGGCAATGTGGCAGAAGGCGCTATGGTTCGCGGGTTCAATAAAGAGGATTTACTCAAAAAAGAGGTTTTAAGAGCCGGTCTTAAAAATGTTAATATTGAAGCTTTTGAAGATGATTATGTTATTTTGGGTGAAAGACTGGCAGACAAGCTGGGCGTTATTGTGGGCGATGAAATTACGCTTATTTCGCCTAACGGGAAAGTTACGGCGTTCGGAACGGTCCCGAGAATGAAATCGTATGTGGTGCTCGGAACATTTAATGTCGGTATGTATGAATATGATTCTAATTTTGTGTTTATGCCTCTTGCGGCGGCACAGAAATTTTTCGGACTTTACGGGGCAGCCACGCAAATTGATGTCACGCTTGAAAACGGAGACCAGCTCAAAGAAATGCGCCGAGCCATAGAAGACAGTGTCGGGCTGGATGCTTATGTATATGACTGGAAACAAAGCAATGCAGCGTTTTTTAATGCGATTGATGTTGAACGCAATGTGATGTTTTTGATTTTGACACTTATCATACTTGTTGCGGCGTTTAACATTATCACGGGGCTGATTATGCTTGTGAAAGACAAGGGGCGTGATATCGCGGTTTTGCGCACAATGGGAGCGACAAAAAGCATGGTTATGCGCATTTTTATGTTAGACGGTGCTTATATCGGGTGTGTCGGGACGCTTATCGGGCTTATCTTAGGCGTTGTGTTCTGCGTTAATATTGAGCATATTCGGCATTTTCTTGAGATGCTATCCGGCAGAGATTTGTTTTCGGCAGAGATATATTTCTTATCAAAACTGCCGGCAGAAATTGATTGGAAAGAAGTTTCTATGGTAACGATTGTTTCGCTTCTTCTTTCGTTTTTAGCAACGGTTTATCCGGCTTACAGAGCCGCAAAATATGATCCGGTGGAGGCCTTAAGATATGAATAAGATGTCAACATTGCAGTTAAAGAATATCTATAAACATTTTTATCAGGGCAACCAAAAGCTTGAGGTTTTGAAAGGTCTTGATTTAGACATTAAGCCAAAAGAAGTTGTGGCTTTGGTCGGACCTTCGGGGTCAGGAAAATCAACATTGCTTCAAATTTCCGGCTTGCTTGAGCGCCCGACGAGCGGTCAGGTCTTTTTAGATGGAACAGATTGTTCTGCGGCAACCGATGTTTTGCGCACATCACTCAGGCGTGATTATTTAGGCTTTGTTTATCAATATCACAATTTGCTTGCTGATTTTAATGCACTTGAAAATGTGATGATTCCTCAGCTTATCGCTGGAAAATCAAGGAAAGAAGCTGTTGCCAAAGCAGAGTGGTTATTGGAAAGATTGGGTTTAAAAGAGCGTTTAACGCACAGACCGGCCGAGCTTTCGGGCGGCGAGCAACAACGTGTTGCGATCGCAAGGGCTTTAGCCAATACGCCCAAAATTTTGCTTGCAGATGAACCGACGGGGAATTTGGATCCGAATACCTCAGATAATGTTTTCTTGGAACTTTTAAATATTGTTAAAGAAACTGGGTTGTCGGCTTTGATTGCAACGCACAATATGGACTTGGCGGCAAAGATGGATCGCGAAGTTGTGTTGAAAAACGGCGTGTTGGTCGATCATCGTTCAAATGTTAAAATTAAAAGCGATCAGAATTTTTATTAGTTTTTGGCAGTAGTGAGCGGGTGTACTAAATTTAGAGCATCTTTCAATTAAGGGAGAATACCTATGAGCGAAGAATATATAATAAACATAATTGTTTTTATCGTTGTTATTGGAATGTTTATGAGAGGTGCTCCTAGAAACAAGGACATTAAAGTAGAAAAATCCATATTTACATCCGAGGATTGGTTGATAGATAGTGTGCGAAGAAATACTATATTTAAAAAAGTATTGTGTAAAAAAGAAGGCTTCTGGCGTGATAAGGTGGAGAATTCTTGTATAATACATTTCGAAATAAACAAACCTTTAAAGTATATATCTGCGTATGAAGATAAAAATTTCATAAGAAAATCAAAAAAACAATTAAAATCCGCTTTCAAAAATATGGATTTTGGAGATTTA
>JAEEGL015688081.1_pt1 | contig 14446 bp, 7 predicted proteins | sample 9134231 | NCBI WGS metagenome assembly JAEEGL01 (sample SAMN16246548, study PRJNA631951) | gut metagenome | biome: gut microbiome; feature: rumen; material: fiber-attached | host: Bos | place: Iran: Karaj | collected 2018-10
AGGTCCTGCGCCAGTTCGACCGGGATCGCCGGGCTGGCAAGGGCCTGCCCGAGGAAGTCGTCAAGGTCTACGACGCCCTGGAGAAGGCCGGTTTTAAGATCGACCGGGAGGGCACCGACATCGGCTCCACCATCTACGCCAACTGCCCCGGCGACGGCTCCGCCCGGGAGCAGGCCGCCTCCTGCCAGCGGGTCATGGGCGCCTCCGCCAACCTGGCCCGCTCCTACGCCACCAAGCGCTACCGCTCCAACTGCATCAACTGGGGCATGGTGCCCTTCCTGGTGGAGGAGCCCGAGGCCTTTGAGCTGGGCGACTACGTCTTCGTGCCCGGCGTCCGGGAGGCCGTGAAGGAAGCCAGGGACAAGTTCCCCGGCTACGTGGTCAAGGCCGACGGCAGCGTGAAGGAGATCAGGCTCTCCCTGGGCGGCCTCACCGCCGACGAGCGCCAGATCATCATCGACGGCTGCCTGATCAACTACTACCGCAATCACTGAGCCCTGCTGACGAGGTGAATCAAGATGCCCATCCATATTGAAAACGAGGCGGCTCGCTGCCTGCGCTGCAAGGTCCCCATCGTTGATCCAGCCTTCAAACAGCTTCTCATTCCATAGATTCACCCATACTGCCACGACCTCCGGAATTATCATCCGGAGGTCGTTTCCATTTGCATCTTTTTTGCTTTTGAGAGAATTGCGGACAGATTCCGAACGGATTCTGCCCGCTTTTTTCATATCTGCCCCGGTCGTTTTGGATGGCAGATCGTTTTTCGTCCTTTCGCCTTGCAAATGGGCGGGGCTTTTGATATAATCATGATGTATGAACACGAAATTCCGCTTCAGGGGGGATTATCATGGGACTGAGCACTGCGAGCCTGCATCTTTACGGTGCGGATCGGGAAAAGCTTGCGCCGCTGCTGCCGGACACTCTGCTGTGGCGGGAGCAGAACGCACCATGGCTGGAGCTGCTGCTTCCGGAGGATGCGCAGGGCGGCGGGGCAGAGCTGGAAAAGCTCGCGAAGAAGCTGACCAAGGCGGACCCGGAGGCCGCCGCCCTGCTGTTCATATATTTTGACGATGAAATGTTCTCCTGCAGCCTGTACCGAGGCGGGAAAAAGGCGGCGGGCTGTCTCAGCCAGGAATCCTGGGCCAAGCTGGGCAAGGCCCTGGATGCCCTCTTTGGGGACGAGCTTGCGGGGAAGGCTTTCCGATACGCCGCCCGCTGCGTGGACCTGGAGGAGAAGCTCCGGCTGCTGGAGGAAAGCGTGGGGGCAGCCCTGCTGGACTGCGCCGAGTTTGAACCGCGGTCCGTCCCCCGCGGCGACGGGACTCTGCGCACCGTCAAGGCCCGGGAGGCCGCTCTGAAAAAACGGCCCAATCAGTGCGCTCTGACAGAGCTGCCCGTGGCGGATTGGCCCGTGGACTGGCAGGCCCAGCTGGGGCTGTACGAACGGATCCGTCCCGAATGGCGCAGATACGACGCTGCCACGCTTCTTTTCGACTTTGGCGGCGGCCGATATTCCGTGCCCCGGCGCCCGGAGCTGGCCTTTCATCGGGTTCTCTTCGGCGACGGCGGAGACATGGCAAGGCGCTATTTGCTCTATTCTCTCCCGGATGGAACGTTGGAGGATCGGAAGGAGCCGGCGTTTGAGGTCTTTGGCCCTCTGTGGCTCACGAAGCAGGGGGATCCGGTGCTCCTCGCCTGCGAGTACGAAACCGTCCAAACCCCGTTTGGGCCCAGAAGAGACTACGGCAAGCCCCTGGTGGTCTGCCTGGGGCAGGACGACAGCGTCTGCTGGAGCGTTTATCCCGCCGGGGCGGAGCGTTCCCCCGACAGCTTCCACGCCAGCCCGGAGGGGATCCTCACCCTCTATTCCCGGGGCAACAGCTATACGGCCACAGACGCCCAGCTCTGCCGCATCGAGGGGGAGACCGGCGCGCTGCTTGTTTCCCGGGTCGTCCCGGCGGCGGAGAATCTCGACGCCTTGCTGCCGGTGGAAGCGCTGAAGGCCTTTGCCTATATCGCCAATCGGAAGGAGATCGTCCTGCTGGACGAGAATCTGGAGGAAATCCGCCGCTGGCCCTGCCCGCGGCCTGTCCTTGGCCCCCAAAAGAAGAATATCGTGGGCGATACCCTCTGGGATCAGGATATTTCTACCCGGGCGCTTCGCCTCTACGACCTGCGCACCGGCGCCTGCCGGGAGATCACCCCGGAGGTCCCGACCTTCGTTCTGGCCCTGCTGCCGGACGGGCGTTTCCTGGGCGGCAACGAAAGGGGCACAGAGCTGACGGTGTTTGACGCCGCGGGCCGGGTGATCTCCCGCCACAGGGCCCAGGGCGACGGCGCGTTTTCCGAGGTCCGGGCCGAGGCGGATGGGATCTGCATTCTGGAAAACCGCTCCCCGGACACCCACGGCTTTGTCTCGGATGAGCTTTTTGAGCAAACCAGCTTCCACGTCTGGCGGCTGGACCCGGCATGATACGGCGATTTTTGCACGATCCTCCAAGGAAAAAGAGCACTCCCGTGTGGGGTGCTCTTTTTTCCTTGGAGGCGAAGGATGGGCATGAAGAACATGGGGCGGGCATTTCCGGGCAGATCCTCTGCGGCTGCGCCGGCGGCGCGGTTAGGGGCTTTCCGGGGGCGTGATCGGCGTGTAGCCGGTCTTCTCCACCAGGGCCTGGCCCTGGGGGCCGGTGATCCACTCGAGCAGGGCGAGGGTGTTTTCGTCCGCGTCGCTGCGGGTGACGGCGTAGAAGCTGCTGGCGAGGGGGTAGCTCCCGTTCTCGATGTTCTCCAGGGTCGGGGCGACGCCGTCGATCTTGAGCAGCTTCACGTTGAAGTCCTTCATCAGGGCCGTGCAGTAGAAGCGGAAGGAGTAGCCGATGGCGTTCCGCTGGTTCTTGTAGGAGGAGACCTGCTCGACCATGCCGCCCATTGCGTCCAGAATCTGTTCCTTCTTCGGCGTCATCAGGGGCGTATCGCCCATGACGAAGCGCTCGAGGGCGGTCTGGCTGCCGCTGCCCTCGTCGCGCTGATAGGCGAGGATCCTGCCGAGGCCCCGGGCGCCCAGCTGATTCCAGCGGGTGGTCTCGCCGGAATAGATCGAGCGGATCTGCTCGAGGCTGAGGCCGTCCACGGGGTTCTTCGGATGGACGAAGAAGACGAAGGCCTCCCGGCCGATGGGCGTATAGACCAGCTCGACGCCCTTCTGAGCGGCGTAGGCCTCCTGCTCCTTGCTGGGGCCTGCCACGAAGATGATGTCGCAGCTGCCATCGACGATGCTTTCATACGCGTAGGAGGTCGTGCTGCAGGTGATGATCTTATAGAGACCGTCCTTCGCTGCGGACGAGGGATAGACCGCCTGGCAGAAGGCGGCGTAGACCGGGTAGAGGGCCGTGGCCCCGTCCATCCGGGGCAGGTCGTCGCCCTTGGAGAAGCGCAGGGTCGCGGGCTCGTCCAGGGTCTTCACAAGGCTGTCCTCCGCGAAGGGGCGATAGGTGTAGCAGTTGAAGTCCTCCGGCATCGAGATGCGCCGCAGGTAGTCGTCATACATCGTGAACCCGACGATCCCGAACGCGAGCGCCACCACGGCCACGGTAGTGATGGTGCCCCGCGCCTTGTTGAACTTGTGGAACAGAAGGTGGAAGAGGACCCACAGCACCAGCAGACCGGAAAGGCAGCAGAGGAGCACGGTCTGCCAGCGCGGGTCGAAGAGGCAGATCAGCAGCACAAGGATGCCGACGCCCAGGACGTCGAAGACAAACAGCACGATCGCGAGCGTGCGGGTGCGGTCGCCGATATCGTCAAACTTCGACAGCCGCTTCTCTCTCCCGCCCCGTGCGATCAGCCAGATATTCAGGACAAGCAGAATCAGAAAAATCATTTGCTCCTCCGTTCCCGGGTGCGGTCAGGGCTTCCGCCTCCCCGGCTATCAAGAATCCGCATGGGAACCGGCCGACGGGCGCCGGCTCGGGCTCCTGCTGATTTCAGTATAGCACACCATGATTCATCGGTCAAATGGCAATTTGCCCGATGCCGCCGTCCGCTGTGAGGACACGCGGAGGAGGGAACCTGCCGCGCCGGCGGGCTGCCGGGCGCAGCGGCGTCGGAATCCCGCAGTTTCTTTTCCCGGACGCGGTTTTTGGCTGATTTTGTATTGTTTTTGTACGCGCTGCCCGCTATAATGAAATAAACAAAGACGGAGGGCTTCCGCGCCCTGCGAACCGGGCCGGAAGCACCGGGACCTGCGGCCGGACGGACCGGAGCACACGGATTCAGAACGCAAGGAGGATCATTCCCATGGCAATCAACGAAACCCTGCAGCCCATCATTGCGGAGTACAACCGGCTGCACGACAGCAGGCAGCTCACGGTCCGGGAGGCGGAGCGACAGAAGGGCCTGTGCATCGACGCGCTCTCGACGCACATGAAGGCGCTCGATCGGAACGGCGAGGAATACAAGGAATGCGCGTTCCTTTCAAACGCCCTGAAAAACGGCTGGCTTGTCTCGGATATCAACGGCCTGCAGTCCATCTACCGCGGCGTCCAGGCCGGCCCTGCGTGCGAACACAAGAAGCAGGCGGAGTTCTTCCTGCGCCAGATCTCCGAAGTCCGCATGGATAAGCTGATCGACCGGTATGAGATCCTGCGGCAGATCGACAAGACGACATACAATCTCTGGTCGCAGAGCAATAAAAAATCCGAAGAGAGCAAGATCGTAAGAAGCGGCTATGACAGCACGCGGAATCTGCTCGAAAAGCGCGTCTTGCCCGTGGAGTATGCCGACGACCTGGATTTCGCGAGAACTGCCGGCACCGAGGAGCTTGCGGACGGCGTCGGCTATTACGAAATCTCCAACGATACGATCCGGTTCGGGAATTATCTGAGCATGGCCGAAGAGCGCAGACGCACCAACCAGGACTATTACATCCGGGAGGTCGAGGATGCCCTGCAGGCAGAGGCCAGAGAGAAGTTCGAGCCCAGCTGGGCGCACAGGTTCTTCGGCGGCATCAAAAAGAAGCCCAGCACCGTGGTCCGCGAGGCCTTCGGGGATGCGGTTTACGACGATATCTACGAGATGAGCCGGGGCAGCACACAGGAGCGCAAGGTCCGGCTGCACCACTCCCGGGGCACAAAATTTCAGAAAGAGGGCCACGACGTTCTGGAGCTGGACTTCGCCGGCTCCGGAGGCCAGGACGTCACCCGGGAGCACAAGGATCGCCACGGCGGGATCGATCTGGAGGGGAAAACCCCGGCACAAATCCGGGAGGACTACGGCGAAAGAGCGCCGAAGCCCGACGGGACGGGCCTGTTTGACTATATCTGGAAGAAGGAACGGACGCTGAACCTGCAGGACGGCGCGTCCGCGCGGAAGGTCCGCTACACCTTCCCCGGTCCCACCCCGGATTGGCGGCATTTCAGGGGCCTCCCCAACGTCGGAGAATACAGCATCGAGAATACCAGCGACTATGCCCGCTTCTACGCGGAGGAGTTCCTGGGGGAGAACTTCAGTCGATGGCTCGACGGCGAGCCGCCGAAGCCGCTCCACATTGCGCTCTCCGGACACAGCCGCGGCGCCGTCACCGCAGGCATGACCGCCGTGAAGATCAACCAGTGGATCACGGAGTACATCAATACCCATCCCGGCGCAGAAAAGTTCAAGGACTACGTCAATTACGATCTCATCCTCCGGGACCCGGTCCCGGGCATCGGTACGAGCCTGTCGGTCGGCGACTGCGATCTGCGGGATGTACCGAACGTGAACGTCACCGTGTTCTGTTCGCTTGGAATCCAGGGCCCCGAGACCGTCTTCCCGCTTCAGAAAATCCGCGGCGCGAAAAAGCTGATTCTGAACATGGAAACGCACCAGATGGATATCAAGCAGACGGACGATACCCAGAAGGCGCTTGTCGGCAACGACAACGCCGGGCACATGGTCAGCTATTACGATTCCGAGACCGGGGAAATGCACCGCGGAAGCGGTCTGAGCGACCTTCCGGACGGCGTCTATTTCGCGGATGAAAAGTACAGGCTCATCCGGGTGACCAGCTACAGCCAGGTGCAGGAGCTCTACCACGCGGCCCTCCCCGATGGCAGCATGCAGACCGACCGCACCAGGAAGATCCACGAGATGGTCCGCGACTGGTTCTGTGAGAACGAGCTGCAGATGAGCTTCCCGGACGAACAGACCCGCGCTGCGGAGGAGAAAAAGAACGAAATCATCCAAAAGAAGCTCCTGAAATCCGGCTACGCCCGGCTGGACCCCGTCAAGCGGGAGATCCAGGAGCTTCAGAGACTGAAGCAGATGAACGCCTCCAAGCAGGACCTGCTCGCGCAGAACAGGAAGCTGATCGAAGCCTGCAGGACCTACATGAAGGAAATCAGCATGCCGCCGAAGGGAGAAAGCGCCTACCGGATGAGCCTGGTCGGTGACACTTTGAGCTACACAATGCGGGAGAACAACCAGCTGAAGAAAGAGCTGAACCTTGTCAGGGCCGACGATCCCCAGGCCCTTCTGGATGCGAAAATCCAGGCCCATCATGAACGGCTGAAGAACAAAGAGGGCTATCTGGAACGGAAAAAGGCCCTGGATGAGAAACGGCTCGGGCAGGAGGAGCGCATCTATGCCATGATGAAGCAAACGAAGGAAAAGTGCGAAACGTGGCTGAAGCAGATGGACGAAACCAAGAGCTGGAAGGGAAACAGCAGCAGCGCCGACAGGCTTTGCAAGGTCCTGGCGGAGGGAACAAGGCTGAGCCCGCGGACCACCGTGAACCAGATGTCGGAGTTTCTCAGGCGCTTCACAAGGGCGTCGGACGCCTACTTCGAAGCGCACGACTCGCTGCTGGGGCCCATCACGGACGACGGCCAGACCCGCCTTGCCGAAAGCCGGACTATGCGCGACTACGGAGCAGCCCAGATCAAACAGATGAAGGAGCTGTCCGCGGGCCTGGGCGAAAAGAACACCGCCATCGGCATCCATATCATGAAGCACACCGCCGATGTGGAGGAGCTGGAGCGCCGGCGGCAGGAACAGACGGAGCTCAACGCGAATCCGGAGGTCGGAATCAACGCGAATCCGGAGATCAAGGCCGAAGGCAGGGAGGAGATCAACCCTGCGCAGCCCGGCGCGCCCGCCCAGCTGGGCTGAGCCGGCCGGCCCTCCCGTGCAGCGGCCTGCTTCAAAGCGATTTCATAAGGACTGCACAAGATATTACGGACCGAAAAGCCCTGATGGTTATCAGGGCTTTTTTCGTGCCCGGGGAGCGGCGCCTGCGCCGCCGCAGGGATCCTGCGGTGGGCGGACGAGACGCGGAAAAGAATTGAAAAACGCAGCGCGCTGTGGTATGATGAAGCTGACAGAAACGTGTCTCCGTACAGGAAATCCGGGGAAAGGGGAGGAACAACCATGACGGATCAACGCCGACGCTCACCCGGAGCGGCCAGGAGGTTTTTGCTTTTTCTATGTATCGCGCTCGCGCTGACGCTGCTGATGCCGGCGGCGGGCGGTATCGAACGGGACGAGGCTGCGCCGACGGCGAAGCCCATTGATCTGAGCGAAAACTATTCCGCCGTACTTTACAACAATACCAACGGTCTGCCGACCTCCGAGGCCAACGCCATTGTCCAGACGCGGGAGGGCTTCCTGTGGATCGGCAGCTACGCCGGTCTCATTCGCTATGACGGCTGCACCTTTGAGCGCATGGATTCCACCACCGGCATCGCCAATGTCGTGGAGCTGTTCGAGGACAGCCGCGGCCGGCTGTGGATCGGCACCAACGACAGCGGTCTGGCCGTGATGGAAAAGGGCGAGCTCCGCATCTGGGGAGAGGAGGACGGGCTTGCCTCCTCAAAGGTCGGCCTGCTTGCCGAGGACGCCTCCGGCACCATCTATGCGGGGACGACGTCGGGGATCTCCATGATCCTTCCGGACATGCGCCTCCGCCCCCTGGACGATGAGCGGATCAACGACGCCTATATGGACTCCATGGAGGCGGGCATCGACGGCCGTCTCTGGTGCCTCACCAGAGACGGCGCCATGTTCACCCTCCGGGACGGAAAGGTGGAGACCTATCTCGACGGCAAGGACGCCCCCCTCTCCGGGATCACCTGCCTCCTCCCGGACCGAAAGGACCCGGACCTGCTGTATTTCGGCTCCGGCGACGGCTCCCTCTATCACGGCAGCCTGCTGCCCGGCGGGAAAGCCCCGGAGCGCATAGATCTGGCCCCGCTTACCAGCGTGATCTATCTCAGGCAAATCGGCGATCAGCTCTGGATCTGCGCCCGCAACGGCATCGGCGTACTGGACGGGAGCGGGTTCCGCGTGCTTTCCGAGCTGCCGATCAACAATTCCGTCAACCAGGTCATCGCGGATTACGAGGGAAACCTCTGGTTCACCTCCTCCCGACAGGGCGTGATGAAGCTGGTTCGGAATCGGTTCACGGATATCTTTGAGCGCTATCATCTTCCCCCTGCGGTCGTCAATTCCACCTGTATGTACAACGGCCTTCTCTATCTCGCCACGGATACCGGCCTGACGGTCCTCGATGAGAACGGGCCGGTCTCCGAGCTCCCGCTGTCGGATGCGAGGACCGCTTCCGGCGAGAGCCTGGAGGCGACAGATCTGCTGCAGCTGCTGAGCGGCGCGCGCATCCGCTCTGTCCTCCGGGACAGCCGCGGAAACCTCTGGATCTCCACCTGGCGCGCCTGCGGACTCGTGCGCTATGACGGAAGCGCCGTGACCGTCTTCGACGAGTCCGACGGCCTGCCCTCCGACAGCATCCGTGCGGTCTGCGAAGCGGACGACGGCGCGATCCTGGTCGTCAACACCGGCGGTCTGAGCGTTATCCGGGGCGATACCGTCGCTGCCGTCTACGGGGAGCGGGACGGGATCGAAAACACCGAGAGCCTTTCCGCGGCCGCCGCGCCGAACGGAGACTATATCCTGGGCTCCAACGGCGGCGGACTCTATATCATCGGCAAGGACGGCGTCCGCTGCATCGGCAGAAGGGAAGGACTGAGCTCCGGCGTTATCATGCGCATCAAATATGACCGCGCCAGAGAACTGTTCTGGCTGGTTACCAGCAATTCCCTGTCCTGTATGACCACCGACTATCGGGTTTCAACGATCAAGAACTTCCCGTTTTCCAACAACTTCGACCTCGTTGAAAACGACAAGGGCGACATGTGGATCCTCTCAAGCGACGGCATCTACGTCGTGCCGGCGGACGAGCTTGCAGCCAACGGGGAGATCCGGGCCGTCCACTACGGCATGGCGAACGGCCTGCCCTGCATCGCCACCAGCAATTCCTACAACGAGCTGACCGAGGACGGCGATCTCTATATCGCAGGCAGCTCCGGTGTGGCAAAGGTCAACATCAACGCCTCCATGGAGGACATCTCGGATCTCAGGCAGGCGGTCCCCTATATCGATGCCGACGGCAAGCGGCTCTACGCCGATGAAAACGGGGGCTTCACCCTCCCCGCCAAGGTCCGGAGGCTGACGATCTATCCCTACGTCTTCAACTATTCCCTGACGGATCCCCAGGTCCGCTGTCAGCTGGAGGGCTTTGACCGGGAGGGCGTGACCGTTCCCCGAAGCGAGCTCGGCCCCCTGACCTACACGAACCTGCCGGGCGGGTCCTACCGGTTCGTGATGGAGCTGAAGGACGCGATGGGGCGGGGCAGCAAGACGCTCTCGGTCTCCATCGTCAAGAAGAAGGCGCTGTTCGAGCAGGTCTGGTTCTATCTCGTCCTGGGCCTGCTCCTGACCGGGGCCGCCGCCCTGACCGTGCGCGCCTATATTCGCAGGAAAATGCGGAAGCTGGAGGAAAAGCACCGGGAGGAAGCGGAAAAGGAACGGATCGGCAACGAGCTGCGGATGGCAACGCAGATCCAGGGCAGCATGCTGCCCTGCAGGTTCCCGCCCTTCCCGGACCGCAGGGAGTTCGACGTCTACGCCTCCATGGATCCTGCGCGGGAGGTGGGCGGCGATTTCTACGACTTTTTCCTGATCGACGACGACCACCTCTGCCTCGTGATGGCGGACGTCAGCGGCAAGGGCGTCCCGGCGGCCCTGTATATGATGATCTCCAAGGTCATCCTGCAGAGCTACGCCACGATCGGCCAGTCCGCCGGCGCCATCCTGTCGAAGGCAAACGAGGCCCTGTGCGCGAACAACCAGATGGATATGTTCGTCACGGTTTGGCTCGGGATCCTGGAGATCTCCACAGGCCGGGTCACGGCGGCCAATGCCGGCCACGAATACCCGGTGCTGAAGCGGGCGGACGGACCCTATGCGCTCTACAAGGACAAGCACGGCTTCGTTCTCGGCGGGATGGAGGAGATGATCTATCAGGAGTATACGCTCAAGCTCGGCCCCGACGACCGGCTCTTCCTCTACACCGACGGCGTCCCCGAGGCGAACAATGCGCAGAACGAGCTGTTTGGCACCGAGCGAATGGTCGAGGCCCTCAATCAGCTCCCCGACGCCCCTGCTAAGCAGGTCGTGGAGAACGTGCGCAGGGCGGTGGACGGCTTTGTCAGGGAGGCAGAGCAATTCGACGATCTGACCATGATGTGTCTGGAATACCACGGCCCGGCGTCCGGGAGAGAACCGTCCTGACCCGGGACAGCCGCCCCGCGGACACCCCCGGTGCGCCGCACGCGCGGAGCGCCGCGGAACCTGCGGCGAGGGCGGCGTCCGGAGCAACGCAGAGACGGCCCCGGCTCGGAGGCCTTTTGCGGAACCCCGTTCGCAGAAAAGAGAAAAAATTGCCCGTTCTGCATAAATATTCAAAAACGGCTTGCATTCTTCCCTGCCAGGCGTTATACTTGACCTACACCCCCGCGCAGCGCATATCCCGACCGGATTCGTCCCGGGGGAGCTGCTCCCCGGCCGGAACGATGACGGTACAAAACGCCGAACGGCTGAATAAGAAAGGGGAACCATATGAAACGAGCATTGACTTTGCTGCTGGCCCTGCTGATGCTTTGGACCCTGGCTGCCTGCTCGGAAAGCACATCCGACAGGAAGAAGGACAGCAAGCAGGACAAGACCTCCGACACGCAGAAGCCCGAAGAGACGGAGCCGGAGGCGCCGGCGTCGAATCTTCCATTCGAGTTCACCTACAAGGGCCTGAAGCTGCAGGTCACCACTGCCGAGGATTACGAGTACAACGCCGAAGAGGACAATTTCGACGCGCCGCAGGGCAAGTACGTCGCCGCCGGCTGCAGTATTCTGGAGGGCGAGGCGCCGACCGGCGATCTGGGCGGCCTGTATGACTGTCTGAAGATGAACGGCTATGAACCTGCCAGCATCGGCACCTCCGGCGTCATGAGCCTGGTATCCGGGCAGATGTACGTCGGCACCGAGACGGTCCTGACCTTCCGGTTCGACGTGCCGGAGGACTTTGACGCGGCAGGCGCTGTGTTCACCGCGGACTAAGCGCCGCCGGTTTCCCCCTCGCCGCAGGGGGCGGCAGCGAGGGAAGGCTGCCGGAACCAGCGCTCCGGGGCTCTCTCCCTCTGCCCTGCGTCTTTCCGCAAAACGAAGGGGCTGCCTCGCTTCACGGGACAGCCCCCTTTTCCTGTCACGGGAAAATGTGCGAACAAGCGAATGTTTTTCCACAGTTCCGCTTGCAAAACGGAGCTGTATCCGGTATACTATTCAGGTAAGATCGTCAGATGCGGTATTATCGGTATCTTTCAACGGCAAGGAGGAACCTGTCATGTCCAAGAAACTCTTCATTGTCTGCCTGATTCTCTGCATTCTTGCCCTGGGACTGTCCGGCTTTGCCGCGGCGACGTCCTTCCGGGCAGCGAAGGAGGCTGCGGAGGCAGCGAAGACTGCCCGGGAAGCGCCGGAGACCGAGCCCCGGGACGAGGAGCAGGACGCGCCCGCGCCGAAGGACGTCCAGTACGTCCTCTACCTCGGAACCAACGACAAGGACACGAACAAGCCTGTCTTCTCCGAGAAGAAATCGCGGGAAAAGGCCGAGGAGGTTCTGTTGGAGCACTTCGGGGGCTACACAATTCAGGAGGCCAACGGCGGCTGGATCGACGAGGGCACCGTCTACCGGGAGTATACCCTGGTAATCTATCTCAGTGACACCGACCCCGAGAGCGTCCACGCCGCAGCAGACAAGCTCATCGAGGTATTCCACCAGAGCTCCGTCCTGATCCAGGCCAATGAGACGACGACGGAGTTCTACGCAGGCAATCCATGATCCAACCCGGCCCAGGCCGCGACAGAATGAACGGAGGACAGAACCATGAGCAACGATAAGACTTTACGTAAATTTGACACCAAGGTCCAGCATCTGAAATATATGGTGCTGCGGGAGCTTGCCGCCTCCGCCTGGCGGAACACCATCAACGAGGACATCCTTGACCTGCCGAAGAAGATCTCCCCGGGTCCCAAGCCCACCATGCGCTGCTGCGTTTACAAGGAGCGGGCGATCCTGGTGGAGCGTATCAAGGCGGCCATGGGCTACGAGGACGAGCAGGTGATCCGGGTCCTGGACATCGCCTGCGACGAGTGCCCGGTCTCCGGCTACGAGGTCACCAACGCCTGCCGCGGCTGCCTCATGAACCGCTGCGAGGACGTCTGCCGCCGCGGCGCCATCACCTTTGACGATCAGCACGTTGCCCACATCGACAAGAGCAAGTGCATCGAGTGCGGGCTCTGCGCCAAGGCCTGCCCCTACACCGCCATCGTTCACCGCCGCCGCCCCTGTGAGAACGCCTGCAAGGTCAAGGCCATCTCCGTCTCCACCGACGAGAGCAAGGCCGCCAACATCGACGAGAAGAAGTGCACCTCCTGCGGCGCCTGCGTCTACGCCTGCCCCTTCGGCGCCATCACCGACGTCAGCCAGATCATCAAGGTCGTCCGGATGCTCCGCCACAGCTGGGACACCGGCCGGAAGGTCTTCGCCGTGGTCGCCCCGGCCATCTCCTCCCAGTTCTCCTATGCCAAGCTGGGCCAGGTGGTGACGGGCCTGAAGGAGCTGGGCTTCTGCGAGGTCACCGAGGCCGCCCTGGGCGCCGACATGGTGGCGAAGGTGGAGTCCAGAGAGCTGGCGGAGAAGGGCTTCCTGCTCTCCTCCTGCTGCCCGGCCTTTGTGGACTTCGTAGAGAAGACCTATCCGCAGTTCCGGGAGAACATCTCCCACTCCCTCTCCCCCATGGCCACGATCGCGAAGTTCGTCAAGGAGCGGAACCCCGACTGCCGCGTGGTCTTCATCGGGCCCTGCACCGCGAAGAAGAAGGAGATCCAGAAGCCCGAGGTCCGGCCCTGGGTCGACGCCGTCATCACCTTCGAGGAGCTTCAGGCCCTCTTTGACAGCCGCGAAATCGACATCACCACCCGGCCCGAGAGCCCCCTGGAGGGCGCCTCCTACTTCGGCCGGATATTCGCCCGCTGCGGCGGCCTGGCCGAGGCCGTGGCCGAGGGCATCAAGGAGCACGGCCTGACGGACTTCCAGCTCAAGGCCGCCTCCTGCGACGGCATCGAGGAGTGCCGGATCACCCTGCTCAAGAAGGCCAAGGGGCTGATCGACGTCAACTTCATCGAGGGCATGGCCTGTGTCGGCGGCTGCATCGGCGGCGCCGGCTGCCTGACCCACAGCGACCGCAACCGCCTGGCCGTGGACAGCTACAGTAAGGCTGCCCGGGAGCAGACCATCCTCGCGGCCGTGGACGACGCGGAGAAGAACGTCTGATTACATAACGTTTGAGCATATAGAATACCGCCCCGCTGCCGGATCCATCCGGCAGCGGGGCGGTATTCGTTTTGGGGTTTGCTTTTCTCAGTTCAGCGCCTGGATGAACTCCGGCAGGACGGTCTCGAATTTGACGCCGTACCAGTGGTCGGGGTCGGAGCGGGTAACCTCGATGCAGCGCAGGGTGTAGTCCGCGGCGATCTTGGCTGCCTCCACGGAGGATTTGCCCCGCAGGTAGGCGCCGACAAAGGCGGAGGCGTAGACGTCTCCGGTCCCGTGGCAGCCCTTGGCATAGCGCTTGTGGGGGTAATAGCTGCGCCGGCCGTTCTCCATGACCACGACGCCGGTGGTGTCCTCGCGATAACTGACGCCGGTGAGGATCACGGTCTTGGCTCCGGCAGCCTGAAGGGCGTCGAGAAGGCCGTGGATATAGGCCTCGTCATAGGTCTCCCGGTAGGGCCAGCCCGTCAGCAGGCAGGCCTCGGTGATGTTCGGCAGGATGATGTCGGCGGCAAAGGCCAGGGTCTTCATCTGCTCGACGTAGGCCATGTCGAAGGCGGGGTAGAGCTTGCCGTTGTCCGCCATGGCGGGGTCCACGATTTTGACAAGGCCGGGCTTGCCGCAGGTGCGGAAGATCTCCTTGACGTCGTCGATCTGCTCGGTGCTGCCGAGGTAGCCGGTGTAGATCGCGTCAACGAGCGTGCCCTCTCTGCGCCAGTGGGCGGCGAT
>JAEEGL016379686.1_pt1 | contig 14446 bp, 14 predicted proteins | sample 9134231 | NCBI WGS metagenome assembly JAEEGL01 (sample SAMN16246548, study PRJNA631951) | gut metagenome | biome: gut microbiome; feature: rumen; material: fiber-attached | host: Bos | place: Iran: Karaj | collected 2018-10
TAGTTGTTCGTCATCTCCATATGCGTCTTGGGTACATCAAAACTTTGGTGACCAAAGTAAGAATGTATATGCATATTGGACAATGACACCACATCCTGATTACTCTTCTAGCGTGTGGTATGTCGGTGGCACTGGCGATCTTGGTTACTACGACGTGGGCGGCAGCGGCGGTGTTCGCCCAGTTATAAATTTGCTAAAAGCTAATATCTCTTAAAATACGAAGGGGTATACTAGATAACGGAAATATTGATTAAAAGAAGAAGATATTAGAAAAGTAAAGATGCTTATAAGCACATATTACAACGTAGTTTTAACATATTTTAAATATTCATATCATATCAATAAACAGTATTAAATTTTAATGCTGTTTTTTTACCAAAATAACATAATTGCATATTATAAATTAGGTGATTATGTGAAAATAGAATCTAATTTAGATGATTGTTATACTATATTTATAAATAATGCATGTTTAAAAGATATAAATTACAATGATAAAGAAAAAATAGGAACATACTTAAAAGATGTACTCCTATCATTAAAAAAGAGATATAATGTTACTTTACATGGATTTTATGATGCTGAAGTTTATATCAATAATCAAGTTGGTATGTTTATTGAATTAATAAAAGATAATAAATATAGTTTTGATATCGAAGAAATAGATTTAAAGATAAAGGTATATTTTGATTGTGATTTTTGCTATAAAACATCTAATTATGATATTATCAAGGACTGTAAAAATATCCAACTAATTGAAGATGAATTTTACATAAACTTAAAAGATTATAACCAAGATATAATTAATATTATAGAGTTTGGTAATATTATAAATAAAAAATAAGCACTTTTTTATAATTTTTTGCTTATTTTTTTCCTAAAGTTTTACTTAAAAACTTTGCTTGAGCTATTTGATACTCTTCCTTAACTATTTCTGACCAATTAATTGCATCAATCATTGTTTCTTCACCAACAATATCCCTAATTTCCATTAACATTTGTTCTTCTGCATTTGGATTTAATTTTTCAAAAGGTCTACAAACAACCCATTCTTCAGATTCACGGTAATCAAAAATAGCTCTTTTAGCACCTTCTAAATGTGAAATAGTATTAATTACTTCCCCTTGTTGAAAAATGGCATTATCTTTATTAAATGTTAATGTTCCACCAGACGTATTTAAACAATACGTGTTGCCAATTTTTTTCATAGTATAACCTCCTAGAGCGATATTATAATACATTTGATTATCAAAAACAATATAAAATCTTTAATTTACTAACTTGTTTATACGTGTTATAATATACTGGAATTAGAGGTGATATTATGAAATTACCAACTATCGCATTAGTAGGAAGACCAAATGTAGGTAAAAGTACCATATTTAATAAAATAGTAGGCAAAAAAATATCTATTATCGAAGATACACCAGGAGTAACTAGAGATAGAATTTATTCTTTAGGAAATTACAAAAACTATAGCTTCAATGTTATTGATACTGGTGGTATTGATATGGGAAAAGAACATTTTAATGATGAAATAAAACTACAAGCAGAAATTGCTATTGATGAAGCTGATGTAGTTATCTTTGTAGTAGATGGAAAAGATGGTTTAACTAGTAATGACTATGTAGTAAGAGATATGTTAAGAAAAAGCAAAAAAGATGTTGTAGTTGCTATAAATAAATGTGATAGTAAAAAATATACAAAACATGAATATGATTTCTATGAATTAGGTTTTGATAAATATGTCCCAATTAGTGGTGAACAAGGAACTGGTATGATTGAACTAATGGAAGAAATCATTAAAACCTTACCATTAAAAGAAAAAGAAGAAGACGCCAGACTAAAGTTTTCTGTAGTAGGAAGACCAAATGTAGGAAAAAGTAGTCTTATCAATGCTTTACTTAATCAAGAACGAGTTATTGTTAGTGATATTGCTGGTACAACTAGAGATGCAATAGATACAACCCTTACTTATAATGGAGAAGAATTTGTAGTAATAGATACAGCTGGTATGCGTAAAAAAGGAAAAGTATATGAATCTATTGAAAAATATAGCTTGTTACGTAGTATGAAAGCTATAGATAGAAGTGATATTTGTTTACTTGTAATTAATGCTGAAGAGGGTATAATTGAACACGATAAACATATTGCAGGCTATGTATTAGAAAAAGGAAAAGGGCTAATAATTGTAGTAAATAAATGGGATACAGTAACAGATACATCAATAAAAGATTATATTAAGTTAATACGTAATGAATTTCAATTTCTAAGTTATGTACCTATATTATTTACTTCTGCTTTAACTAAAAAAAGAATTCATTTAATTATGCCTGAAGTATTAAAAGTATCAGAAAATATTAAAAGAGAAATAAAAACTAGTGTACTAAATGATGTGATTAATGAAGCATATTTATTAAATTTGCCACCATCATATAAAGGTAAAAGATTAAAAATATATTTTGCCAGTCAAACTGGAACAAAACCACCAAAGTTTACATTTAGAGTTAATAATAAAAATTTAGTTCACTTTTCATACGAAAGGTATTTAGAAAATAAATTAAGAGAGAATTTTGAATTAGAAGGTACTCCAATCATTATACAACTTAAAAATAGAAACGAATAAACTTTTATAATATAACAAATAATAACCTTTTACATATAATTATGTAGGAGGTTATTTATGTTTGGTGATTCTTTTTTTAATAAAATAGAAAAAAAGACTAATGTTAATAAAAATACTATTATGTCATTAGCCAGTAAATTACAAAACAATAATATGAAAGATGAAAAGGTACTAAGTGATTTAGTTGATGAAATAGGACAAATCGCAGGTAAAACTGTTAGCCCAGAGAAAAAAAGTAAAATAATAAATGCCATCGTTCATGATAAAGTTCCTAAAAATATAGATAAAATGATTTAAATATTTATTTTAGTTATATATTAGAAAAACTCTCATATATTTAAATGAAAATAAAAATAGAGAGTGGGTAATATATATGGATAAACAAGAAATAATTAAAAATATTGCAAAACGTACTGGTGGAGATATCTATTTAGGAGTAGTAGGGGGAGTAAGAACAGGAAAAAGTACTTTTATCAAAAAAGTTATTGAATCTTTGGTAGTACCTTACATAGAAGATGAATATGAAAGAAAAAGAGCGTTAGACGAAATTCCTCAAAGTGCTAGTGGTAAAACCATAATGACAATTGAACCAAAATTTGTACCAAATACGGCTGCTAAAGTAAAAATAGATGATTTTGACTGTAATATTAGACTAGTAGATTGTGTTGGATATTTAATTGATAATGCTAAGGGTGCTGAAGACGAAAACGGTCCTCGTATGGTTAAAAGCCCATGGTTTGATGAAGAAATACCTTTTGTAGAAGCTGCTGAAATAGGTACAGAAAAAGTTATTAAAGATCATTCTACTATAGGTATTGTAATGACTACTGATGGATCTATTGGTGAATTTAGTAGAAATGATTACTTAAATGCTGAAACAAGAGTTATAAATGAATTAAAAGAACTTAATAAGCCATTTATTGTGATTTTAAATTCAACTCACCCTACGTTACCAGAAACAATAAGATTAGCTGAATCTATCAAAAAAGAACATAATGTTGCAGTTATACCAATGAGTGTTGAAACGATGACAGAAAAGGATATTACTAATATATTAAGAGAAGCATTATATGAATTTCCAATTCTTCAAGTAAAAGTCAATATGCCAGAATGGATAGCTATCTTAAATGCAAAACATCCATTAAAACAAAGTTACATTGAAAGTATTAAAGAAAGTGTGATAGAAGTAGATAAACTTAGAGATATAGAAAACATCACTTCTAATTTTTTAAACAATAACTCGATAGATAAAGCATATTTATCAAAAGTAGATCCCTCAACTGGAGAAGTTACTATTTCTTTAGAAGCTCCTAATAATTTATATAATAATATATTGCAAGATATAATAAAAATAGATGTCAAAAACAAAGCAGAGTTATTATCGTTGTTTCAATCATATAATGAAGCAAAAGAAGAATATGATCAAATAAAATATGCTTTAAAAATGGCTAAACAAACAGGCTACGGAGTTGCAACCCCTACATTAAAAGATATGAAATTAGATAATCCTGAAATAACTAAACAAGGAAGTAGGTATGGAATTAAACTAAAAGCTACCGCACCATCAATTCATATGATAAAAGTAGACGTAACGTCAACTTTTGAGCCAATCATTGGTACTGAACTTCAAAGTAAAGAATTAATAGATTATTTAATGAAAGATTATGAAACAGATCCAACTAGTATTTGGAAAAGTGAAATATTCGGAAGAAGTTTAGATAATATTGTACAAGAAGGAATTCAATCTAAAATATCGATGATGCCAGATAATGTTAGATACAAACTAGGCCAAACTGTTACTAAAATAGTCAATAAAGGATCTAACAATTTAATAGCATTTGTTATCTAAAATTAAAAGAAATAGCTCTTTTAATTTTTTTTTATTTATGATAGTATGTATATAGAATAGATAACTAGGAGTTGGCGATATGAAGTTATATTTAACGAATGGTAAAAGTATTACGATTTTTAATTTGTCTGATAAATCAGCAGGATCTGTTTCTTTTGATTATAGATTTAATAATGAAAAAATCCCTGTTGTTTTGGAAAAACGTGAAGATACTTGGTACTTGAAAACAAATGACTATGTTAAGTTTATTAATGACAATATGATTGTAGAAAGTATGCCAGTGGCATTATATAATCATTATTACTTTTCTATTAATAACTGTACACAAATATTTACCATATACATATTACCTACGGAAGAAGAAGAAGTATACGATTTAATGTGCGAATCAATACCAAATATAACCATTGGCTCAGCCCAAACCAGCAATATATACTATCCTGATCCACTAGTAAATGATACTCACTGTAATATTGTAAAAGAACAAGGTGTATCTAAAATTATAGCTGCTAACGAACAGTCTGTAATTTATGTTAATAATCAAAGAGTGACATCTAGTATCTTAAAAACAGGAGATGTAATATTTATCCATGGTTTAAAAATAATATGGATGAATAGCTTTATTAGAATAAATAATCCTCAAAAGAAGGTGCGTATTCAAGGATTCCAGTTTTATAGTAATGATAACTTAACAAATACAAACTATGAAGATGAAAATGAAATAGATGATGTTGTATTATACAAACCAGAAGAATACTATTCACCTAAATTTAGAGTAAGTAATCAAATGCAACAAGAAGTGGTAGAAATAGATGCACCACCCAATAGTCAAATTCAAGAAGATTTGCCATTTATTTTACAACTAGGCGGTAGCATTACCATGATGACATCTGCATTTACTATGGGATTTATGGTAATAAACAATCTCCAAAGCGGTAAAAGTACAGTTTTTCAATTATTACCCCAAATTGTTATGCTTGTGGGATTACTTCTAGGTAGTTTATTATTTCCCAAACTTACTAGAAGGTATCAAAAAAAATTATCTGAAAAAAGAGAAAAATTAAGAATATCTAAATATAACAAATATTTATTAAAAAAAGAACAACAAATTGATAAATTAATAAAAGAACAAGAACAAACGTTAAAAGACAATAATTTAAGTGTTTTAGATTGTTATCAGATAATGACCCAAATTGATAAGGTCAACAATATTAATTTTTGGTCTCGTGGAGTTAAAGATAATTATTTTTTAAATATTAGATTAGGAATAGGTAGAATGCCCTCATCAGTGGATGTTAGGGCACCAGAAGAACATTTTACTTTGGATGAAGATGATCTTTTAGAAAAAGTATATGAAGTAGTTGAAAACTCTAAATGGCTTAATAATGTTCCCGTAATACTTCCACTACCAGAGAATAATAAATTAGGTATAATGATTAAAAGTGATTATACAACAGATTATATAAATAGTTTAATCGTACAATTAATCACAATGCAAAGTCCCCTTAGTTTAAAAATTGTTGTTTTTACTTCTGAAGAAAATAAAAGCAATTGGGAATACTTAAAATATGTTCCTCATTGTTGGAGTGATGATAAGGAAACAAGATTTTTTGCCACATCTTTAGAAGAAATGCAAGAAATATCATCGTTTTTAGAAAAAGAATATAAACAGAGACAATCTCATAAAACAGGAATAGAAGATAGTAATAATACATCTGTAAACGCAGATCAAGAACAACATATTCATGGCGATCTTTATAAAAATTTTGAAACATATTACATTTTAATAGATGATAATTACCAAATGTCAAAATATACAGTAATAACGGATGTGTTATTAAAAACTGCAACCAATTATGGTTTTTCATACATATGTATAGGACAAGAATTAAAAGATTTCTCAAATGATTGTACTACATTTCTAGATATAAATAATAAGAATGGTAACATTTTAAAAAAGAACATCAATATTAAAGATATTTTAACCTTTAACAATGAATATATGGTCAATATGGCTTTAAGAGATGCATGCCGCAAACTTGCTAATGTGCCAATTACAACAAAAGATGGTCTAAGTGTTTTACCTAGTTCACTAGCATTTTTAGAAATGTTAGATGTATCTAAAATAGATCATTTAAATATCCTTAATCGTTGGAAAACAAATAATCCCGTTATTTCACTAGCTGTACCTGTTGGTGTACATACAAATGGAGAAAAATTCAAATTAGATTTACATGAAAAATTTCATGGTCCTCATGGATTAGTTGCTGGTATGACTGGTTCTGGTAAATCAGAATTTATTATTACCTATATCTTGTCTATGATAGTAAACTTTCACCCATATGAAGTGCAATTTGTTCTTATTGACTACAAAGGTGGAGGACTTGCTGGTGCTTTTGAAAATAAGGAAACTGGAGTTAGAATTCCACACTTAGTGGGAACCATTACCAATTTAGATACAAGTGAAATGAACAGAACTTTAGTATCCATTCAAAGTGAATTACAAAGAAGGCAAAGAAAATTTAATGAAGTAAGGGATCGCCTAGGTGAAAGTACAATTGACATATATAAATATCAAAGATTGTATCGCGAAGGCGCAATAGATGAACCAATGTCACATTTATTTATAATTTCTGATGAATTTGCAGAACTTAAAGCCCAACAACCAGAATTTATGTCACAATTAATTTCTATTGCCCGTATCGGACGTAGTTTAGGAGTCCATTTAATTCTAGCTACCCAAAAACCGAGTGGTGTAGTAAATGAACAAATCTGGAGTAATTCTAAATTTAAAGTATGTTTAAAAGTACAAGATAGATCAGATAGTATGGAAATGTTAAAAAAACCAGATGCTGCTAATATTAAGGAAACTGGTAGATTCTTTTTACAAGTTGGGTATGATGACTATTTTGATATTGGACAATCTGGTTGGAGTGGAGCAAAATATGTTCCATCAGATAACATAATTAAAAAAAAGGATGATACTATAAATTTTGTTAATAATATCGGTGTTCACATTAAATCGATAAAAGAGATGGTAAAAGAAGATTCATCCGTAAATTATGGAGATCAATTAACCAATGTAGTTAAAACTATTTATAACTTAGGTGAACAAGAACATTTAGTCACATCTAAATTATGGTTAGATGCTATCCCAGGACAAATATATGTACAAAATTTAAAAAATAAGTATAATTATAAACCAACACCATATCAAATTACCCCAGTTATTGGTGAATATGATATGCCAGCTGCTCAACAACAACATTTATTAACATTAGATTTAACTAATAAGATTAATACATTGATATATGGACAAGCCGGCAGTGGTAAAGAAAATCTTTTATCAACTATTATTGGGTCAACATGTTTGGAACATACACCAGAAGAAGTTAACTTCTACATATTAGATTTTGGAACAGAAGCATTAAAAATGTTTGTAAATGTTCCCCATGTCGGAGATATTGCAACAATAGAAACCCCAGAAAAAGTAGAAGATACATTTAGAATGCTATATGACGAAATGGATAGAAGAAAAGAATTATTTGTTAATTATTCAGGTAGTTATAATGATTATTTAGCTAATAGTGGAGAAAAATTACCACTAATAGTAGTAATTATTAATAACTATGAAGTCTTTGCTGAAAATTATTCAAAATTATCTGAAGGTGTAATGAATATTTATCGTGATGCCGGTAAATATGGTATAGTATTTATTGTTACAGTTATATCTAGTAATGGAATTAGAAGTAGATTAATACAATATTTTAATAACAAAATATGTTTACAAATGCCTAATGAAACTGACTATAGGACTCTTCTTAATTCTCCAAAAGGCTTATTTCCTGCTAAACATTTTGGTAGAGGAATTATAGCAATGAATGATACTGCATACGAATTCCAAACAGCGATGCTACTAGACAAAAATGAATTAAGTAATTTTGTTCGTAATATGTCAGAACAAATGAATGAGGCATATACTGTTAGAGCTAAAAGAATTCCAACATTGCCAAGTGTAGTAACAGTTGACTTGTTTGAAAATAATGAAAACTCATTGAGTAGAATGCCTATTGGATATGAAATGAATTCAAAGGAACCATTCTATTATGATTTTGAAGTACCAAAATTTGTTCCTGTATTATCTACAGATATGAGTGATTACAAAATGTCTTTTGTTTATTCAATAATCAAATTATTCTCTAAAGTCCAAAACATCAATACAGTAGTAGTAGATTTAGTTGGGGCTTTTGATAAAGATTATGATGTTACTTGTTACAAAGAAAACATAGATGAGTCAATAGTAGAAATATATAACAATATTAAACAAGCAAAAGAAAATGATCCTACTACATATTATATATTTTTAGGAATTGGACAAATTCAAAAGATTTTATCCCCAAAAAGTGTAGAACTATTAAATAAATTATTTATGGAAATATCTGATACCACTCCTGCTAGATTTATGTTAGTAGATACTTATGTATCATTTAAGAGAATTCAAAGTGATGCTTGGTACCAATCTAGCGTAGACACTGGTTATGGTATATGGTTAGGAGAAGATGTTGGAACTCAAATGACTATCAACTTCAATAATCTATCTTTAGAAGAAAAGAAAATGTATTTCCCTTACATGGGATTTGCTGTTAAGAATGGTAAACACAAGGTTATTAAACATATGGTAGAAAAAATGGAGGAAAATGATGAAGAATAAAGTATTAGTTGAATTAATCATTCCAGAAATAGATGCTTCATATGATATATATATACCTGTAAGCAAAAAAGTTGGCAGTGTTATAAAACTATTAAATAAGGCTATATTTGAAATATCAGACGGTGCATATAATGGTGGTGATAAAAACTTTATTTATAATAGAGATACAGGATCTAGATATGATATTAATCAAATCATCAAAAATACCGATATCAGAAATGGAAGTAAAATAATACTTATTTAACTATTGAAAAAGTCCCCTTTTTAAGGGAACTTTTTTTGTATAAAAAAAATATAAAAAAGTTGCAAATTATAGAAAAAAATGTTATAATACACCAATAAAAAGAAGGGGGAATAAAAATATGAGAAATTTTAAATTTTACAATTACAATATCAAAAAATTTATTAAAAGCAAAATAGTACCATTAACGTTAGTAGGAACGATGGGATTAGGGTTGACCGCATGTAGTCAAACCATAAAAAAGACAAGTAAAACACAAAATCAAATATCAACATATAGTTCTGCACAGTATGAGGATAATAAAACACTACACGAAAAAGTAAAACCAACTACTACAACTAATACCAATAATAGTAGCGTAGAACAAGCTTATGAAGAATATAAAATGGAAAATCAAGAAGTAAATCTTAATGAAGATGAAAACCAAACATTCCAAAATTATATAGATAATTATCAAGTACAATATAAAAATAGTGATTTGTTTGGTATTGATGAAGCTTTATCAAAATATAGTAACTTACCAAAAGCCTCAACAGCAAGTTCAAACGTGGTAAAGAATAATTCTATAAGTGAACAAGAGTTATTAACAATTGTAAAACAAAACAATAAACAATTTTTAAGTGAAATTAATAATAAAAAATATACAGCACTATCAGATCAAGATTTGAATAAAGCTGTATCAGTTGTGAGTAAACAATTAAATTCATTACTTCAAACTAATGAAAATATTGATGTAAATGAATTAGATAGTACGTTAACCAAGTTAAAAATAGTAGGGGCATCTGGTTTTGGAATTGCTTACGTAAGCCATGATACACAACTTTTAGGTATTAGCATGAATGCTATTAATAATTTACAAAAAAATTCGCGCAATCAAAATAGAGATGTTTTTGAAAGCATAATAGGACACGAGGCCACTCATTTAGCTCAAATATCATACCCAACAAAAGGTGAATTTGCTAGTCATTTAGGACCGTCATATACATTTACAGACTTAGATGTTAATGCTCTTGATTTCGAATGGTATACAGAAGGAAGCGCAGAAGTTCTAGCTCTAAGCGATCCTAGTGATCAACCAATAAACTATGCCGATAACATTAAAGGACTAGAAACATTAACATTATCTACTATTACAGATGAAGATAACCAAGTAGATACAATACAAAAATTATCGCTTGGAAAAGATTTGGATGGCCTATACGACTATTTCAATGCAGATTCTGATTCCAAGAAAAAAGAAGTAATAGAAATGATGTACTCTTACAATATAATTTATACAACTGCAACAGAATTTGTGGATAAATATAAATCAACAAAAGGAGATATGAATCTAGTAAAACTAGATGATTATAGAGATGAATTAAAAGGAAGCATAGGAACTACTTTAACAAAAGTATTTTATTCAAATTTAGCTAATAAAATTACAAAAGAAGGTATGGGTACCGAAGATATATTCTTTTTAATGAGAATATATGAAACAGAAATGTGTAGATTTACAGATTATGATAATACATATAAGGCATCAAAAACAAGTCAATTTATGAACGACTATTCAAGTATTCAAAATAATTTCTTTGAAATAGTTGGAAATAATATTGGCAAAACAAAAGAGAAACTTAAACAAGAATATGATGCCTATAGCGATGCATATTGCAATTCAAAAAAAGGAAAAACTGAAAATACATATGAATTAAAATATAATATAAATAGCTTAGGTACACAAAAAAATCAATTTATTAAAAGAATAGGTAAAAGTAGAATAAGTCATATTTATGCAAATATTAACAGATAAAAAAATTATAAAAAGAGTTTAGTTTACACAACTAAATTTTTTTTTATAAAAAAAGTTTACAACTTCAATCATTTATGTTATTCTTTTATTAAGATAAGGTGTGCTAGATGGATATCTATGCATTTCAGAAAGGATTTGTTTAAATGAGTATGGTGGGAAGCAGTGGAGTCAATGAGAATAGAATTGATTTCTACATAAATGAAATTATTAATAATATGGAACAATTAGAGAAAAGATTCAATCAATTAGATTCTGTTGCTGAATCTACTAAAAGCTTTTATCAAAGTGATAGTGGCAATAAATTTAGAAATTCATACAGAAATCTTAGATACAACTTTAGTATAATTAAAAAAAATGTCTTATCGTATAACAATGATCTCAGCAAAGTAAAAGTAAGTTATCAAAAGTTTGGAGACAATGCGGCTGATACTATGCTAGCTTATGCGAGACAGAAAAAAAGTTAAAAATTGAAAGGAGAAAAAATATGGGTGCAACAAATATGTCAATTGGTGACATGACAATGGGTGTAGATCATTCAGGTATGGATACGTATCGTGAAGGATTAAAAACTGAAGTTTTAACAAACACAAAAACAAAAATTGAAGATGTTAGTACAGTTGAAACAGATATTAATAATGCTTGGCAAGGGGTTTCTAGAGATAGATTCTTAGAGTCATTTAAACAAGTAAGAGAACAAATTGCTCAAGATTTAGAAGCAGAATACAATGATTTAGAAGCAAGATTAAATGAATTGGAATATATGTATTATCAACAAGATGAACATATGTTAGAAGAATAGGAGAGTGAATAATTATGGCATGGGAAACAACTGCAACAACATCAGATTTTAATGCAAAAGAATACGCAACAAATCAAATAGACGGCAGAAGCGGTCAAAGAGCTGGAGCATCTAATGGCTACAATGGTGGTGTTTTAGGATGGGGAGCTCAATCATATAGTATCGTTGGGATGGATGCTTCAAAAATTCCTACAGTTCGTCAATCTATAGAAAATTATGTACAAGGAATTGAAGACCATGTAAGCCAAATTGATGCTAAAGCAAACGCGGATGGAGCTTACAAAGGAGAAGAAGTTCAAGCTGCAGTATCAACTTATATTGAAACTGTAAAAGAATATTGTATTAACCTTTGTAGCCAATTACGTGCATTTTCTGATAAACTAGCTGATGCGCAAACTGCTTGGGAAACTGCTACTGGTAATATCGCTGGTACTGTTGAAACTAGCAACTCATCATTTGAAAAAGGTACACGTTATACATCACAAAAATAGTGTGATAGTTTATGTCTAATATAGATTCAATGGTTGCGGATATCAACAGAGACGTTGATTCATATAATAAAATGGTATATTTTTCAAATGATTATATTTATGCCAATAATGCTTTGGTTGATGCATATAATTCAATGTTAGATATATATCAATTACAAAAATATTTTGTAATTGATGGGAAGTGTGCTGACATGGGGTTATTCAATACACATAAAAAAATACTAGATTTAATCAATGATACTAGTCGTGAAGTCAATCAAATGCACGAGAGTATGAGTAGTCAACTTCGAAACATTGATAACCAAAAATCTAGACTTGAAGCAGAAAAGGCTAGACAATCTTAAGAGGGAACTAGTATAGCTTCCCTCTTTAACTGATTAAGGAGGAATTTATGGTTAATATTAACACTGGTTATACAAAAGAAGCAGGTACAGACATTATCAGATTAACAGATGAAATTAATTCAATAATTAATGAAATCTTTAGATTAATAGATACTGTACCTTGGGAAGGTAGCGGTGTTGCTACTTTTAAATCAAAAGCCAAATTAGATAAAGGAAATTATCTAAAATTTACAAATGATATGAAAGAATATGGTAAATTCCTAGTTGAATATGCTTCGGATATGGAAAGGGTAGTTTCGAGGGTGAATAGATAATGACAAGAGTATATTTAGAATCAAGTCCAATTTTTAGAACTGTTACTCCTGCAATTGATAGAGGTATAAGAAAGTTAGATCAAGCTCTTTCTATATTAAATAACACCTCTGTACCAGATGGTTATAGTGGTTCTTTAAATTCAAAAAGAGATAGAATTAACCAAATAAAAAGAGAACTTTACAATGTGCAAAATAATTTGAGAGATGCAACTCAACAAATCAACAACGTAGAAGTTAACAAAATTGATAGAGCTGCAATGTTACCAAAAAGTGAAATTCCAGTTCGAGCAGAGGTTGTTAGATAGTAAAAAGAGTAAAAAGGGAGGTAAAACATGATTGATAAATATTTGCCTATAGGAACCGTATGTACTTTAAAGGGTAGTAACAAAAAGACTATGATCATTGGATTTATGTCCATTGAGTACAACGGAAATATTAAAATGTATGATTATGAAGGATGTGCATATCCAGAAGGTTTGTTACTAAAAAACAGATTAATTAGTTTTAAACACAGTGATATAGAAAAAATAGATTTTCTGGGATACAAAGATATTTTACACGATAAATTTAATAAAATTTTATTAAATAATACTAAAGAGTTAGATTTAGAGGATGATAATAAAAAGACTATTGCCAACTTTCAATTTGATGAAAATGGGGTAATAATTTTTGACAGTTCAGCCAATTTACAAACTGGTGTAGCTAATCCAGAAACTAAAGATACATCGATTAATAATCCATTTAACATTGAATATAAAAGTGTAGCAAGAGCTATTAATCCAAATAAAGATCAAATATTAAGCCCTTATACATTTGATGAAAATGGAATAATAACTGGTGATAAGTTGGCTGAAGCAGCAAGTCCATTTGTATTTGATGAAAACGGGGTTATCGTTGAAGAAAAAGGTCAACAAAAAAAGCCTAAGTATGAATTTAAATTTGATGAAAACGGAATAATAATTGATGAAAAATTGGTTGAAGAGGAAATCCCATATGTATTTGATGAAAACGGAGTTATCGTTGAAGAAAAGGGTCAACCAAAAGAAACTAATAATGAATTCAAATTTGACGAAAATGGAATAATAATTGATGATGGATCAGCAAAAGATGACAGTCCATATGTATTTGATGAAAACGGAGTTATCGTTGAAGAAAAAGGTCAACCAAAAGATAATGAAAGTGGATTCAAATTTGATGAAAATGGAATAGTAATTGACGATGGATCAGCAAAAGATGACAGTCCATATGTATTTGATGAAAACGGAGTTATCATTGAAGA
>JAEEGL012733796.1_pt1 | contig 14445 bp, 7 predicted proteins | sample 9134231 | NCBI WGS metagenome assembly JAEEGL01 (sample SAMN16246548, study PRJNA631951) | gut metagenome | biome: gut microbiome; feature: rumen; material: fiber-attached | host: Bos | place: Iran: Karaj | collected 2018-10
AATCCCCAATCCCCAATCCCCAATCCCCAATCCCCAATCCCCAAATATTTTTTTGAAATTAAAATTAAAATATTTTATTTTTAAAATATTATTTTTTTTATTTTTATTGTCATTAAATTTTATAAAAATTCATAAATACTTATATATTTATTTTCAAATGAAATTTCTAAAAATTATTTTATATTTTTTATTTCAAAATTTTATTTCTGGTTATAACGGAACATTATATTATAATTTAGAAAATATTGATGGACAAATAGATTATTTTTCTATAAATGATAATTCAATTGATTTTGAGGAAAATAATGAAAGTTATCAAGGAAATTTTATTTCAGGAAGCACAATTTTAATAAAGACATCTAATTTAAGCAGTTGTTCATTTATATATGGTTATATGGAATATGAAGATGAAAAACAAAATACATCTATTATTTGGAAAAATTCTTCAGAAAATATTCAATCAAATAAAAATATTAATTATAATGGAAATATTTGTCCTTATACATGTTTCGATGTTGCTGAGGGAGGTAGTATAAATTTTATTTCTTATATTCCATTTAAATGTGAAGAAGATGTTAATCAAACATATATTGTAAATATAGATAAAGGAATAAATATTTCTAATTTAACATCATATTTCAATTCAACAAATAATTATGAAATATATAGTGCTTCTCTTCCCGATGAAGAAATAGGAATAATTAATGTTGATAAAGAAATAATGTCAAAAGAATTAAAATATAATTCAAAGCAAAATTTCTTTTTTAATGGAACATTAAAAACGGGAATTACATATTTTTCTTTTCATGCTCGTATAAATGAACTACATAAATATACAGCAACAATCACACCATGTACAATGACATTAATTGTTTGTTGGACTGGATGTAAAACATGTAATTATTCTAATATAGCAAATAACACACATCATTATTGTTTTGATTGTATAGAAGGATATGCTTTTAATAAAACAGAAGATAAAGAAGGTGGAATAGGAAATTGCATTAATATAGAACAAGGAATTGTAGGTTATTTTGCATTAAATTCTATTTTATATAAATGTGATGATACTTGTTTAACATGTGAATTAAATAGTACAAATTGTATAGAATGTAAAAATACTTTATATAAAAAAAATGGAGAAGGTAATATATGTAAAATAAAAGAAAAAAATGAATATTTAAAAGATGATATATTATATGATTGTTATCATTTATGTGCATCATGTTCAAAAGGAGGAAATGATACACAACATAATTGTGATACATGTTATGAAGGTTACTATTTATTTAATTTTACAAATTGTATTAATAAACCTCCTGCAGAAAATTATTATTTTGACCGTAATAAATTTACATATTATATGTGTGATATACGTTGTGCTACATGCATTAAAGGTGGTAATGAATTTACAAGTAACTGTATCAAATGTCATCATTCAAGTGATCCTACTTCAATTGACCATATTAATTATTATAGTGTTGAAATAGATAGAAGTCAATGTCTTTCTAAAGAGGAAATAAATAAAATAAAAATTTATAAAAATTATTATTTTAATGATACTGAAAGAGCCTTAAAAAAATGTCATGAATCTTGTGCAACATGTCATAATGAAGGTTATGATAATGATACAAAATGTGATTCTTGTATAGAAAATTATACTTTTATTCAAATATCTGAAAATGTAAAAAATTGCATAGAAGAAAAATCAGTAACTCAAGCATATTCAAATTATTATAAAACAATAGATGAAAATAATAATATAGTTTATTATGAATGTTATGAATTATGTGCAACATGTAAAAAAGGAGGAAATTCAACATTAAATAATTGTGAAACATGTATTGAAGGATATAAAAAATTCGGTTTACTTAATTGTGTAAAAGAAAAAAGTGAAAATAATATAGAAAATGAAAATGATGATATTAATAATAATATTGTAATAATTGATGGAAAAGAAATAAATTGTTATGAAACATGTAAAGGATGTTTTAATGAAGGTATAGAAGAAAATCAAAATTGTTTAGATTGTAAAAATGGTTTAGAATATACAACAGGAAATGAATTAGGAAATTGTTTAGATTTAAATAAAATTACACCTAATCTTTCAGAACTTAAACAATTTCTTCCTTTAATTGGAAATGATGAATTTAAATCATTATCAATAAATGATTCATCATATAATTTTAATTATTATTCACTTTCAATTAATGATTTGAATATTTTAAATAAAAATAAAGTTTCTCATTTAACAATAAATAATGAATGTCAAAATAAACTACATGAAAAATATATATCTTCAAATAAATTTTATGTTGCTCAAATTAATAAAAATAATACTAATATTAATTTTTTGGTTTTCGATCAAGATGGAAATGAAATAGATTTATTAACAAATTGTTTAAATGAAAAAATTAATTTTTATTTTCCAATAAGCATTTCAAATTCAAGCGAAAATTTAATAAATTCTATTCTTTCATCTAATATTAATGAAATAGAATTTAATTCATATGACATTTATAATGAAAATTCAAATTTTTATAATGATGAATGTTTTGATTTAAAAATTAATAAAAAAAGATATTTTTTAGAACAAAGAATTGAAATGTATAATAAACAAATTTATTTTTGCCCAGATTTTTGTGAATTAATAAATTATTCAAAAAATTCAAACATGATTAATTGCGAATGCATAATAAATAATAAATCAGATAATATTAAAATATTTGAAATTAATCGTAATTTAAAATTTAATAAAAATCATATTATTTATAATGGATTTATGTTATTTCAATGTAAAATTTTATTAAAAAATTTTCCTGATAAAAAATCATTTTTACATTATTTTATAATAATTGGAATTTTAATTTATATTATTTGTATTTTTTTATTTTATTTTTCAATTATTTCTCAAATTAGAAAAATTATTAGTTCATCATTAACAAATCCACCAAAAATTAATAAAAAAATTAAAAAAGAAAAAAAAGTTGCTTTTAAAGAAGATACAATTAAATTTAAAAAAAAACATAAAAAGAAAAAAATAAAAAATAATAGTAAAAATTCTTCAATAAGAGAAATGATAACAATTCAAGAAAAAAATTTTTTTGATTCAAAGATGAAAGAAAAAATGGAATCAAATAATTATTCAAATTATATAAAATTGAATTTTTTATCATTCAAATCTGTTAAAAAAAAAGATAAAAGAACTCCATATGAATATTTTATAGGAATTATTAAAGAAAAAATATTTTTAATATCAATTTTTACAAATAATAATTTTTGGTTTCCAAAAGTTTTTCATTTAATTGTAAATTATTTAATTTTTATTTTAGTTTTAACATTAAATTCATTTTTTTGGAAAACAAAAGACATTTTTTTAAATTATAAAAGTTATTTAATTTCTGCTTTTTTTGGATTTTTATTTTTATCAATTTTACATTATTTTTTAAGTTTTTATAGTTATAATATAAAATATGATAATAATGAAAAAATAAATGATGCTTTAAAAACATTGAAAATTAGAAATTTATTTATTTTTTTGTTTTGTTTTGTTATTAGTGGATTATTGTGGTTTTATTTATATTTATTTGGAGTTATTAATAATGAATATCAAAAAGATATTTTAATGTTAACAATAATATCAATTTTTATTATAATTATATTTCAATTTATTATTGCATTTTTATCAACATTGTTTAGAACAATTGGAATTAAATCAAAAAAAAAGAAATGTTATTTTTTAAGTCAATTATTATATTTTTTGTTTTAAATTATTATTGTATTTTGTTGTTATCATATTTAAAAATATATATTTCACATTATTTTATTAAATATTTTAATGAATTTATAATATAATATTTGTAATATAATTAATTTATTATTTACAATTTTAAATATTCAAAAAAAAAATAATTTTAATTATGAGAATTAATAAAATTATTATTATTATTTATTATATTTTTAAATATAATTTTAGTTAAATATTTAATTATAAAAATTACTAGATTTTTAATAATAAAAAAATATAATTATAATAATAGAATTTTTAATACTTAATTATTTTTATAATAAAAAAAAATAATTAATGAATGATGAAGAAATTGATGATAATAATAATAAAATAAATAATAATTTTATAGTATTAAATAATAATGATGAATTTGAAGAAAAAAAAGAGGAAAAAAAAATTTTAGAAGATTTTGAAGATATAAAAGAAGTAACAGACATAGTAAATGAAATAACATATGCATCAATAAATCAAGATCAAAATTATATTTCACTTGCCAGTAAAAACGGTTTTAAAATATTTTCCGTTTCTCCTTTAAAATTATTTTATGAAAATAAATGTGGTCCCATAAAAATTATAGAAATGTTAAATTCAACAAATTTAATATTATTAGTAGGTCAAAATGATTTTGATAATTTTTCTCCAAGAAAAGCAACAATTTTTTCAATAAAAGATAATCGAATTTTATGTTCATTTTGGCCATTTTTAAATGAAATCACATTAGCAAAATTAAATAAAAAAAGAATCATATTATTAGAAAATTTAACAATTCATATTTTTTCTACAAATGATATGGAAGAACTACATACTTTAGATATAATAGAAATTAATATAAATTCTATTGCATTATCACCAAGTTCAGAAAAAAATAACTTTTTAATTTATTCAGATAGTAATAATGAAGGAATTATTAAAGTTTATGATCTATTAAATTTAACATTTAAAAACAAATTTTTAGCTCATAAATGTAAATTAAGAGTTGTTTCAATAAATTATTATGGAAATTTAATAGTCACTTGTAGTATTCAAGGAAAAACAATTAGAGTTTTTAATGTACCTAAAGGAGAAAAAATATATACCTATAAAAGAGGTATTCAAAATGCGAAAATTTATAGTATAAGTTTTGATATAGATTCTAATAATAAATTTGTTCTTTCAAGCGAAACAGGAACAATTCATATTTTTGATTTAGAACAAACGAAAAATGAAAATTATTTAAATAATTTAAATGATAATAAATCATTTATGTCTGATTTAATTAATAAAATTCAAAATAATATTAAATGGAATGGTTATGAAGATTTGTATAATTTTTATAAACCTATGTTGAGTACAAATTTTCCTTCTGTTAAAATTAATAATAAAATTTCATTTTTAGGTGGTTCTAAAAGTAATGAAATATTTATTATTAATGAAGTTGGTATTTTTCAAAAATTTTCTATAAATTATAAAAGCAATAAAATAATTTCAGAAACAAAACAAATTTTAGATGATTTAAAATAAAATAAAAATATAAATAAATTTTTTATAAATAAAAATTAATATTAAAAATATTTTATTATTTTAATTTATTTAATTAAAAATTAATTTATTAAATCTTTTTTTATTTAAATGGGAAAGAAACAACAAACAGAAAGTGTAAACTCAAAATTAGCATTAGTTATGAAAAGTGGAAAAGCAGTATTAGGATATAAACAAACATTAAAAAGTTTAAGAAAAGGATTATTAAAAGCTATTTTTGTTGCCCATAATACCCCATCAATAATTAAAGCAGAAGTAAATTATTATTCAGTACTTTCAAATACCCCAATTTATCATTATACAGGAAATAATATAGATTTAGGTTCAGCATGTGGAAAATATCATAGAGTTGCAATTTTAGGAATTTTAGAACAAGGAGATAGTGATATACTTAATTTATTTGAAAGTAAATAAAATAATATAAATATAATAAATGAAAAAAGAAAATTTATTTTATTATTTAATTTTTTTAATAATTAATTAATTTCAAATTATATTAAAAATTATTTATGAATACGTAATCTATTATTATAAAAGAAAATTAACTTCATTTATATTAAAAAATAAATAATAATTGATAAAATTATAATAACTACACATAAATATTTATATTTATTTTCTTGATTTATATTTATTTTCGATTTTATTTTTATTTTATTTTTTTTACAATTGATTGAATTATGTTCTTCAATTTCATAATAAAAATTGTAACAATGATAACATAAAAATATTTTATTATGATCTAAACAAAAATTAATATGATTTTTAAAATTCAAATGTTCAATCATATTATTACAATATTTACAAATAATTTTTTTTTCTTTTAAATGTTCTTCTTTTTTATATAAAAATAATGTTTTATAACAAAATTCACATTCAAATTCAGAAAAAAAACAATTTTTCATATGTTCAATCATTTCATTTTTATTTCCAACAAAAAATGAATCATTTTTTTTATTAATGCAAAATTTATTTGAACATATAAAAAATGAATAATTACAATAATTAATATGTTCCCAATAATTATTATATTTTATAATTTGTGCACAATTTTGATTTGGACATTTAATTTCAATATTATTTAAAATATTAGAAATATTTAAATGTATTTTATTAAAATTAGAAGAACATTTTGGACATTTTAAATAATTATTTTTTGCACAATATTCACAAGAATAAATGTGACATTTTTCACAAAATAAATTTTTTGGATTAATGAATTTTTTACAAAAAATACATATAAAATTTTTATATAATTCATCTTTATATTTTTCTTTATCTAAAGAAATTCCAATTTGATAATCTAATTTATTTAATAAATTTAAATTATTAAATAAAATATTTTGTTCATTTTCATTATAAATTTTGTTTTCTTTTATTCTAAAATTTGATATGTTAATTAAATTAAGTGAATTAGTTAAATTTAAAAATTTTAATATTTTTTTATAAATAATTAAATATTCATTTTCAATTATTTTTTCATTAGAATTTGGAATTATTTTTGAAATGTTAATAACAAAATTTTTTTCTTTACAAAGACGATAAAAAGTTTCTTTATTTAAATATATAAAAAATAATAAAGAATTAAAAGAATATTTATAATTATTATATATATATGTAATAATATAATTTTTATTTTTATCTTCAAAACATAAAAAATTTAAATTTATATAATTCGAATATTTTTTAAATTTTTTGTTTAAATATTCAAATAATTTTTTATTAATTAAAATAGGTTGATTTTGAATTTTAATTTTATCTAAAAAAATAAAAATATAATTAAAAAGAATAAATAAAAATTCTTCAATATTATATTTATTTTTTATTATTAAATAAATATAACTAAAATTATTAATAAACTTCGATAAATTTTTCCATAATTCATTAAATAATAAAAATAATTTATCATTTGAATATTTTTCTAAATTTTTAATATTATTTTTGAATAAATTTAAAATTAATTCGTTCGTATTATAAATTTTAAATATTTCTTTATTTAATGTTATTTTTTTTTCCATATTCATTTTTTTCCCTTTTTTGCGTTAATATTATAATTTTTATTTTTATCGTTATAAAATAATATTTTTATTAATTAAATTTATATTATTATTTATAACAAAAATTTAAGAAAATAATAATATTAAATTTCTAATTTATACATTCAAAATTGTTTTATATATTATTCAAAATATACCAAAATCATTGTGATATCATCAACAACTTCTTCTTCTTTAATCCATCTTTTTTTACTTTCAAAATATAAATTTTCACAACAAGATTTAATTTCATCTTTTAAATAATAATCTTTTATTATATTAACACATTCATTACTATCTATAAATTCCCAAACACCATCACTAGCTAAAATCATAAATTTATCTTCTTCTTTTAATTCAAATTCTTTAATTTCGGGGCAACATATAGTACCCACCGAAGCAGCTACCCTATCCCCAAAACTTCTTGTCATAGCCAGACCAGGTATATCATCATTTTTAACCCATACTCTTTGAGGACCTATAAATTCTCCAGTTTCTTCGTTGGTAAATGGTTGAATTCTTCCTCCATTTTCAATGATTCTTTTTGCTTCATCTTTTTCTGTTGGCTTATGATCTCTACTTAAATCTACTGCTTTCCATTTTTGAGATTCTGATATATATTTACCTAAAACTGCTCTACTATCACCTATATTCGAAACTATTATTTTATTTGGGGTGTATATTAAACTTACACATGTTGAGCCGGAAAAATTTGAGTTTATAATTTTGTTGTTTAATAATTTTTCATTGCATTTTATAAATGTTTTTTGAATTATTGAGTTTATTTCTTTTTTTTCGAAAGGATTTTTTGTAGATAGATTTTTATGATATAAATTATTTGATAAGTCTTTTGGGAGAGTTTTTTTTATAAATGATGAAACATTATGTCCTTCTACACCATGTCCATCACATACAGACATGAAAATAAAATTTTGATTTCCGGCAAAATTTTTTTCATAAAAACTTATATCTTGATTATGTTCTTTGTTTTTTTCACCATCAAAACCTACATGAGTAAATTGAAAATATTTTTTTATTTTTTTTGATAATATATTCGAATCTAATAAAATTTTATTATTATTATTTATATTATTATTATTATTATTATGTAATTCGGCAAAATTTGAAGGAAAATTTTGAGAATTAGAACGTGAATTTATTTGTTTTGAAATTGAAATGTTATTAATTGAATTATTAAAACTTTTATTATTATTATTATTTTGATGATTATTAAATTTTGTTATTTCAGTTGAATTATTATAATTATTATTTAATAAATTAACTGGATTATGATTAATTTTATAAATATTATTTTGAATATTATTAATTTGAATATTATTATTTATATTAAAATGAGTAATATAATTATTTTCATTTGGTTTATTTTGATGAACTTTTAATAAATTATTTTTATTAAAATTATTAAATGAACTATCTTTATATAAATTATTTGAATGATTAGTTTTACTTTTTTTATTATCACTTTTTGAAAATCTTTTAGAGTTTTCTATATGTGAATAATTAGAATAAGAATTTATAGAATTATTTGAAATATTTAAAACATTATTTTTTAAAATATTATGTTTTTTCATTTTATTTGTTATTTCACTTTCAATTAAATTTGGCGATTTACTCATATATCTTTTATTTATATTATTATTTAAAGGATAAACTTCAATTTTTTTAATTTTTGTAAATGGACTTATTGAACGATTTGATATTTCATTATTACTATTATTATTATTATTAATTGAATGTGAATTTATTTTTGGATAAATATTGATATTATTAATATAATTATAATCATTTATATTATTGAATAAATTATTGTTTTTTAAAATATATTTTTTTGGAATTTGTAAAGGAGATTTTCTAGGAATTTTGTGTATATTATTAATATTATTATAAATATTTCTTATTATATTTTTATTTGAATTTGTATTATTAATTCGATTTGATAAAATTTCACTATTTATTAAATTATTTTGTAAATTTTTATAATGAATATTAATATTGTTATTAAAATAAAAAGAATTAAAATCTCCTTCAATTTGAATTTGATTATTTTTCGTTTTTAAAATTTTTTGAACTGGAATTTTTTTAAAAAATTTTTTTTGTGAATTAATATTATTTATTATTGCTTTAGAAGAATTAGTTTTTTGATTATAATTAATTTTATTTTTATTTTTTTCAAAAATATTATTATTTAATATTTTATCGCTACTTTTATTTCTTTGAAAACTTTTATTATTATTTTTATTCATTGTTAAATAAATTATTTAAAAAAAAATAAAATATTAAACTAAATTTCACAAATTTAAAAGAGAAAAAATTATTTAAATAATTTTATAAAATTAAACAAAAATAATTTATTATTTTTTAAATTTTAAATTATAAAAAAATTATAAAAAATTTTAATTAATTATTAAAATATAAAAAAATGAGTCTAAATTTTCAAGAAAATCTTGATGATATTAAAAAATTTTTTCATATTCCTTCACGTTTAGTAATTAAAAATATTCCGAATAATTTAAACGATGAAGAAATAATAAATATATTAAAAAAAAATTTTGGCGAACACATCATTGATAAAATTTTAGTTTTTAAATTATTAAAAAAATATTCACTTAAAAAAAGAAATAAAATTTGTTTTTTAACAGTCGATAATTTTGAAACTCGTCAAAATATTATTGATTTTTTAGATACTTTTGAATTAGTTGATCCAAAAGGAATAAAACAAAAATTAACTGTTAATGATTGTTTATTACAAAATAAAATTAAAGGAAATGAAGACCAAATTGAAAATACTATTGAAAATTGTGAACATTTTATTAAATTTAAAGAATATTTTGAAAAAGATAAACTCGTTGATTTTAAAAATGAAGAAAAAAACTTTTGTGAAAAATTATTTGATGATGTTCCTAACATTGAAAAATTAGAAAAAGATGAAAAAAAAAATATTAATTTAAATAATTATGAAAATAATGGAAATTCAAATAGTAATTTTGATATTAATAATAATAATAATTCAATTAGTAATCAACCAACACCAATTAAAGGTAAATTTATCATAAAAAAACCACAAAATATTAATAATAATAATAATGATAATAATAATTTTATTAATAATAAAGCTAACAGTTTTAATTATCCAAATTCTAATACTTATGAAGATAATAATAAAAAAAATAATTATTATTATAGCAATAAAAGCAATAATTATTATGATAATAATGATAATCATAATAATGATGATTATTATTCAAATGGAAATAGATATAACAACAAAAATAATAATTATTATAAGAAAAATAATAATTATTATAATAATAATGATGGATATTATGATAACAGTAGTTATAAAAATGGTTATAAAAAAGGTTATAGAAAAGGATATAAGTAATATTATATAACTAATAGAAAAAATAACAAAAATAAATAGAAAGATTATTAATAATTATTTTTAATAATCTTTTTGAGATCTTTATTATTAATTATTTAATTTGTATAATAAAGATTTCGTATAGATATCCATCTAATTTTATTTTATTTTTTAATATTTATTTTATATTTTAAATAAAACGAACTTTTAATTTATTGAATATTGAGTTTATAATTTATTTATTTAATATATAATTATAATTATTTATTATAATTTAATAATACATTATTTAAATAATAATTAATTTTATGAATGATGGATTTTTAAGCAATGAAAATTTTATAACTAAAAAAGATTTATTATTTTTTAAAGAAGATGTTTTAAAAGAATTTAGAATTTTTGAAAATAATATTAAAGCAAAATATAATAAAAATTCAAATGAATTAGAAAATAAATTAAATGATTATATTAAAAAGCAAAATAATTTAAATGAAAAAATTAATGAAATTCTTCATTTAATTTCAACTGATAAGAATTTAAAAGAAAAAATAGATAATTTATTAATATTTAAAAATAATACAGAAAATAAAATTTTAACTAATGAAATTCAATTAAATAATTTAAATAAAGAATTTTCAAATACAGTTTTAAAATATGATAAAATATTATCTGATAGTGTAATTTATCCAGGATTTATTGGAAATTTATGTAAATTTAAAACTTTTCATGATTTTATGGATTATTGTATATTAAATATTAAAGATTTAAATACATTTAAAAATAAAAATAATATTGATTTAAAAGATTATAAAAATCAATTAACTTCAATGATAAATTTTTTTAAATCTCAAATTAATAATATTTTATCAAATGCAAATAAATTTACAAAAGAAGCAATTTCAAATTCAGAAATAATATTTAACGAAAATTTCGAAAAATTAAAAAAAAAATACAACGAAATTCAAATAGAAAATTCACAATATTATAATGATTTAATAGAAAAATCTAATTCATTAAAAAATGAAAAAGAAAAATTAATTGATTTTAAAGCAGAAATTTTTACAAAATTTCAAGAAAATATTGAAAAAATTAAAAAAGAAAATTTAAAAGTTTTAGAAAAATTTAAAGGATTTAAAGAAGAATTTATTTTAATTAAAAGTAGATTTTCTCAACTTAGTGAATTTATTAAAGATGTGAGATTTAAAGCTAATATTAATAAACCAATTAATAAAACTGATATTGATAATATTTCAAAAAAAATAGATTTTCAAAAAAAACAAAAAATTAATGAAAAAGAAAAAGATCTTTTAGAAAATACAAATTTATTTTTAACAAATGAAGAAAATAAAACTCATAAAATATTAAAATCTTATGTTTATTATTCTGATAATAATTTAATTAATATGAATGAAGAAAAAAATGATATGCAAAATAATAATAAAAATAATAATATTAATTTTGAAAATAAAACTTTAGATGGATTTTCTTCTGAAGAATATACAAATATTAATAATAAAATAAATGAAAATAATTTTTCAAATAACAATAATGAAATTGAATTAAAATTCGTTGAAAAAGATGTTATAAAAAATACAAATAAAAATAATAAATTATATTTAAAAAAAAGTAATAGTACAAATGATTTTAATTCTATTAATTATATTGAAAATAACAAAAATAATAATAATAATACAAATAAAAATTCTTCTTTAGAAAAAGGTTATATAAATAAATTAAATAACATAATGGAAAATGAAGAAATAAAAAAAACTTTAAAAATTAATAATAATAATAATAATAATATTTTAAATAAAAATAAAAATTCAAATAGTAATCAAAATATTTTAAATAAAAAACAAAATAATGATAATATAAAATATAATGTTCCTGAATTAGAAAAAAAAATAAATGAAAAAATTGATGATAAAAATTTAAATTCTTATTATTTTCCTGTTTTAAATAACGAAAAAGAAATAGTTAATTTAAAAAAAAGTAATATTATCAATTTAAAAAAAAATAAACAAATGATTAATTTTTCTGAACAAAAAAATAATGAATTAAATAAAAATTATAATAATAATAGATTTATATATAATAATTTTAAAAATTTTAATAAAAAAAAAAGATTAAATTCAGCAAGGTTTAAAAGTAATAATTTTGATTCATTTCAAAGTCATTCAACTAAAAATTTATTAGATCCTTCCAAATTTCAAAAACTTTATTCTCAATTAAAACAAGTTGCAAATTCTAATGAAGAAAAAAAAAATTATAATGTAAATAATAAAATTGATAATTTAAAAAATCATTATTCACATAATATTCATAATATTTATAATTCATATCATCAAAATAACAATAAAATAAATATTTGTTTTTCAACAAAATCTTCATTTTACAAAAACAAAAAAGAACTTTTAAATTCTGCCGAAAATAATTAAAAAAAATATTAATTTTAAATTTTTATAAATTAAATAATGTTTGAATTATTGTTAATTCAACATATCTTTATGAATACATTTATATATAATGTTATTTCTAGTGTAAATTAAATATAAATAAAAATAAAAACAAATAATTTTATAATTTTATTAAAAATTTATTATATATTTTATATATATATATTTATATTTTATCTTATATAAATTTTCAATCCTGAAATTCCAAAACTTTCATCACAAGAATCATGCATAATTGTCGACCCAAAAATAACTTTTAAACTATTTTTATTATGAGGAAATATCACATTAATTGGATTAGAAAATTTTCCTTCAGGCATTCTTCCACCACATATATTAACTCCATTATTCCCACTAAAAGCAGTATAACTTTCAGTCCAAACATATTTTAATTCACCATCATTATCTTCAATTTTCAAATAACCTGTTTCACCATCCCAATTATCTATAAAATGAAAATTTGCTTCAATTTTAATATAATTATGTTCAGGTAAATTTTCAAAAATTTTAAATGTTTCTCCTTCACCAAAATTACAATATCCTCCTAACATATTAACCCCACCACAAGTAGATACACTATTATTACTCCAACCATTGTTTGAAGTAGTAAAATCTTCTTCATTGAATAAATTCCATTGATATATACCATTTATTTTAATTTTAGAGTTATATTCAAAATTTTTTTCGGTTATTATTTTATTGCTATATATATTTAATTCATTTTCTGGGTTTATATTTAATATTTTTAACTCATTTGAAAATAATGTTAAATCATTAAAATTTCCACTTGTTAAAAATGAATAAAAATTATTTTTACATCCTAATTTAAATTCTATATTGTTATCTTTATTTCCTAATAATGAAAAAGATGTCATATAATTTTCGGAATTTTCTGAATCAAATTGTTGATTTTGTTGTATTAAAAATAATTTTTCATCTATTTTAACTGAATAAATTGAAATAATTAATATAAATAATAAAAAATTTTTCATTTTTTATTTAATTTTTATTTTATTCGTTTTAATTAATTGAAAAAAAAAATATATTAATAATAATATTATTAATACAATAGATTTTTATATTTCAAATAAAAAAGAAAAATAATATAAAAAATAAAAATAAATTTTTTAATAAAATTAAAAATTTTTTCATTTTATTTTAAAATATAAAAATTAATTTAATTTTTAAATTGAAATTAATTTAACTTATCTTTAGAAAAAATTTTTGAATTGATTATAAATAAATATATATTAACATTAAATA
>JAEEGL014947601.1_pt1 | contig 14445 bp, 12 predicted proteins | sample 9134231 | NCBI WGS metagenome assembly JAEEGL01 (sample SAMN16246548, study PRJNA631951) | gut metagenome | biome: gut microbiome; feature: rumen; material: fiber-attached | host: Bos | place: Iran: Karaj | collected 2018-10
GCTCCGGAAGAGTTATATTCACCGACCGGAAATTACAGAGGCCCCAATGACGGATACTCCGGGATGGAATGGCTGCTTCGGCTGAAAAATCATTTTAAGAGGATCATATGGCTTAATCCGAAGATGGCTCCGGGATCGGCGCCGTGGAGAGAAGCCGAGACTGCTGTTAAAAACACTTTTCAGATGTACAGACTGACGGTGGAAGGTCTTAAAGAAGGCATGAAGTTTTTAATGCGCACCAAATGAGGTAGAACATGCATAAAGTAATGATCGTAGATGACAATATGACAAATCTTATCATGGCCAAAAAGGCCCTGGAAGATCTGTACGAGATCATCCCCGTATCATCGGGAAAGATTGCGCTTGAGTTTCTTCAGGAGATGCCCGAGCCGCCCGATGTCGTGCTGCTTGATATCGATATGCCGGATATCAACGGATTCTTCGTCATTTCCCAGATGAAGAATGTCGAAAAACTTGCTGAGATCCCGGTAGTATTTCTTACTGCACAGGAAGATATCACGACGGAGATAGAAGGGTATTCGCTCGGTGCGATCGATTACATCAGAAAACCTTTTACTGCCACGCTTTTAAGAAAACGTGTCGATATCCACATAAAGTTCGTTGAAGCCCAGAAGCACAATGAGAAAGTCAATGAGCAGCTTCAGAAAGCTCTTAAAGAGAAGATCCATAATATAGTCGAGCTTGAATACGCGATCGTAGAGATGTTCACATCGCTTATGGCCAACAGATCGTTCATGATATCAGAGCATTGCTCCCGCGTCGAGAAATACATGTCCGTATTCCTCGATTCGCTCATACAGTCAAGGCAGTTTTCTCTTGATGAAAGAGATGCGGAGATACTAAAGTTTGCTTCAAAGATGCACGATGTAGGTAAGATATGTCTCTCGGACAGATGTATAGCGGATGTCGGAGACCTGAGCATCCAGGAAAGGGAGTTTAACCACACGCATACGGTGCTTGGTGCCGAGGCAGTCAAAAAAGTCATGAATGTCGTATCCGACAACAGATTTTTAAATTATGCATATAACATGTGCAGATACCACCACGAAAGATGGGACGGAAAAGGATATCCCGATAAACTGATGACGACCAATATCCCTATTGAGGCAAGGATACTTGCGATAGTCAACAGTTATGATATTTTCAGGACCACCAATGAGGGTGCGGAATCGCTTACGCATAACGAGGCTATCAAAAGGATCAGATTTTGGAGCGGAACACATTACGATCCGGAACTTGTGGATGCCTTTGTAAATATTGAAAGGCAGATATCAGAAGTCCGTTTCGACATCAAACCATGATTAATTTTCTCAGATCGTTATATCAAAAAGAGAACAACGAAGAAATGTATGTGTTCAATGTGACTCATACGATCTGTGTTGTTGGAATGATACTGATTTGCGGTATAGTCAGTTTTTTCTTCACGAACGCTCTTGCGATCTATCTATCGTTCGGAGTGTGCGTTCTCTTCCTGCTCACTATGGCCGAGGTCAACAGGACCGGCAAGATCAAGAGCAGGATATTATTCATGTCGTTATTCTTTAATTTCGTCTACATGCCACTGATCTTCCAGATATTCGGAAGAAACATCTGCGTGATACCGGTGTATTTCCTCTTCGGACTTATGTATTCTGTCATAATGCTTGATCCCAAAACCGCAGTCATACTCGGTATACTCGAGACGATCAATTATACCGTACTGTTATACAGAAGCGGTGCGGTAATGCCTACGGGACTTGAAAACGCGTCGCAATATGATGTGACGTTTTCGTTCGTTGCGGCGATGATATCTGTTGTTATTGTCGGACTCTGTGCCGGAGCTACCGTAAGATTCAGATTTACCTATTATCAGAAAGCCAAGGATGAAGCCGAAAAAATGAAGGCTGAAGCTATGGACGCTTATGTTGCTAAGGATATGTTTCTTATCAATATGTCGCATGAGATCAGAACCCCCATGAACGCGATTGTCGGAACAGTCGATCTTCTCCTTGACAGGGATGTTGACGAACATGTATCCGACAGTGTCTACAACATCCTGAATTCATGTAATGCTCTTTTGTCCATTACGGATGAGCTTATGGACCTTTCCAAATCGGAAAACGGGGATATTGAACTGTTCGTTTCCACATATGATCTTTCGGATCTTCTTATGGAGGTCATCAACATGATGACCGTGCGCCTGACGGAGAGTAATCTGTCATTCTTTGTTGAGATCAATAACAATATACCCAGATTCCTTTACGGGGATGCCGCAAAACTCAGGCAGCTTTTTGTCAATCTTTTAAACAATGCCGTTAAATTTACCGAAAGCGGCAAGATAATCATGCGTGTCGATCACAGATTGATGAACAATGACTCGATAGAACTGATCGTAGATATAGAAGATACGGGTATCGGTATAAGAAAAGAAGACATGGATTCACTGTTCAAACGGCACGATGATTACGATACGGACGACGGATCGAATATCGACGGATCGGGAATGGGACTTGCCATCTGTAAAGAGATCATCAATGAGATGAACGGTGAGATAAGCGTCAGGAGTGAATTCCAGAACGGATCGGTTTTCACGTTCAGGATACCGCAGAGATTCACTTCAATGGATACCGTTGCATATGTTCCCGATTCCGAACGATACAGGGTACTTGTATACGAAAAGGATATCGATTATTCGATGCATGTTAAAAAGATCATGGATTCGCTCGGCATAATCCATGATATTGCCAAGAATGCCCAGGATCTTGAGAGGCTCATGAACATCAACAGATACTCACATATCTTCATAGCCAACGAAAGAGCGGATGAGATCAGAACGCTCCTTGACAGAAGGCTTGTCGAAGAGAACATCGTTGCCTTTTTGAACATCGATGATAATGTACGTATAGATAAAGCTTCAACCGTTCTTACAAGACCCATTCACGCGCTCAATATTGCAGCGCTTGTTAAAAACGAGACAAACACATATGTAAGGGAGATCACAAGGAAGGGCGGATTTGAGTGCCCGAATGCCAATATCCTTGTAGTTGATGACAACTTCACGAACCTTAACGTGGCCAGTGCGATAATATCGAAATATAATGCGAATGTCCTTACGGCGCTTTCGGGCAAAGACTGTCTGAGGCTTCTTAAGGATCATGATGTGGACCTGATCTTCCTTGATTACATGATGCCTGAAATGAACGGAATAGACACACTTGAACATATAAGACAGCTTCCGGGGTCCAAATTCGTCGCCATTCCGGTAATTGCACTTACGGCCAACGTGGTAAGCGGTGCGAGAGAGATGTTTTTGGAAGCCGGTTTTGATGATTTTATCGCCAAACCGATATCCATCGATAAGATGGAAAAGATAATACGTAAATACCTTCGCAGGGAACTTATAGTCGCAAAGAATCCGATGGGAAATAACGCTGAATGAAAAAGGGATTGTTCTTGTTAAACAATTTCATAAAGTTCTTCAGAAATGATGATGTTTCGATAGATGCCAAGAGCCTGTATCTTGTCATCATGTACAGCATTATCGTCAATCTGTTTTATGCGATATCGTTCATTGTCAATCCGGTATCTATCGCATGTATCATAATCTCGATCGGTATACTTGTATTTTTTTTCATGATCATTTATCTGCTCGGAAGGTTTGATGAGATCAGCCTGTTCAAGTATATAGTTGTGATCAGCCTTAACTTCTTTGTATTTCCGATGCTTTTCTTTATGACGGGGAATATACTGAACGGCTCAATGCTTTTCTTCCCGCTCGGTATAGTCTTTACGTTCTTCCTTATAAGAGAGAAGTGGGTCTATGTGATATTTGCGTTCGAGCTTTTGTGGTATATCATGATCCTCCTGTTTCCTATACTTGATTATGAAAAATACAGTGCAATGGGTGAACTTCCGCACAGCATCAGCATGATGCCGGGTTTTGTTGCGGCGGCATTTGCACCGATTTTTATCCTGATCTATCAGACGGTGAATTATAACAGGACGAAGAATGAGCTTAACGAGAACCGTCACATAATCGAATCAGCCAGATATAACAAGAGCAGATTCCTGGCAAATGTCACACATGAGATCAGAACCCCGATGAATGCGATCATCGGAATGAATGAGCTTATCCTGCGCGAGGACCTTGATCCGGAATCCAGAGAACTTGCCGAAAACATCAAGTCTTCTTCCAATCAGCTGTTGAAGATAATCAATAACATACTCGAATTTTCGAAGCTTGATTCGAAAAAGATGGAATTATATGCGACTAAATATGATTTCAAGACACTGATGTCTGAGATAATCGATGCTGTGTCAAACGAGTATGTGAACGAGAACATCGAATTCCTTGCGAAAGTGGATTCAAGTATACCGCGAACTCTTTTCGGTGACAGGATAAGGATCAAGCAAGTCTTCATGTATCTTCTTTTCTCGACGGTACATAAGCTTCCTCACAGCCGTCTGTCAATGGAAGTGTCCGGTGAAGTCGACGCAAACACTAACACGGTAATGCTCAAAGGAACCATTTCCGAGTCGGGATTCGGTCTGTCCGAAGTAGAGATAGAAGCGATGCTTTCCGCTTATACGAAATACGACAGCAGACAGAAGAGCGATTACAAAGGCATGGGCCTTGAACTTTCCATCTGTAAGGAAATACTTGAGCTTATGGGCGGCACGCTCACGATAAAAAGTGTTCCCGGCGTCGGTATGTCGGTGTATTTTGAGTTCATCAACTACATCATAGAAGATAATCCGATAGTCAGGATCAGTCAGCTGAATGATTACAATATACTCATATATACGAAGAATCCCGCGGATCAGGATATATGGATAGACATACTCGGACAGTTCCAGCTGTATCCGAACTTCGTGACGGGTCCGAACGCATTCAGACAGGCGATCGAGAACAGAAGATATACGCATATATTCCTTGACGATATGTTCTATCCGATGCTAAAGGATACGATAAGATCAGCGCAGATTAGCAATGAAGTTTACATCCTGACCGAAGCGGGAAGCGTCTTCAGTGATTTTGACAACTGTAAGATCCTGCGCCGTCCGATGACGAGCATATGTGTTGCGGATGCACTCAACAATTCGTGGAATGAGGCAAACTACAAGCTTGCCCAGAAGAAAGAAGCAGTAACATATCCCGAAGGAAAGATCATCATCGTTGACGATTCGATCGTAAACCTCAAGGTGCTTGAGGGAATGCTTCAGACCTTCAATGTCAAAATAACGAAATGCAAGAGCGGTGCCGAAGCTTTGGATGTGCTCGAAAAAGATGAATTCGATCTTATCATTCTCGATCAGAGAATGCCTGAGATGGACGGTATAGAGTTGCTCCATCTTATCAGAAAACTCGACAACGCAAATGCGATGGTCCCGATACTTTGTGCTACTGCCGATTTCGGACCGGAAGTATCAAGAATGCTTCTTAACGAAGGATTCCAGGATTATCTGGCCAAGCCCGTCAGAAGATTTTATCTTGAGCGTATGCTTCGCAAGTATATGCCGGAAGAACTTGCGGTCAATATACTTGTTGATGATGTGGCACCGGCACCCGAAGAGCCGCCCCAAGAAACAGTCATGCCCATATCCGAGAAGGATCCGAAAGATATTGACTTTGATAAGGGACTTGCAAATGTCGGCGGTATGATGGAAGCATTTGCATCGGTCATAAATGCATACTACAAGGAAGGCAGGAGCAAGTCGGAACTTGTGCCGAAACTTCTTGCCGATAAAGACATCGATAACTATGTTGTTGAAGTTCATGCATTAAAATCAAGCAGTGCCGCGATCGGAGCGGATGCAATGTCTGTAATGTTCAGGGAACTCGAATTTGCAGGCAAGGCAAAGAACATCGAATTCATAGAAAGTCACTCGGGTAAAGTTTTCGAAGTATTCGAAGGAGTACTCGGTGTTGTAAAACAGTACCTTGAACAAAAAGGGATACTCGAATCGGACAATGCTGATGATGCGATGCCCGAAGGAGACGTGGAAGAGTTTGATGATACCGTACTTGACGAGCTGATCGACAATCTGTCGAAATTCAACATTAAGGCGACGGAAACAAAAGTTTCCGAGATCACAACGATCAATTACGGCGAAGATGTAAACAAGGCTTTCTTTGAGATCAAAAAGTGCCTTGAAGTATTTGATTACCATAAAGCCAAAGAACTGGTGAGTGATCTGAAAAGGAGGAGAAATGAATCCGGTATATGAAAAACTGAACAACTGTTATGAAAGCGTCAGGAAGAAAGTGTCTTTTGAACCCAAGGTAGCTTTGGTGCTTGGGTCGGGACTCGGTAAATTCGCCGAGGAGATCGATGTTGTCGATAAGATATCATACAGCGATATAGAGGGATTCCCCACCTCGACCGTTCCGGGACATGCGGGACAGTTCGTGTTCGGATATGTTGACGGGGTTCCCGTTGTCTGCATGCAGGGAAGAGTTCACTATTACGAAGGTTATCCGATCACGGATGTTGTACTTCCCGTGAGGCTCATGGGACTTCTCGGGGCAAAATACCTGTTCCTTACGAATGCATCGGGCGGGATCAACAGGGATTTCAAAGCCGGTGATTTTATGATGCTGACCGACCATATATCATCGTTTGCACCCAATCCCCTTATCGGTGCGAATATAGATGAGATAGGTACGAGATTTCCCGATATGTCTTCAGTATACGATCCGATACTTCAGGATATAATAATGAATGTGGCGGATGATTTTGACATAGAGATGCAAAAGGGTGTATATGCACAGCTTACAGGGCCGTCATTTGAAAGCCCCGCCGAGATAAAGATGCTTGCAAAACTCGGCGTTGATGCCGTAGGTATGAGTACGGTCGTCGAAGCGATCGCAGCTAACCATATGGGAATGAAGATATGTGCCATTTCATGTGTATGTAATCTTGCGGCCGGAATAAGCGAAACACCTCTTACACATGATGAAGTTCAGGAAGCTGCCGCAAAGGCGGCGCCGCTGTTCAAACAGATAGTAAGAGAGACAATAATCAGGATCGGAGCAATTTGATTTTGTTAAAGAGACGATTAAAAAGACCGGCTGTATTGGCCGTTATCCTTACCTTTGCGTTGCTTACCGGTTGCGGGAAGGATTCGGATGCGACGCCTGACAGACAGGCTCAGGTCGTTCTTATAACGGACTACGGTACAGTCGATGACAATTCATTCAATCAGGCTGCATGGGAAGGCCTTAAGATGTATGCCGAGGAAACCGGTATCTCTTATGACTATTACAGCCCCGAAGATACCGATAATGACAGTATCATGAAACAGTTCAAGCGCGGCGATTCAAACGGTGCGAAACTGTTCGTATGCCCCGGGAGCATGCTTGAAGTGCCGGTTTACCTTGCACAGAAAAAATACGACGACCAGTCGTATATTCTTATCGACGGTGCACCGCACAATGAGGATAATACGGAAACGCGTATCGATGAAAACGTTTCAGTCATCACGTTTGCCGAAGAGGAGGCGGGATTTCTCGCAGGCTATGCTGCGGTAAGGGACGGTTATAAAGGCCTTGGATTTATCGGTGGTATGCCTATCGATCCGGTCATACGATACGGTTACGGATTTGTTCAGGGTGCGGATTACGCTGCCATCGAGATGGGTGTTAACGTTCATATCAGATACACCTATGCAAATACATTCGGCGACGAACCCGAGATAGAAGATCTTGCGGGTGCCTGGTACGATGATGATACCGAGGTTATATTCGCTTGCGGCGGAGCGCTCGGTAAGTCTGTCATCCGCGCAGCGGAAAATCACGAGGGTAAAGTCATAGGCGTCGACGTTGACGAATCATCGGAGTCACAGACCGTTATCACGTCTGCGATGAAGGACGTAAAGACTGCGGTATACAACGAAGTAAAAGCATATTTTGAAGGTACTTTTGCAGGCGGGGTCGAAACAAAGATGACAGCAAAAACAAACGGTATATGCCTGCCGATGGAGACTTCCAGATTCGAGAAGTTTGATGTCGACAGTTATAATTCCGTTTATTCGTACATAGTTGATGATCTTATCGTTCCGTATAATGGGACGGATATAGCAACCTGCGAAGAACTTACGCTTATCAACACCGAAGTTACATATATCGACTATTGAAGAAGGTGTTTTCATGGACAGAGAAAAACTCATAAGAGCTGCGATCGAAGCAAGAAGGAACAGTTACAGCCCGTATTCCGGCTACAGAGTCGGCGCAGCGATCCTTTGTACGGACGGATCGGTCGTTACCGGTTCAAATATCGAGAATGCTTCGTATGGTGCGACTGTCTGCGCGGAAAGAGTTGCTATCTTTAGCGCGGTAGGATCGGGGAAACGTGATTTTGAGGCGATCGCCATTGCCGGCGGACCTTCCGAAGAAACGGATACTCTTTCATCTTTTGCGCATCCGTGCGGAATGTGCAGACAGGTAATGAGGGAATTTACCGATCCGAAAACATTTAAGATCATTGTTGCAAAGTCAGAAAACGACTTTGAAGAATATACACTCGAGGAACTGTTTCCGCACAGTTTCGGACCGGATAACCTGAAATAGCTTAAGATCCAAAGGAGAGAGATATGAACACAAGATTATACAATGCCAGAATCATGACAATGCAGGACGAGTGCGAAGTCTTTGACGGCGAGATATGGATAAACGACGATAAGATATCGTATGTAGGTAGCGCAAAGACTGAAGAAGAGATCGTAAAGAGCGGTATAAAATTCGATGTTGTAAGGGACTGTAACAAAAACGTTCTGATGCCTTCATTCAAAGATGCACATACCCATTCGGCGATGACGGGTATGCGTTCTTATGCGGACGACATGCCGCTTTGGGACTGGCTTTCAACGAAGATATTTCCTCTTGAGGCGAAGCTTTCGGCCGATGATATGTATGAATTTGCCAGACTTGCGGTACTTGAGTATCTTTCAACCGGTGTGACGGCTGTATTTGATATGTACATGAATCCCGCTCAGACTGCAAGAGCGTGTAACGAGATGGGTATACGTTATGTCGGATGCTGTGACATCAATAAGTTCGGACCCGAGCTTGCGGAAGTGGAGAGGAGATTTGAAAGCCTCAATAAAAATGACGGTTTTTGCAGTTACGTGATAGGATTCCATGCGGAATATACATGCACAAAAGAGCTGCTGCAGTCCATAAGTGATATCGCGGCTAAATATTCTTCACCTGTATTTACGCACAACTCGGAAACGAAGAAGGAAGTTGATGAATGTATAGAACGTCACGGTATGACTCCGACGCAGCTGTTCGAGAGCCTTGACATGTTCAAAAACGGCGGTGGTGGATATCACTGCGTATACCTGTCCGACGAAGATATCGAGATATTCAAGAAACACGATCTTACCGTTGTGACGAACCCCGGTTCAAACACAAAGCTTGCAAGCGGTATCGCGCCGATCTCCAGATATCTCAAAGAAGGTATAAGGGTTGCTATAGGTACCGACGGGCCTTCCTCAAACAACAGTCTTGATATGTTCCGTGAGATGTTTCTGACAACGGGACTTGCAAAGCTTCATGATATGGATGCGGCTGCGGTCATTCCCAAGGAAGTATTAAAGATGGCTACAGTGAACGGAAGCATATGTATGGGACTTAATGATACCGATACGCTCGCTGTCGGAAAGAAGGCTGATATCATCATGATAGATATGCATCAGCCCAATATGCAGCCTGTCAACAATATCCCCGTTAACATTGTGTATTCGGGTAGCAGGGCAAACATCAAGATGACGATGTGTAACGGCAGGATTCTCTTTGAGGACGGAGAGTATAAATGCGGGGCGGATCCCGAGAAGATCTATGACAAAGCCAATGAGCTTATGGCCAAGTATAAGGATTGATCGATGGGAAACATTGTTTTTTGGATAATGTTCTGGCTGCTTATCGCAGTACTGATCATATCCACGGCGCTTCGTGAAAGAAACAAAAAAGCAGCCAGACGCGAACAGATCAAAAACTCTTTCGGGAGCACGGAGGATACTTTATCGGATGATTCGGTATTTGACAGGGTACCCTCGCTTTTGGAATATATGAAAGCTTTGTCCCCATCCGATCAGTGCTTTGATGATATAACGGTAAACGATCTCGGTCTGCGGGATATTTACAGAAGGATTAACAGATGTGTCACATCGGCGGGAGAGACAGTGATGTACTGCCTTCTTCGACTTCTTTGTTCGGATCGGGAGAGGGCTGTGCAAAGATATGCCGTTATAGACGGATTTATCAATAACAAAGATAAGGCGGCAGATCTTATATGTATCCTCGACGGATACAGGAACAGATCCGATGAGGATGAATTTGAACTAATAAGCAGACTTAAAGATGCGAAAAAAAGGAGCATCATTTCCGATATAGTCTGTTTCTTTTTATTGGCGGCAGCCGTCATATCGGTAGCTTTTTATCCTCTGCCCGGACTTATCTTCACGATAGTTATGATCTTTGTTTGCATAATGGGATATTTTGCAGGCAAGAGACATATGGATGCCAATCTCAAAGGTCTGGCGTTGGCACTTCGTCTTATAAGGTGTGCAAAGCAGCTGCATGAGAGGGAATGCGACGGTTTTGAAAGATATGAGCATCTTTTCTCTCTTCTTGCGGCTAACTGGTTCATTGCTTATAAAGACGGTACAAGCTCGGATCCGCTGTCGATAATATTCGATTATGTGAAGATGATCACACATATCGATCTTATAACTTATAATATCAAGATCGGAGCCGTCAGGGAGCATATCGATGAATTGAATGAGCTGTATTGCGATATCGGAAAACTTGACTGCATGCTCTCGCTTGCGTCATATCTTGCCGGCAGGCAGTACTGTGCGGCAACATTTAGCCCTGATCCGGTACTTAAGGCTCAAAAGATGTATCATCCGCTCGTAAAGAGTCCGGTATGCAACGATATAGACACAGAACGGTCGGTGCTTCTGACAGGCTCGAATGCTTCGGGAAAGTCAACATTTTTAAAAGCGATCGGTCTTAACGAGATATTTGCGGGAACATTCGGCTTTGCTTTTGCCTCTTCGTTTGAGACGGGAGTATTCCGGCTTTATACTTCGATGGCACTTTCCGATGATCTTCTTGCGGGCGAGAGCTACTATGTAGTCGAAGCCGGATCCATAAAACGTATATGTGATGCCGCACAAAGGGGCAGATGCCTTTGCATAATAGACGAGATACTAAAAGGTACAAATACGATCGAGAGGATCGCCGCAAGTACTCAGGTCTTAAAGTATTTGTGCTCTCTCGGTGTGCTGTGTTTTGCCGCAACACATGATAAGGAGCTGACCGCGCTTCTTGATAATGATATGGATATGTATCATTTTACCGAAGAGATAAGCGGACAGTGCGTTACATTTCCTTTTGTCTTACAAAAGGGTGTTTCCGATAAAACAAATGCGATAACAATATTATCTATGCTCGGTTTTGATGATTCCGTTGTATCTTCGGCAAGGAGTCTGGCGGAAGGATACAAAAATACCGGAAAATGGAGCCTTGAACAATGAAAGTGACCATCTATACAGACGGAAGCGCCAGGGGCAATCCGGACGGACCCGGCGGATACGGAGTGATCCTTCACTATACCGATCCGAAAGGTATTCTTCATGAAAGCGTAAAAAGCGCCGGCTATAAGAAGACCACGAACAACCGTATGGAGCTTATGGGAGTCATAGTAGGACTTGAAAGCCTTAACCGTCCGTGTGATGTCGAGATAATATCCGACAGCAAATACGTGACTGAAGCTTTTAACCAAAACTGGATCGATAACTGGATCAAAAACGGATGGAGGAAATCCGATAAGAAACCGGTACTGAACACTGATCTTTGGAAGCGCCTTCTTGAAGCCAAGAAGGAACATAACGTGACCTTTACATGGGTTAAAGGACATGCCCAGCATCCCGAGAACGAAAGATGCGATAAAATGGCTGTCGAGGCGGCGCTTGGCACGGATCTGCTGGACGATGTTGTTGTTCAGTGATATATTAAAATAGATCTAACGGTTAACGGAGGGATTAAAATGGTCTTATTTTTCAACACGTTTCTTTCATATCTCATCCTTGTTGTTATCAGTATGGCAGTAATAGTTGCCGGCGTATTTTGCGGCAAGAAGCTTCGTGATGCAAAGGATAAGAAGGAGGCTGCACAAGGTTCGGACAGCGCCGGGACAGCAGGAGAATGATGATGGATATAAAGTATAAAAGTACGAGAGGCGAAGCAAAAGAGTATACTGCTTCGGAAGCGATAATACGCGGTCTTGCCGATGACGGCGGTCTGTTCGTACCTACATCCCTTCCTACGCCTGATTTTTCGATCGATGATCTTTGCGGCATGGATTACAGGGGTGTTGCTTATAATGTGATGAAGCTTTTTCTTACGGATTTTACGGAGGAGGAGCTTAAGAAGTGTATAGACAGGGCATATGATGAGAAGTTCGACACACCCGAGATGGCGCCGATAACAGAAGCAGACGGCGCTTATTTTCTGGAACTCTATCACGGCGCAACGATCGCTTTTAAGGACATGGCGCTTTCCATCCTTCCGCATCTTATGATAACGGCCGCAAAAAAGAATAACGTAAAGAATGACATCGTTATCCTGACCGCAACGAGCGGAGATACAGGAAAGGCTGCGCTTGCCGGATTTGCCGACGTTGAAGGAACAAAGATAATCGTATTCTATCCGAAAGACGGAGTAAGCCCTATCCAGAAGAAACAGATGGTCACTCAAAAGGGCGATAATACATTTGTTATAGGAGTCGACGGTAATTTCGACGATTGCCAGACGGGTGTCAAGAAGCTCTTTTCCGATAACGATCTTGCAAAGCAGATGAATGGACACGGTCTTCAGTTTTCGAGTGCCAATTCGATCAATATCGGAAGACTTGTTCCCCAGATAGTCTATTATTTCTACTCATACACAAGACTTGTAAACCGTGGAGTTATCAAAGTCGGAGACAAGGTGAACTTTACCGTGCCGACAGGTAACTTCGGTAATATTCTTGCGGCTTATTATGCGAACCGTATCGGCCTTCCCGTCAATAAACTTATATGTGCATCGAATGAGAATAAGGTCCTGTTTGATTTCTTCAATACCGGCGAATATGACAGGAACAGGGAATTCGTCCTGACATCTTCACCGTCAATGGACATACTCATATCCAGTAACCTTGAAAGACTGATCTATCATATCTGTGATAACGATCCCGCCAAATGCGCGGCCCTTATGAAAGATCTTGCAGGTGAGGGTAAATATGAAATTACGGACGATATGAGAAAAGGTCTTGAAAAGTTTTATGGCGGATTTGCAAACGAAGAGGAGACGTCGCGTACGATCAAAGAAGTATTCGATTCCGCTTCTTACCTTATAGACACGCATACTGCGGTAGCAGCCGGTGTTTATTTTTCATACAGGGATAAAACAGGTGATGACACACCGACTGTGATCGCGTCGACGGCGAGCCCTTACAAGTTCACAAGAAGTGTATTAAATGCGCTCGATCCGAAACAGTTGTGTGATGATGATTTTGAGATGGCCGAAAGGCTGTCGGAACTTTCAAAGACCGATATCCCCGCAGCCGTTACATCGATCAGGGATGCAAAAATCCTCCACAATACGGTCTGTACTGTGGAGGATATGAAAAACACCGTCATTGATATATTAAGTCTCACATAAGAAGAACTTAACGGTTCCGTATTCGAATATTACGGGTATTACCGTGATCGTCTTGTATTGGGCAAGATCGAGCGAGAACTGCCCGCTCTGCCGGGGAGCGTCAAGAGAGAGCTCGCAAATGTTGTTCTTGCTGAGCATGACAACAAATAATCCGTTATGAAGATTGAGAAAATCGAGTATCGCTTCCCTGGCGAGCACATCAAAAGATTTGATCCCCAGATGTGAATAATGTTCTGCAAACGTTACGAGAGCATCATCCTTCCCCTCAACACATGAATATGCGCTGGGGACACCCGTTATCGCCTGAGACAGTTCGCATTTTCCGTTAAAATCATTTAATATCTCAACGTTTCCGAGAGAAAAATCCGAATCGACATACATACTTATGTTGTATACGAGCTTTTCAATGTATGTTTTTACGAATTCGGACATATTCGGTAATGAAAGGTAATTTGATGCTTCCAATATTTTGGAACATGACTTTTTATTATCCATCAACGTTCTCCAATACCTGCTTCAACAATTCCTCATCGATAGGTTTCTGAATAAAATCTTTAGCTCCGGCCTTAATGGCTTCCTTGATATGTGTCTGTGTACCGACAGAAGATACGATAATGATCTTCGAATCGGGGTTATTTTCCATTATCTCTGCCGTAGCGGTAACCCCGTCTTTGATCGGCATGACTATATCAAGAAAGATAAGATCTGGATTGTTCTCCTTACAAAACTTTACA
>JAEEGL010519930.1_pt1 | contig 14444 bp, 6 predicted proteins | sample 9134231 | NCBI WGS metagenome assembly JAEEGL01 (sample SAMN16246548, study PRJNA631951) | gut metagenome | biome: gut microbiome; feature: rumen; material: fiber-attached | host: Bos | place: Iran: Karaj | collected 2018-10
AGAAATCCTTGATTGCCGACGGCTGTTTTCCGAGAAGGCGGTTCATGTCAAGTTGAATGACAGCCTCAGCCTCGTTGGGGGAATCGTTCAACGCCATCAGAATGAAGCGTCCGTCACGGCGGAAAACAGTGACATAGAACCTGCCATTGGTGGTATCCTTGAGGAGGGTGAAATAGCCTTCGGGATTCCAGAAAGGCTCCATGAAGACATTCTCGTCCCAACCGAAGCTCTTCTTAAACTTTGAGAGGGCATTCGCCTCTGGGGAAGACATCCAGTAGTCTATGTCATGTATGGCCAACATGACAAGCAGATGCCTGACGGCCTTCTGGTTCTTTGGCAATTTCTCGTCAAAGTGCGCGCCTGGCGAAGTGAAAAGCAGCGCTCGCTGGAACTGAGGGATGAAAACGCATTTGGGTCCAAGGCCGAAGGAGACGCTGTACGAGCGAAGCACATCCGTATCGACTATGCCGTAGTAGTTGCCATTCTCGCCGACTTGAGGGACAAAGTCCTCCCCGCCCACCTGAATATCGCAGAAGGAGGTGATCATCGGCAGACGCTGCCTATGCGAATGGAAACTTATGAGACCCTCAGGGTCCTTGGCGAGCAGTTTCCTGCGTATAATCTGGAAGAATGCCCTGCGGGACTCCCAGTCGTTGCCGCTCCATTTTCGGCCGAAATCGTCTGTCCACGCGCAGCCATGCTCTTCCGATTGGCATGGAGGACAGAAGACAAGGTCGAAATAGAGATTGTGGACATCCATCACGCTGTTGTCGATGGCGTATGAAATCTGGTTGATTCTGTACTCCATGAAAGATGGTGGCGCCATGCAGGAATAGACATAATGCCCGCGGTTCCGCTCCTCTTGCGAGTGGACAGGGAGGTCTTCGGAGAAGCGTCCGATGCCTTCTCGGTTCCATTCCTTGTGGTAGTAGTTCCAGTGCGGGCAATGTGCGGAGACACCCATGCAATTGTAGAGGAAAGTGTTTTTGCCTGCGGGACGCGGCTTGAAGAAGTTGGGATCGATGTAGTCGAAATACTTGTCGCATACCATCCACCACATGTTCCAATCCATCTGCAGCTTTCGCTTGACCTTCTGTGATTCAGGGCGTCCAGGGGATGCCATTATACCAAACTCGATGGTCCGTGGGCGGTCCAGTTCAAAGGGAGTGTCCACAAAGTTCAGATATGCCGTGCAGAGCGGCCCCTCGTTGTTGATTACAAGGCTCTTGTTGTTGTCTTTGCAATGCCATCCCTTCATGTTCGCGGCACACCAGCAGAAGCCAGAACTATCATTGCCGATCCAGAAAGAGAATTGCGAGAAGAGATTGGAGGTCCATACGCCGCGGTGAAGCGGTCCAGAGAGTCCGTCGCCTTTGCCGTAGAATCCGTTTGAGTTGATGTAGCGCATGTTTCTAGCGTCAAAAGGGATCGCCATTTTCATTGAGTAGAGCGTGCAGCCGCCTTCAGGAGGGGAGATTGTCATCACGACTTTCAGGAGGCCGTCGTAGTCCATGCGGCTTTTTGTCGTGACTCTGATTCCGTTGTAGTCGGCATTCTGGGTTACGAAGCAGAAGTCGCCGTGGTTGTCGAAAACAGGAGGCGTTGCCTTGCCGCTGGAGTTGCCGTTGACTTCAAGGCGCATTGGAGAAGCGAGCAACCGCGTGCGATTTGCGGTGGCCTTGGCGAGGAGGAAATCGTCGTTGAACTCATAGCTCTTCACAAGGGCGTCAATGGAGTTGCCATTCTGGACGAGCGGCGTCCATGGTGGCTGCACTTTAATGAAATCAGTGGAAAGATAGTCTGGAATCTCATGCTTTTCAGGGCGGAACCAGTCTTCGTCGATGACAAGCTGCTTCGAGCCGTCTGGCGCGAGATGCGTGCCCTTCATTGCATAGTATCCAGGCGGGAGGGTGGCGCCTGGAAACGTCAGATCAAAAGACATCCCACGCCCTTTGAAGGGATAATCCTTTTCGGCGACTTTGTTTCCCTTGAGGTCGCTGATGACAAGCCTGATTGTGCCGCGCGCATCGTCTGGGAAGAAACTGCTGCACTTCAGGACGATTTCCTCGCTGTCCAATTCAGTGTATATGTAGTTCAGGACAAGCGGCTTGTCGGAATCATTCGCGAGCGTGAACCCGTTCTGGTAGAAGATGTCGTCTCCTCTTGCGATGCGCACGACGATGTTTGCGCCGCCGATGAACTGTGCCGTCTCTGCGTTGAAAACAGTGCCTGTCGCCTTCTTGTCGAACAATGTGGCAAGGCCTCTGGAGCATGCCACGCTGCAATCCAGCGGCTCCTGGCAGTTGACATCCATTTTCAGTTTGTTTGGCGCAACCTGAAAATCGTCCATGACTACAGGCGGCAGTTGTTTGTCGAACAGTTTCACGCCAAGGAAGGTGCTCTTGTCGGCAAATCCCATTGTCCTCTTGACAGGTGCAATGCATGTGTTCACATCGGGGTCCCTGAAGGAGCGGGCGACATTCATCGAGAGATTGCCATCGGCGCATCCAAGCTCCTCAAGCGAGACAGAGCACTCGAATGTCCAGATGCCGTTCCTGACAGCATTCCTGCTGATGAACGAGTTGGAGTTCCATTCCGCCTTCCTGTCGAAACTGTCATAGACTGCGCCCTCAGGATTCACAATGAACTGGAACTGCCCTTTGCCTGGCACATACAAATGCCATTCGACGTTTTCATCCTCCCAAAGTTCGCCGTCCCTTGCGCGTCCGACGACATACTTTGCCTTTTCGCCAAGCGGCGTGACGACGGCAAGATGCAGATTCTTTCCATCATGCCCTAGGCAGTACCGCGACTGCTTTTCATAGAATCCCGTGCCGCTTATCTTCATGAAGCCCATGCCTGAAAAGCCGTATTCCCCAGCGGCGACAACAGCGTCAACCTTAGGCATGGATTTTGCGACACCTATCATTCCAGGCACGTCGTCAGGCTTGACGGAATTATTGATAATGCCTTTGACTTCATCAATCGTGAGCGGCGCATCGAAGACGCGCAGTTCGTCAAGAAGCGAGCCGCCCTCTTCGTATGCCCAGTCGATGCTGCCGACCCGCAGCGCGGTGAAATCGCCAGTCATCGGCGTGTAGCTCCCGTTGCCAGAGACTTCTCCATCGACAAAAGCCGTGAATGCGCCATTGTCCCAGCTGAAGGCGACGTGGTGCCATTCGCCCTTCTTCCACTTGACCAGACTGCCAATCCTCCGTCCGTTTGTCTTGTCCCTGCTCTTGCAATGGACGTACAGGCTGGGCTCAGTAAGAACCTTGTAGATGAAGAACTGGCATGAGCCGTCTCCCGTGAGGATATCGACGAACATCCTGTGGTTGGTCCCCATCGAACCGTCCCAATCGACTGGCTTCACCCAAAAACTGAGAGCGCCGCGGCTAGTCGATGCCATTTTGCCGAAATAGTCGTAGCCGAAGTTGCGGTCTGCAATCTCGCCGGTGCCAGGAGCCTGCATCTTCTTCCACGGGCCGATTTTGACGGCGCGGCCAGAAATCCCCTTGTCGAACATGCCAACCGTGTCCTTTGCCCTCGGAGAGGTCTTCACGCCTCTGACTGCCGCCTCAAGCGAATCCTCAAAATCCGCCTTGAACGTGACGTTTGCCGCGAATGCGGAAAACACGAAAACGGCCACAATGGCAATAATCTTTTCCATAGCAGTTCCTTCGTTTTTGAAACAATCCCCGCCATGGACGGCGAGTCGCAACGACATGCTTGTTCAAGGAGTCACGGTTTGCAGGAATAGAACTGGACCTTGTCGAAATAGACAGGCGGCGGCGTGAATGTGCGGAGGACGATTTCGCATTTGACGGCCTCCTCGGGAATGCGTCCAGAGTTCGTGACAAGCTGCCAGTCCTTTGAGGCGACGCAGTAGTAGAATGGCTTCCTAGGCTCTGGAACGACCTTTCCGTCCTTGTCGAAGAAGCGGACATACTGGTAGCCTGCCGCGCCCTTGTGGTGGAATCGGAGGATGTAGTCGGAGCCGCCCTTGACGTCGAACTTGTTCGAGTTCGTGTAGTCGAGAAGGACTTTGTTCTTTTCGTCGCGAATCATCGCGATGCAGTTCTTGCCGCTGTATGCTTCGACGTCGCCCTGGTGGAGTTTGCAGACGTTGTTCCATCCTGCGGGCCTGCCATCCGCCGCGACCTCCTCGAAGTCGCCGTTGAAGAGCATCGACTCCTCCGAGAAGAACTGCATGTACGGGAAGGTCTCTGGCGAGTAGTTGTGGAACTCGAGGACGGGGAAGAGGGAGTAGTAGTCGCCGTTCTTCGGGTCGCCGCCAGTGCGCCTGCGGTAGAGCTGGAACTTCATGTTCGGGAACCATCCGCCGTATTTCAGATCGCTCCACGGGATGAGCATGCGGTATTCGATGCCGTCCTGCTTCTGCGCGACCTTCAGTTCGAGTTCGCTGCTCCATTCGAGGTCGCCGCCGAGATTGACGTCGGCATTGCGCCTGAAGTCGAAGATGTTTCCTGCCGCAGTGATGATGTAGAGCAGATTGACAGTGCGGTCCTCTGTGATGATGTAGATTTCGAGGCAGTCGTCGAGCCATGTGTCATCGTCGTCGCGCCTGGTGGTCTTGGTGACGAGCTTGTCCATTTCAGGCTCCTTCGCGAAGCAGTAGAGCCCGAGGCCCTTGTCGTTTGCGACGGCGCGGACTTCTGTCGCGAAGCGCGTGTCGATGTCACGGCCGTCGCGCTTGCCGAGGGTGTATTTCGTCGCATAGCTCCACGCGCCGTTTTCAGGTGCGTCCGCAATCGCGATATCCGCCTTGACCTTTGCCACGGAGAATATCTTCTTGTAGGAGAGTTCAGTGATGAGCTGCGGCATGAAATCGTCCAGTTCCTTGCGTATCATGCTGATGCGCTGCGCATACACGTTGCCTTCGCCTGCGGCGGCCTGCGCGGCGTCAAGATGCTTGTAGAAGCCTTCGATCTCGTCCTTGGTGTATTGCGTCAGGGGCGACTTCTCCCATCCTTTCATGAAAGCCGCCTTGGCGGAGTCCCAGAATGCTCGCATCTGCTTGGAGGCGGGACCGTAGAACAGGCGGTAGTATTCGTCAAGGAGGGCGTTGAGGTCGAGGTCAGGGTCCCACAGAAGATGCATGTGGACATAGTCGTTGAGATGCGAGATGCCCTGGAGGGTCTTGTCATTCTGGTGGACGTACGTGTCGCCTCCGCCGCTGCGGTATTCGTTCTCATAGAACTCGCCGACGACGCTGTGCGCCTTCCAGAACCTCAAGTCCTCCTGCAGCAGTTCAGGATAGAAAATCGGGAGGCCCCTGAACGGCGGGATGTGGTCGAACAGGCCGTATGTCCACGTGCTTATCTTGACGCCCATCTTCTCGAAGCCGAGTATTGTTTTGTGGACGGCTTCCTTCCGCTCTGGATTGCGAAGCCCCTGCTGCGTGTAGCAGATGCGGACGATGACGTTCGACGGCATCTGGAACTCTGGCGGCATCTCGTACTTCTCGTATGCGAGAGTGCCTATGTATTTGTCTGGATATGTCTTCTTGAGTTCGTTGGCGATCTCCTTCACGAAATGGAATACGAGATTGGAGAACTTTCCCTTCTCGCCGAGATGCGGCGACCACAGCTTGCGGCAGTTGGGGCATTCGCAGACGCGGTGCATGCCGTCCTGCGGCACGACTGCGAAGACATCCATCTCGGGATGCGCCTTGAAGAAATCTACGGCAAGTCCCGCGAAGGCCTTCGCAGCCTCTGGATTCGTCATGCAGAGATTGCCGTAGTTATTTGCGGTTGAAAGATTTGTAAAGTCGCGTTGGCCGTCAATCAGTGCAAAATACTCTGGATGCGAGTCCTTGAATTTGAGCATCCTGTGGAAACTGTGGTTGATGAAGATGTTCTTGGAGGCGCCGCCGCACTGGCGCTTGTAGTAGTAGAGGTTTTCGGGCGCGGCGTCGCGGAAATACATGCCGTAGTCCAGTCGGTAGTAGAACGCGGGGGCGTCGTAGAGTTCTGTTTCGGGAACCGTGAAACCGCTGTCCTGCGGGACAATGGTGCCGAGGTCGCCAGGCATGTACCAGCGGACTCCTGCGAAGCGTTCCAGGAACTTATAGACGCCGTTCTGCGTTCCCGTCTCGCCGAGGGCATGGATGTTCAGGTCGTAGTTGCAGTAGATGAAGTGGTGTCCATAGACAGGTTCCGTCTTGATCGGCGTGTCGCGGCCCGCGATGACGGCATACTTGTCGGTGATTTTAAGGTAATAGCCGTCGTCGCCGAGTTTTGCTTCGTCGCAGCCTAGTTTGCGCGTACGTTCGGATATGCCGAGATAGAATGGAATGGCGCCGTCCGGGCACTTGTCGTCTGGACCGATAATTGGAACTTTCACGCCCGTGCGCTTCTCAAGATGCAGCGCGAGCTCCGCGCCCGCCATCGCCGTCGTCGTGTTCTTGGGATCTTCGACGACAATCACGCATTTAGCCTTGCCATATCCTATCAGCGGCACATCCTTGGCGAATACAGCCGCAAACGCAAAACACAACGTAGCCAGAAACAGTGAACGCATAACTCTCCTTTCCAAAGTATAATCAACAGGTTATTTATAACGAACGTCATCTTTTATCGGCGCGCTGTATGGCCTGTAGGATTCAGGCTTGAAGAGCACTTCCCCTGACTTGAACTCGGCAGCCGACAGAACCGCCACCCCGAACGCAGGCATCTCCAGCATGAATGCGCCGTCCTCCGCATTCACGGCATCGCCGAATAACACGTTCAGGCGCTTTTCAGGGCATCCGCTGAACTCCGCCTTTGTGGCGAATTCGTTCTCGTTCGTGACAAGATAGTAGTTCATGCCATTGTGATTCTTCACGATGAAGCGGATTCCTTCCGTGGGGCAGACGAGCGGGCTTTCCACCGTCCGCGACGTATAGACAGGAGAGAGGTACTCCAGTTCAAGCGTTACCTGCCGCAGGTCCTTCCAGAAGGAATCCGGCAGTTTCAACGTATAGCCCAGATAGTGGTACTGGATTCCCGTCGCGCCATGCAGAATCGCGTTGTACGCCATGAAACGGCTCTGCTCGTAGGTCGGATACTCAAGGTCCTCTATCTCCTCTGGAGCAAGCACGTTGTGTCCTGAAAGGATATGCGCCCATGCAAAACCCTGAAGTATCATCCAGACTGGCTTCCTGTGGCAGACGGCCTCCATGCAGCGGTCGGTGTGAAGTCCGACTGCACGCAACGAGCGGTCGTTCACAAGGCAGCCATGCGGCCCGCCGACTGGGTAGATATCGACGCCATACGTGTCGCATGTTCCCTCCGCGTACTCTTTCAAAGCCTCCACAGTCCCGCAAGGTGCCTCGTTGTACCACAGCGGATGGTATGCATCGTTCCGCCTGACAAGTTCGTACATTTCCTTCATCGGCTCAAGCTGCTGGCCGCCCCACATCGGCTCGTCTGGCCCGAAATAGGCGAAAAGCGCAGGATGTGCGCGGTATTTGTCTATGGTTTCGACAAAATCCCGCCTGCGCCGCGCCCTCTCCTCTTCCGTTTCGCCCTTCAGGAAGTGCGGAATCTCCACTGCGGCAAGAAGGCCATGCTCCTGCGCCAGATCAAGGCCGTTGAAATCAGAGACCTTCTCCTGCCCTGGGAAACGTATCTGCCTGCTGCTTGGCATCAGAATGCAGTTGAAGCCCGCCTCGCGCAGGAAATCCATGTCATCGCCAAGGTCGCCTCTGCTTGTTGACCACCAATGGCCGATCTGGAAGAACGGCTTGCCGTTGACAAGGGTGACGCCATCGTCACGGAATGTAACCTCCACAGGGTTGGAAGGATGGTACGCAATTTCCATATCCTCGCTGGCGAGAACCTTCCCGTCCCTGTCAACTGCCTGCATTGCAAGAAGAGATGACTCGCCTGGCTTCTCTGGCGCAGGAACGGAAAAGGATAGTTCATCGGAAGCGGAATAAGAGTGGCTGAAAAGCGCCCTGCCCTGTCGGTCTGCGAGTTCAAGCGTCGCAGATGCAACTGCCCCGAAATCGACCTCCAGCCGTCCTGTGATTGTCCTGTTGTAGTTCGTGCAGAAGACGCCGTTGCGGTAGCAGAACGGAGCGTCAAGAAGGACTCTTGCAACTATCTTCCGCCGTTCCCGAGGCTCAAGACGGAAATCGGAGAACTGCACACGGCATGGCCCCTCGCTTTCAACGATGAACTTGAGGCTTTCATGCCTTGAAGGTACGGTGAAATCGACATATTTGGTCTGGCGATTGCCCATGCAGTCAAGCCATCTGTCCGTCCCCGAAATGGGAATCCCGTGGTTATCGACAGGATAGGCCCTGAAATTATGCGTCATCGCGGCATTTCCAAATCCGTCTATTCCAATGACGCTGTAGTACAGGCGGTAGTTCCCGAATTCTGTCACTGGTACAGGGGAACTTTCCGCCTTTGCATAAACTTTCTCACTGGGGCATTGCTGCTCAAGATAAGACGCACCATTGTCCCCCCTCGCCAAACGTGAATTATCGCCTGGCGTCCACAAAAAAACTGAATCCACCGATGCGCCCTCTTTAAAATAAATACAACCGAAAGGCTGCGATCTTTGTTAAAGGCAATAAATCAAAAAAGAAATCTATTTCGCGAAGCATGCCCTTTTGTCGCGACGTTTCAGCAGATAACTTGCTGCAACGCGGCTGGGACGCCCTTGGGCATTGCAGACGATGACCTTGTTGCCAGTCTTCGCCCTGGTGACAAGCATCTCGTCAACAGCCCTGCGCATAATCGACAGCGCATCCTTCATGTTACTGCTGATTTTGTTCATTTCCCAAACCTCCTTTTAACTTTAAAAAAAGCTCCTCATTAAGAATGTTGAATTCTTCGCCGTCGATCTTCTCGAAAATCGGTATCGGCTCCCTTCCCGAATTATCAAAACACAATGTCATGTCACAGACATCAGTGTAAAGAAAAAGATTTGAAAGACTTCTCGGATAGCGCCTGAGGATCTCGTCCATCGGTATGTCATGACCTCCAGTCGAGACCCTCTCCTTCACCCTTGAAACTGAAACTGCGGGACTTGGCAGATACAGATAGTAGAGCACCACGCTCCATCCTGCATTTCTCCATTTCTTTATTGAGGGTATATAGGAACGGCCTGAAAGCGTTGTCTCAAATGCGAAATCGTTTTCCTCCTCTATCAACTTCTCAAGTTGTTTAAGGAAAATGCGCGCCGCCTTGACCTTCGTGATGTTGTCAACCATTTCAGGATTCAAGTCGTGCGCTATGTTATCGGCGTTTATGAAACTCATCCCTCCTAGATAAGAGGCAATGTACACTTTTGCAAAGGTCGTTTTGCCCGCACCGTTAGGTCCTGCAATTATGTAACATGTTGGGTTGCTACTATTCAAGACTCTATGCACCTAAAAGCAAAACGCAGGATGCTGTCGCCAGCATCCTGCTTGATTCCATTAATGCCTGAAGTCAGGAAGACCTCTCATGTCGTTAGGACGCACGGGAATTCCGTTCGGATACATGAGGCGCGCGTTCACGAAGATGAGCATGTTTGTCTTGACCGACTTTTCGCCGCGGCTTGTGAAGAGCTGCCCAAGAAGCGGAAGGTGTCCCAGAACAGGAACCTTGTCCTCGTACTTCTGGAGCTTCTCCTGAATGAAACCGCCGAGAACGACTGTCTCGCCATCCCACACAACCAGCTTCGTGTTGGCCTCGCGTCTTGAGATGATCGGCATCATGCCGTTCTTCATTTCCAACTCGACGCCATTGATGATCTGCACGGTGTTGAAGGAGGTGTCATAGCCGAGGAACTCGGTGATGGATGGATTCAGTTCCATGTCAATTGCATAGTTGTCTGACGAAACGGTCGGCGTGACATCAAGGATGACACCTATCTCCTTCTCCTCGAAGCCTGACGGCGTTGAAGGAGTGAAGCTCATGGCTGAACTGTCATTCGAGCCTGTGTCAACCTCTGGTTCAGTCCAGTCTGTCGGGAACTGACGGTCTGTGACAACCTTGATCTGGGCGGTGCTGCCGCTGATCGTAGTCACCTTCGGCGCTGACAGTGTGTTTGTGATGCCTTCCTGCTCAAGGGCGTGGATGACGGTGTTGAAGGCGTAGTTGCCAAGGATTGTATAGACATTGAAGAGTGAGTCATTGACAGCATCGGCAAAGTAGCTGCTCGCGAAGCGGATGCCGTGCGTGAGGGATGTCGTGTCCTTGCCAATGCCCGCCTGGAAGCTCGAGCCCTTGTTTCCAATGCCAAGGTTGCCGGAATGGTATGGATTGGCGTTGGAGTTCGCAAGGTAGTGGTTCTGCGATTTGCTTTCCGCAGGATTGAAGCTGACCGTGCCAGCGAGGATGGACCACTCGAAGCCCAAGGTATCAAGATTTGTCTGCTCGATTTCAACAATCTTCGTCTCGATGGAGACAATAGACGGAGTCTTGTTCAACTCTTTGAGGATGTTCTCGACCTTCTCCTGGTTCTCAGGGGTGTTGTGGACAACCAGTTTGCCCTGGCGCGGATAATGCATGATGCGGGCACCAGTCGGGAAGGTGACGCCCATTCCCATGAATGTGGAGGCGACATCAACGAAATACTTGCTCTGACCGCCATTGCTGCTGTTGTCGTCGTCGTCGTCATCGTCGTCGTCATCGTCGTCGTCATCGTCGTCGTCGTCGTCGTCGCTGTCTAGTTTTGACATTTTGCTCCTGGTACGCCTGACGTCGAAGACACCTGCCTCGACATCGTAGAATTTTGTCACCAACTCATCCATCGGGTTGTCAGGATGGTTCACGATGACCGCTGTGCCATCGACTTTCATCTTGAGGCCAGTGACGACCTTGATGTAGTTGAGGACTTCGCTGAGCTTGATGTTGCTCATCTCGAGAGTGACGGTCTTCTCCGAGAAGTCTTCATCGTATGCAACTGGCGCGGCTGCTCCAGGGCCCATGCCCATTCCGCCGTCCATGCCAGGACCCATCATGGGGCCGCCCATTCCAGCGTCCATGCCCATGCCGGCAGGCATGCCAGGCATTGCCGCAGCACCGCCGTCCATGCCAGGGCCGCCGCCCATGCCGCCGCCCATTCCGCCGGGCACTCCCTGCATCGCAGGAGCGCCGTCCATGCCAGGGCCGCCGCCCATGCCAGGACCCATGCCCATGCCGCCCATTCCGGCGTCCATGCCCATGCCAGGTCCCATCATGGGGCCGCCCATTCCGGCGTCCATGCCAGGGCCGCCAGCGGCGGCTGCTCTGCCGATGCGCTTGAGGTTCAGGACGAAGTTGACACCTTCATTCTCAGGGTCAAGTTCAAGACTCTGCCTGCGCAGTTTCTCAAAGACCTCTATGACTGGTGTGTCGCGGAATTTGATGTCGGGGATGATGATGGAGTCAAGTTTCTCGCGAAGGCCAGCGATCATTCTGGACTTCTGGATAACCTTGACGCCTGCATCGGCGCCGACGCCAGCCAGCAGCGGAGTAACAGGCTCAGCCCATTTCCAGCGGACTTCCGCCATGCGCTCGACCTGTGTCGCCCTGAGTTTCTCGTCAGCGGCCTTCTCCATCTCCTTGTTGATCTGCCTGAGATATCTGATGGCGCGAAGCTCTGTCGGATTCTTGAGCAAGACGCTTTCAAAAGTGTCACGGGCGTCCGCATAGCGGCCGTTCTGCAGATAGACGCGTCCCCTTTCGAGTTCGATTGAAACCTCGAAGTCATCCTCGGCCTTGTCGATGATGATGCTGTCGGTCTTGGTGCGTTCCTTGAACTCGACTTCCTTTTGGTCGAGCTTGAATGCGTTGCGCATCTTTGTGATTCTGTCCTTCTCGGCCTCTGTATTGGCATACTTCATCGCCTGGTCCAATTTGGACAGGGCGTCGTCGATCTTCTCGGCCTTCACATCTATCTTGGCTTCGTTGACCAATGTCGCCGCCCACAGACTGTTGAGCTTGTACTGGGCCTTGCGGATTTTCGCCTGAAGCTCCTCGACCTGTCCAGAAGTCTTGCCCGCCTCCTCGGCGTACTTCATGGCATCCTGCAGGTTCTTCTGGGCGATTTCAAGTTCATCGTCCGCTCCAGAGAAGTCATCCATCTCAAGAGCCTTCATCGAGGCGTCGAATTTCTCCTGGGCAGCCAGAAGTTTTTCAGTGCGCAGAATCGCCTCGCGCTGTTCAAGAGTCTCGGCCGCTGCCTTCTGCTTTTCAGCGGCAAGTTCCTTCAGATTCTTTGATGCATTTTGGGCCAGAAGTTCCCCAAAACCCGCTGACGCAAGGAAAAGCGCACACGCACCGCACAAGGCACCCTCGCCTAAACGGGCTCTTAAAAGAGACCATTTCACTTTCTTACTCATTGATTTTTCTCCATCTGTCGGACGGCGCCGTCAACTGGCACCACCCTAAAAGACTCTGTTTATTTCCTATTATTCTATTATTCCGAAAAACATAATTGGCATAATATAACACACCAATCCGATTTGTCACCTCATTTCGCGATTTTGTCTTCTGTTTTGTCTTCTCCCTGCACCAGGGCCAGGTCCAATCATTGGGCCGCCGGCTTCGCCGCCCATGCCAGGTCCCATTCCAGCGCCCATGCCCATCATGTCATACGAGACGAAATCCTCGGCATACTTGAAGACATTGAGAGGAATGGTCTTGTCAACAGCGCCTTTTTCGCCTTTCAGCAGGGCGACAGTCGCGCTCCCGTCCTTTTCGTCTGCGGAGGCAAGCCTGTAGTATTCAATTACCTTTGAGGTAACCTTTGCCCTCTCCAACTTGAACTCATCGCCGACTTCCTTTACAAACGAGAAGCGGCTCATGACGAACTGCGCATTGTTGCGTTCACGGTTGATCAGGTAGAGGAGCCTGACTGTGAGCTTCTTGCTCTTGACAGTCTTGTCCTTCTCAAGACGATAGGTTTCGGACTGGGCGTTCTCCAAGGCGATTTCAGCCCAGGGCGTCTGCGCATCGCCGCTTCCAGTGAAGCCAGCGCCCAAAACCACATAGCCAGCCACCTTGTCACCGATGGAGCGGGTCATGCGCTTTGGCTTTCCGGTCTTCGGATCAGGCACGGAAAAAGCGATGTCCCACTCCTTCGGGTCATCCTTGCGGTTCTGGTCAATGTCAAGAAGTTTGATCGGCAGATCGTGTCTTTCCACCTTCACGACTCGAAGCAGATTTCCAAGCGGCGGGAAATCCTCGGGATCGTCAAGCTTCGTGCCGAGCTTATACTCTTCGATGTTGAGGAATCCATCCCTGTCGTAGTCCATTTTGGCGTCATTGGGATTCCTGGGATTCAGGATGCCCTTGGAGGCATACTGCGATTCGAACTTGTCAGGAATGCCGTCGTTGTCGGTGTCTTCCTGTCCCAGAAGTTCCTTTGCCAGCTCGGGCTGCTCGGTGCCGCAGAACGGGCATTTCGATGAATTAAGTGAAATCAGATAGTCGCATTCCTCGTTCTTGCAGACGATGTACTTGTTCGGCTCAATGAGCGACCCCTTGACGGTCGGCTTCTTTGGATTGCCGAGGATGTTGAGGAACTTGCGCGGGTCGTTGAGATAATGCGAGGCACTATACTCCTCCGCCTGCAGCGACTCTATCTTCTCTCCGCCGTGCATCTTGTTTTCCACATCTCGGTTCTGCGACGCGATAAGATCGTTTGTCGCCTTGAAGGACATGGCGACAAAGGTGATGCCGACAACGAGGATGATCAGGCAGAACGCCAGAATCAACTTGTCATAATTTTTAGCTAAGAAGTCCAAAGTAAGTTCCTCCTGTTAATCAGCCTGTTCTTCGTTGTCTTCATCGGCGTCATCCGAAGATTCTTCATCGTCGTCTGATGCGTCATCGGAATTTTCCGCGTTCTCCGCGTTCTCTTCCTGTACGAACTCAATCAAGTCATACCGTAGATTCCAGACAGTCTCCTTGGGTTCGTATGCCAGCAAATCCTGACGTTTCATTGGAATCTCGACCAAATCCATCTGGTTGCCCATCATGTTTCCGCCCATCATGCCAGGGTTCGGGCCACCCATCATGCCGGGGTTCGGGCCGCCCATCATGCCAGGGTTGTTTCTGCCCATCATGGCAGGGTTCGGGCCTCCCATCATGGCAGGGTTCGGGCCTCCCATCATGGCAGGATCCCCTGCCATGCCAGCTTCGCCGCCGCGTCTGCGCCTGCGTCCTCCTTCGCCGCCAAGCATTCCTGGCGCTTCCATCATCGGACCGCCTCTTCCAGCGCGTCCTACGCCAATATCCCGAGGGCCGCCTACCATGCCAGGACCGCCGGCCATGCCGTTGCCGCTTGAGGCGTTGATGGCCTCGTCCTGGATGCTGAGTTCGCTCCCCATCTCAGTTGGCGTGTCGGCGGCGGTCAGTTCAAGGCTCTTGAGGAAGAAGAGGTATTTGTCCGCCTTGGACATCAGGTTAATGAAGTTCTGGGCATGCGAGGGACTTGCCTCGATAGTCACTTCGACA
>JAEEGL011209911.1_pt1 | contig 14444 bp, 8 predicted proteins | sample 9134231 | NCBI WGS metagenome assembly JAEEGL01 (sample SAMN16246548, study PRJNA631951) | gut metagenome | biome: gut microbiome; feature: rumen; material: fiber-attached | host: Bos | place: Iran: Karaj | collected 2018-10
CGAGGTGGGCACCTGTTACCGCTGCCACACCACGGTGGAGCCGATGGTCTCCAAGCAGTGGTTCGTGAAGATGAAGCCGCTGGCCGAGCCCGCCTGCCAGGTGGTGTATGACAAGAAGCTGCGGTTCATCCCGGAGCGCTTCGAGAAAACCTACCTGCACTGGATGGAGAACACGCGCGACTGGTGCATCAGCCGCCAGCTGTGGTGGGGCCACCGCATCCCCGCATTCTACTGCGACGACTGCGCCGAGACCTTCGTCACCCGCGAGGACATCTCCGTCTGCCCGAAGTGCGGCGGCACGCATTTCCATCAGGATGAGGACGTGCTGGACACCTGGTTCTCCTCGGCGCTGTGGCCGTTCTCGACGATGGGCTGGCCTGAAAAAACGAAGGACCTGGCGACGTATTACCCGACGAGCACCCTCGTGACGGGCTACGACATCATCTTCTTCTGGGTCGCGCGCATGATCTTCTCCGGCATCGAAGTCATGGACAAGACGCCGTTCGAATACGTGCTCATCCACGGCCTCGTCAGGGACGCGCAGGGCCGCAAGATGTCCAAATCGCTGGGCAACGGCATCGACCCGCTCGAGGTCATCGACACGTACGGCGCGGATGCGCTGCGGTTCATGCTCCTGTCGGGCATTTCCCCGGGATCCGACATCCGCTACCAGGTGGAGAAGGTCGAGGGCGCGAGAAACTTCGCGAACAAGCTGTGGAACGCGTCCCGGTTCGCCATCATGAACATCAAGGACGAAGAAGGAAACTTCCTGCCCATGGCGGACGAGGCCACTGCCAAGCTGCAGCCCGAGGACCGCTGGATCCTGCAGGCCATCAACTCCGCGCTCACGGAGATCAACCTGAACATGGAGCGCTTCGAGTTCGCGCTGGCGGCGCAGAAGATCTACGAGCTCATCTGGGGCTCCTTCTGCGACTGGTACATCGAACTGATCAAGCCCAGGCTCTACGGCCCGGACGGCGAGGACAAGAACAGCGCGCGGTACTGCCTGGTCAGATGCCTCAAGACCATGCTGAAGCTGCTGCACCCGTTCATGCCGTTCATCACGGAGGAGATCTGGAGCTATCTGCCCAGGGAAGAGGGCGCCAAGGCCTTCCTGATGCAGGAGAGCTGGCCGGTGTTTGACCCGGCCATGGACTACGCCTCCGACGAAGCCGTGCTGAACCTCTCCATGGACATCATCAAGGCGATCCGCAACATCCGCCACGAGGCGGAGGCGCTGCCTTCGAGAAAGCTGCACGCGGTCATTCTGGCGCAGCCGGAGCTGGCGGAGCAGGCGAAGGCCGGCGAGCGCTACATGAAGACGCTGGCAAACCTGGAGGGCATTCAGTTCATCGCCTCCAAGGACGAGCTGCCCGAGGAGACCATGTCCGCAGCGCTGCCCGGCGTGGAAGTCTACGTGCCGCTCGACGACCTCATGGATTACGAAGCCGAGTACGCGCGCCTCACGAAGGAGCGCGAGAGGCTCACGAAGGAAGTGGCCAGGGTCACGAACCAGCTCGCGAACGAGAAGTTCGTCTCCCGCGCGCCTGCGCACGTCATCCAGGCGGAGCGCGACAAGCTGGCGGGCTACGAGGACATGCTGGCCAAGACGCTCGCGCGCATTCCCGTCGTGGAGAAGAAACTCGGAAAATAGGCATTTTGAGAGGCGCTTGCAAGGATAGGGCATCGGAGTTATGGACATCAGGCGATTTCAGGAATACAAAGACAAGGTGGTAAGCACCGTCGGACAGGTGATCGTCGGCAAGGACGAAGCGATCGAAAACGTTCTGATCTGCTTCGTCTGCGGCGGCCACGTGCTGCTCGAGGACGTGCCGGGGACGGGCAAGACCATGCTGCTGCGCGCCTTTGCCAAGGCCATCGGGGGCAGTTTCGGACGCGTTCAGTTCACGCCGGACCTGCTGCCCTCGGACCTGACGGGCATCAACTTCTACGACCGCAGGCAGGACGCGTTCGTCTTCCGCGAAGGCCCGCTCTTTGCCGGGATCATCCTCGCGGACGAGATCAACCGGGCCACGCCCCGCACGCAGTCCGCGCTGCTGGAGGCCATGGAGGAGCGGCAGATCTCCGTGGACGGCGAAACGCATCCGCTCAGCGAGCCCTTCATGGTCATGGCCACCCAGAACCCGCTGGAATCCTACGGCGTGTTTCCTCTGCCCGAGGCCCAGCTGGACCGCTTCTTCATGAGGCTGTCCCTGGGCTACATGACCCGCGCCCAGGAGCTCTCGGTGCTGGGCAGGGAGGACGCGAAAGTGCTGATCGAGGCGCTGCCGCAGGCCGTGACGGAAGAGGACAGCGCCTTTGTGAAGGACGCTTTCCGGCAAGTCAAGGTCTCGGAGGACTGCGCGGGCTACCTGATGGACATCGTGGAGGCGACCCGCAAGGAGAGCCGCTTCGTCAGCGGTGTCTCCACCCGCGGCGCCATCGCGCTGCATAAGGCGTCCCAGTGCAAGGCGGCCTTCGCGGGCCGGGACTACGTCATTCCCGAGGACATCCGGGCCATGGCGCCGGCTGTGCTGGCTCACCGCATTACGGCGGGCCTGACGAAGACCGAGGACGTGCTCGCGTACGTGAACGGCCTTCTCAGAAAGCTGCCTGTGCCCACGGAGCGCCTGTGATGCTCTTTTTAGTCTTTCTGATCATCGCCGCCGTCGCGGCGGAATACTGGTCTTTGGGACACGCTTTGGACGGCGTGTCCCACGCGTACGCGCCGGACCGTTCTCTGGCGGAGCCCGGGGAGGTTTTTCTCCTGCGCTCCGAGCTCGTGAACGCGTCCCGGCGCTTCGTTCCTTTTTTGAAGCTTGAGGAAAGCGTGCCCGAGGAACTGACCCTGTCGGAAGGAGAGGATCTGCTGCAGCAGACGTCCGCCGGAAAGAAACTGTCGGACCGCATCTTCCTGCTGCCGCGGCAGAAGTGGGAGCGCAGCCTTCCCGTGTCTCTGCCCGCCCGCGGACGTTACATTTTCCGCGGCGTTTCCATGGCCGGAGGCGATTTTCTGGGGCTGAAGGAAACGGGGAATACGTACAGCGAGTTCTCGGAGATCGTGGTGGTACCCGCCCGCCTGGAAAGGGCGGACCTGGACCTGGCGCTGGGCAGCTACCTGGGCGACCGCAGCGTGCGCCGCTTTCTGCTGGAGGACCCCGTGCTGACGGTCGGGTTTTCCCCCTATACCGGGCGAGAGCCCATGAAGTCCATCTCCTGGCCCAGAAGCCTCGTCTCGGGCGAATTGATGGTGAAAAACTTCGACCACACGACGCAGCTGTGCGCGAACGTATTCCTTTGCGTGCGCAGAGGGCAGAGCGATGAGGACGCGCAGCGGACGGAAGCCTGCTTTTCCCTGGCCCGCACGGTGTGCGAGACGCTGGAGGAGAAGAAACTGAAGTACCGCTTTCTGACGAACGCGGATACGGCGGGCGCCTTTTCCCTGTGGGACTGCGTGGACGACGGGCTGGGAAGCAGCCATCTGCAGACCATTTTGGAGGGGCTGGGCAGAGCCACGCATGAGCCGGCCAAGCCTTTTCAGCGCGTGCTTGAAAGCGCTCTGCACCGCAGCGCGGAAGGACGGATGAACGTCTTCATCTTTCCGGAAAGCTGCCTGGCGGAAGACGGTCCGGACGGATTCCGCGGGCAGATCCGCCTGCTGGAGCGCTGCTGCGGCTGCCAGAGCCTCATCCTGACGCCGGACGGCGCGCAGGAAAGCGCACGGAAGGAGGCCGCGGTATGAACCTCCTGTTCTTCTTCAAGATCCTCGCCGATCTCTGCTTTTACCTTTCCATCGCGTCCTTTTTCGGCGTCTCCTTCGGCCTGAAGGACGCGCTGATCCCGCACGCGCTGCTCGTCGCTTTGGCTTGCGCGCTGGGCAGGGCCTGGGATGCGCCCGAAACTGAAAAACAGGGCAGGGGCGCGCGGCGTTTCATGCCTCTTTCGCTGCTGGCGGCCGCCCTGTTGGCGCAGCAGCTGCTGGGCTTGACGGGGAAGGCGGGCGCTGCAGGTCTCGTGATCCTGCTGCCGTGCTTTGCCTACGGGTTTTACTGTCTTCAGAAGAGGGCCTGGGACCCGCAGCTCTCCGAAAGCCGTAGCCAGTTCCTGCTGCTCGTCAAGATCCTGCCCTTCATGTTCGTCATTGGCCTCTTCGCCATGGACTTCGGCCGTCTTTCGGCCTACACGCTGCCCCACGCGGTGCTCTTCCTTTCGGCCAGCGTGCTGCTGCTGCGCATGCTGCGGCAAAAGCCTTCCGTTCTTCGCGACAAGCGCTTCCTTTTCGCCAACGGCGCCGCCGCTGCCGGCGCGCTGCTGGCGGCGATGGTCCTGAGCAGCAAAGCCTTCCTGGGCGCGGTCTCGTCTGCGCTCGGCGCGCTGTGGTCCCTCCTCGTGACCCCGCTGCTGGCCATCATCACCGCAGTAGCCATGCTGGTGTACTGGCTCTTCAGCCTGCTGTTTTCCGGAATACTGGCGAAGAACGAAGGCCAGGAGCTTCAGATCGAAATGCGCAGCGCAGAGGAGATCCTGGAGGAGGCAGGGCTCGCGGGAGAGGGCGATCATCCGGTGCTGGCGGCTCTTTTTGCGATCCTGCTGGCCGCGCTCATCGTCTTCATCATCTACCGCCTGTTCCGCCGTCTGCGTCCCGCCGTGGGCGCGGCAAAAGCTGGCGTCTCCCTGGAGCAGCGCTCTTTCCTGGCTCCGGGAGAGGAAAACCGGCGAAGCGGGCTCGGCCTTCTTCTGGGAGGGTCACCCGAGGACAGGGTGCGCCGGCGCTACATCAAAGTGCTGAAGCTCTGCGAAAGAAAAGGCGCGCAGGGACTAGCCGGGGCGACCACGCATCAGCAGATGCAGATCGGAAAGATCGTGCTGCCCGGGTGCGAAAAGGAGCTGGAAGCCCTGCGCACGCTGTATCTGGCGGCCCGCTACGGCGAACGGACGGACGCGGAAGCGGCCAAGGAGGCGGACAGGCTCTGGAAAGCGGTGCAGGAGGCATCGCGCAGGCGCTGAAAGGAAGGCGTTTTCTCAGCGCAAATTCTTCCCGAACATGCAAACGCACGGATTCTGTGCGTTTTTTTATGCCTTCGGAAAACGCGCAAAACAGTCCGAAGCATTATTGCAGACAAACGCCCGATAGTGTGCTATAATACATTGATATTCTATGCACATCTGTACGGAGGTTTGGACGTATATGAAGATCGCAGTGGACGCCATGGGCGGCGACAACGCGCCGCAGGCGGTCATCGAAGGCTGCATCGCGGCGCTGGATGACATGGAAGCGGACATCGTGCTCGTGGGAAAAGAAGATGTCGTCCGGGAAGAACTGAAGAAATACGAAGGCATGTACGACGAGGAGAGAATCCAGATCGTCCACGCCGAAGAAGTGATAGAAAACGAGGACAGCCCCGTCAAGGCGGTCCGCACGAAGAAGAATTCCTCGCTTGTCATGGCGGTGGAGATGGTGCGGGACGGAAGCGCGAACGCGGTCCTGTCCGCCGGCAACACCGGCGCCCTCATGACGGCGGCGCTGCTGCGCCTGGGCCGAATCAAAGGGATCGAGCGTCCCGCCATCGTGTCCGCTTTCCCCAAACTGGGCAGAAAGGGCGAATTCGTCCTGCTCGTGGATACCGGCGCAAACGTGGACTGCACGGCCAGCCATCTGCTGGGTTTCGCCCACATGGGCAGCATCTACCGCCAGCACGCGTTCGGGACGGAAGAACCGAAGATCGGGCTGATCAACATCGGCACGGAGGAGACGAAGGGCACGGCCATGCTGAAGGAGGCGTTCGGCCTGCTGAAGGGTTCGGACCTCAACTTCATCGGCAACGTCGAAGGCCGGGACATCCCGCGCACGGAAGCGGACGTGCTCGTCTGCGACGGTTTTACGGGCAACATCGTTCTGAAGCTCACTGAGGGCACGGCCTGGAACGTGTTCAAGCAGATCAAGGATAAGCTCACGGAGGACTTTCAGGCCAAGCTCGGCGCGCTGCTGCTGAAGAAGAAGCTGTACAGCCTGAAGGAAGAATTCGATTATTCCAACTACGGCGGGGCGCCCATCCTGGGCGTAAAGGGGCTCGTGTTCAAGATGCACGGGTCATCGTCCGCCAACGCGGTGCGCCAGGCGCTCCTCAAGGCGTCGGAGGTGTGCAAGCGCGACGTCATCGGCGAGATCGAGGCGAAGATGGGACGGTATACGGAGCATGGAGCTGAGTAAACTCGAAGACATCATCGGATATCGCTTTCGCGACAGACAGCTGCTGCAGCGGGCCGTCACGCACAGTTCGTATGCCAACGAGCATCTGGGCAGCCCCAGCGAGGGCAACGAGCGCCTGGAGTTTTTAGGCGACGCGGTGCTGGGCGCCTGCGTGGGCCTGCAACTGTACAACCGCTATCAGGACAAGGAAGAAGGGTATCTCACGAAGATGCGCGCGTCCATCGTCTGCGAGCGGTCGCTGGGAAACGCCGGCAGAAAGCTGGGCATCAACGCCTTCCTGCTGCTGTCCCGCGGCGAAGAGAGCGGGGGCGGGCGGGAGCGCGTGTCCATCATTGCCGACTGCATGGAGGCCATCATCGGCGCGGCGTATCTGGACGGCGGGTTTGACGCCGCCAACGCCGTCGTGAAGAATTGCCTGGGTGAGACGGCTCACCTGTGCGAGGACGGGCTTTTGCCCAAGGACGCCAAGACGACGCTGCAGGAAGTCTTAAGCCATCGCACCGCGAAGTGCGGTGACCCACAGATTCGCTACGAGATCACGGCGGAGAGCGGGCCGGACCACGCGAAGGTCTTTACCGCGGAGGTGTCCTGCTACGGAAGGCCTGCCGGAAGCGGCCAGGGCAAGAGCAAGAAGGAGGCCGAGCAGCATGCGGCTGCCGTAGCGCTCGAAGCGCTGAAGGCCAAGAGGTAAGACATGTTTTTTAAACGGATGGAGCTCAACGGATTTAAATCCTTTGCAGATCCGATCACAATAGAATTCACGGAAGGGATGACCTGCATCGTCGGCCCGAACGGATCCGGCAAGTCCAACATCTCGGACGCCATCCGCTGGGTGCTCGGCGAGCAGAGCCCGAAGATGCTGCGGGGCGGCAAGATGGAGGAAGTCATCTTCGCCGGCACGCAGACGCGCAAGCCCAAGGGCATGGCGGAGGTCACCCTCGTCGTCGACAACAGCGACCACATCCTGCCCATCGACTACGCAGAGGTAGGCATTACGCGGCGCATGTACCGCTCCGGCGAGAGCGAGTACATGATCAACCGCGCGCCCTGCCGGCTGCGCGACATCCGGGAGCTCATCATGGATACCGGCATCGGGGTGGAAGGGTATTCCATCATCGGGCAGGGCAAGATCTCGGACATCATCAGCAACAAGATGGACAGCCGCCGCGAGATATTCGAGGAAGCGGCGGGCATCGTCAAATACAGGAACAAGAAGGCGGAGACGGAGCGAAAGCTCGAGAACGCCACGCAGAATCTGGCCAGGGTCGCCGATATCGCGGGCGAACTGGGAAGCCGGCTCGGCGGGCTCGAACGGGAGTCGAAGAAGGCGGTCGAGTATCTGGACATCCGGGAGAAATACCGGGACGTGGAGATCAACATCATCCTGCGCAACATCGAGGCGGCCGATAGCAAGACGGCAGCCGTGAGGCAGGAGATGGGCGAACTCGAAGCCAGACTTGCCGAAGACAAGCGGCTGCGGGACGAGATCGAGGAGCAGATCCGCGAAAAGCGCGCCAAGGCCGAAGCGTCTTCCGACAGGCTGGATGCGCTGCGGAGCGACATCGCGCGCGTTACGGAGGAGATCCACTTCGTCGAGAGCCGCGAGGAACTGAACAACGAACGCTGTGCGGCGCTCGAGCGCGACAGGACGCGTCTGGAAGGCGAACTCGCCGCGGCGGAAGAGAAGCTCTCGCGTGAACGCGCCAATGCCGAACAGATCCGCGAGGCGATCGCGTCCGCGATCTCGGATGCGGAAGACGCGAAGAAGAAGGCGGAGGAAAAGGCCAGAGCGCTGCGGGCTGCGGAAGCGCAGCTGGCGGAGAAGGAAAAGGCGCTCGCGCAGGAGCGGGACGATCAGATCTCCCAGATCAACGCGAAGATCGCCGAGATCCGCGTATCGCAGGGCAAACTCTCCGCGCGGCATAAGCTGCTGGAAGAGCTGGAGAAGGCCTACGAAGGATACAACGGAGCCGTGCGGTTTATCATGGAATCCGGCACGCCAGGGCTCGTCGGCGCCGCCGGCGACCTGCTGAAAGTGCCCCGGGGCTGGGAACTCGCCATCGAGACCGCCCTCGGCGGCAACGTGCAGAACATCATCTGCGAGGACGAGGCGGCGGCTAAAGAAGCCATTGCGCTCCTGAAGAGCCGCAAGGCAGGCCGGCTCACGTTCCTGCCCGCGGATAGCATCAAGCCTGGAAAACCGGCCGAGACCGAGGACATCGAAGGCTCGGACGGCTACCTGGGCCTGGCGAGCGAGCGGGTCAGCTGCCAGGGCGGCTATCAGAACGTCGTGGAATACCTGCTGGGACGGGTCATCGTGTGCCGGGATCTTGACAGCGCGCTGGCCATGTCGAAAAAGAGCGGTTCGCTGCGCTTCGTCACGCTCGAAGGAGAGCACATCAATCCGGCGGGCGCCATCACCGGCGGATCATTCAAGAATCATACGGGCAACATCCTGTCCCGCCGCGCGGAAAAGGAGCGGCTGGAGCGGGCTTTGAAAGAGGGCGAAAAGACCTTGTCTGAGGCGCAGGCGGACCGCGCGAAGCGGGAAGAGGCCGCGCAAAAGCTCGCGGAGGAGGCGGAAGACATCCGGTCCGCTGCGGAAACCGCCAGAAAGGTCTCTTCGGACGCCTACATGGATGCGAATGCGGCTTCGCTGCAGGCGAAGAGCGCTTCGGACCTCGAGGAGAGGGTGAAGGCGCAGATCCGCGAGCTGGAAGGCGAGGCCGCATCGAAGCGGTCATCCCTTTCGGACATTGACCGCCAGAAGGACGAGATCGCGGTGTTCGCGGGAGAGGCATCCGCGACGCTGGAGGAAAAGAAAGCCGAAAAGGCCGCGCTGGAAGAAGCGGAGAACGAAGCCGCTTCCGCGAGACGGCAGGCGGCTTCGGAAGCCGACGCGCTCGAGGAGGACCGCACGCGCCAGGACAGCGTGCTGTACGAGCACCAGGTGGCCAAGCACGACGCGGAGGTGCGCCTCGCGCGCTTCGACGCGCAGACGGACACGCTGAAGGAGAAACTCTGGGAGGAGTTCGAACTGTCCTACGCGCAGGCGCAGGATCGCTCCGATCCCGACTTCGTCATGTCCCGCGGCCTGAAGGAATCCCGGGAATACAGAGAGAGGCTGCGCGAGCTCGGCGACGTCAATGTGGGCGCCATCGAGGAATACAAGGCCGTCAAGGAACGCTTCGACTTCCTGTCGCAGCAGAAGGCGGACCTGGAGCAGGCCATGGAGGAGCTGGGCGCGGTCATCAGCGACATCGACAGCACCATCAAGGCGCGCTTCAAGGAGAGCTTCAACGCGGTGGTCGCGAACTTTGAGAGCACGTTCACGGAGCTGTTCAAGGGCGGACACGCGCGGCTTTCGCTGGAGGATCCGGAGAATCCGCTGGAATCGGCCATCGAGATCGAGGCGCAGCCGCCCGGGAAAAAACTTCAGAACATGAACCTGCTCTCCGGCGGAGAGAAGACCATGACGGCCATCGCCCTCATGTTCGCGGTGCTGAAGGCAAAACCGACGCCGTTCTGCATCCTCGACGAGGTCGAAGCCGCGCTGGACGAAGCGAACATCGACTGCTTCGCCCGCTACTTAAATCATTTTGACCAGACGCAATTTGCGCTCATCACGCATCAGAAGGCGACCATGGAGTACGCGGACGCGCTGTACGGCGTCACGATGCCCGAGCAGGGCATCTCCAGGGTGCTGTCCCTGAAGTTAGGAGACCACTTTGATATCGACTAAGAAAAAATCCTTCTTCGGAAGGATGACGGAAAGACTGGAAGACGTCTTCTTCTCGCGGCCCACGCCGGACGAGGACATGCTGGAAGAACTCGAGGACGTGCTCATTTCCTCGGACATCGGCATGGATACGACCATGAAGATCATCGACAACCTGCGGGACCGCATCCGCATGGATCGCCTCAAGGACGCCGGCGACGTGCGCGAAGCCATCAAGGAGATCGTGCGGGACATGGTCGACAAGGGCGAACGCCTCGCGCTGTGCCCCGAGACGCCTCTGTTCATCATGATGATCGGGGTCAACGGCGTCGGCAAGACGACGTCGATCGCCAAACTGGCGCACCGGCTGAAGAACGAAGGGAAGTCCGTGCTGCTCGTGGCGGCGGACACGTTCCGGGCGGCAGCGGCTGAACAGCTTACGATCTGGAGCGAACGCGTGGACGTGCCCATCATCAAGCACAAGGAGGGAGCCGATCCCTCCGCCGTCATCTTCGACGGATGCGCGGCGGCGAAGGCCAGAGGGGTGGACGTCATCATCTGCGACACGGCCGGCCGGCTGCAGAACAAGAAGAACCTCATGGCCGAGCTCGCGAAGATGAACAAGGTCATAGACCGGGAATTCGCGGGGGCTGCCCGCGAGACGCTGCTCGTCGTGGACGCGACGACCGGCAAGAACGCTGTTTCTCAGGCGATGGAATTCAACGACGCCGCGGAGCTGACGGGGATCATCCTCACGAAGCTCGATGGCACGGCAAAGGGAGGTATCGTCGTGACCATTGCGGACGAGTTGGATCTGCCTGTGAAATATATAGGATTGGGAGAGGGTATGGACGACCTGGAGCCGTTCGACCCGCAGAGTTTTGCTGAAAGCATTTTCGAGGGGTAAATACGTATGGACGAATCTTTAGGAAGACAGCACGAGGAAGAGGTGCTCGCGGCTTTCGATAAAGTCGCGCAGGACCTGCGTTCCTCTTCATCGCTGGAGGAAGAGATCTTCGGTACCTCACAGCCCGCTTACGCCGCCCCTGCGGCCGCAGCGCCCTCCGGGGAACTGACCGGGCGCTCGCGCGCCTCGCAGGGCCGCAGCAGCAAGCACGCCAAGTCGGAGCCTGCCAGAACCAGGACCGACGACGGCGGATCGCAAAGCAAACCGAAGAAACAGAAGAAACCGAAGAAGAAAAAGAGAGTCACGTTCGGCAAGGTCATCCTGTGGCTGTTCCTGATCTGCCTGTTCCTCGGCATCGCAGCAGCCGGTGTCGTGGGGTATTACGTCTACGGCATCGTCAAGGAGGCACCGGAGATCAACCCGGACAACCTGTACGACCTGCTGGCGGAAAACTCCGTCATCTACGACGCGGACGGGGAGATCCTGGACAACATCTACTCCGGCGACTCGCTGCGGTCCAATCTGGAATATAAGGACATCCCGAAGAACCTGATCAACGCCTTCGTCTCCATTGAGGATAAGACGTTCTGGGAGCATCACGGTTTCAACGTCGTGCGCATCATCGGCGCCATCCGCGACGCCCTGAAGTACGACATGGAGATCTCGGGCACGTCCACGATCACGCAGCAGCTGGCCAGAAACCTCTACCTGGCGGACATCAAGAGCGTGCGTTCCATGGACCGCAAGATCACCGAGGCTTACTACACGCTCATCCTGGAGCGCAACCTGTCCAAGGAACAGATCATTGAGGCCTATCTGAACACGATCTATCTGGGGTTCAACGCCAGCGGCGTGCAGGCGGCTTCCCAGGCCTATTTCTCCAAGGATGCGCGCGATCTCAGCCTGATGGAATGCGTGTGTCTGGCGGCTCTGCCGCAGCAGCCCGTCACCTACGCGCCCATCAAGCGCATGGCGGTGGGCGACGTGGAGGACATCGACTCTTTAGACGTCATCAGCCAGGACAGCGAGTGGGTCACGTACTTCAACGACGCGTGCGTTCCCCGCATGAAGATGATCCTGCGCTTCATGCACGAGCAGGGCGCCATCACCGATTCGCAGTACAAGGCGGCAGACCCGAGCACGCTGCGCCAGTACATCCATCCGGGCAGCAACGCGTACGCGAACTCCGGGGTCACGTCTTACTTCACGGACTACGTCGTAAAGCAGGTGCGCGCCGATCTCATGCGCGAGCTGGGGCTTGACGAGGCTCACGCCGACAGCATGCTCTATAACGGCGGCCTGTACATCTATACCACCATGAACCGCGAGATCCAGACCAAGATGGAGGAGGTCTACGCGGACAACGCCGGCTGGCCTACCATCAGTTCCTACCGCACGGACGGAAACGGCAGCATCATCGGTGACAACGGCAAGATCATGCTGTACAGCAAGAGCTACATGATCGACGAGGACGGCGACTTCGTCCTGAACACCGACGAATTTGAATGGCGCCCCAACGGCGATCTGAAGATCTACGGAGGCAACCGCCTGAACTTCTTCAAGACTTCCACCGGATCCGGCACGGACTACAGCATCGAGTTCAAGTCCATGTACGAGAAGGTCGAAGGCCTGATGTACAGCATCGAGGGCGGCACCTGGCTCATTCCGGCGGAGTATAAGGACCGGACGGAAGAGGGAGACCTCATCATCAAGTCCGCGTTCTTCACGGATCATCAGGGCGTCATCAAGAAGCTCGACGACGGCCGCATCTACATCGGAGAGGATAACTATACGCTGAAGAGCCCGGTCATCCAGCCGCAGTCCGCCATGGTCATCATGGAGACGGGCAGCGGCAAGATCCTGGGCATGATCGGCGGGCGCAACGTGGAAGGCAAGCTGCTCTACAACAGAGCGACGGCTCCGCGCCAGCCGGGCTCGTCCATCAAGCCCATCGCCATCTACTCCACGGCCCTGCAGGCCGGCGTGGACGGAAAAGGCAACTTCACGGCCGCGATGCCTCTGGACGACCGTCCCGTCGTCATGGGCGGCAAGCCCTGGCCCAAGAACTGGTACGCCGGTTACTGGGGCATCAAGAACATGCGCTACTGCATCGAGCAGTCCATCAACACGACGGCGGTCCAGTGCTATCTGCAGATGGATCCGCAGTGGTGCGTCGATCAGCTGGAAGCCATGGGCATCACCAGCCTCGTCCACAGCGGCGCGGTCAACGACATAAACGCTTCCGCGCTGGCGCTCGGCGGCATGACGAAGGGCATTTCGCCTCTCGAGATGTGCGGCGCCTATGCGACGTTCGGCAATTACGGCGTCTATACCGAGCCCATCTGCTACACGACCGTTACGACGAAGAAGGGCGATGTCGTTCTCGAGAAAAAGCCTGTTACGCGCAGGGTCCTGTGCGAGGAGGTCGCTTCCATCATGCTCGACATGCTCCGCACGACCGTCACGAACGGCCTGTCCAGCGGGGCGAGGATCAGCTGCCAGCCCTCCGCGGGCAAGACCGGCACCACGTCCGATAACTTCGACCTGTGGTTCTGCGGGCTCACGCCGCAGCTGACCGGCACGGTCTGGATGGGCAACGACGTGAACATCTCCATGCGCGAGTACTCCGGCATCGCGGCTCAGATGTGGGCTAAGGTCATGGAGACCGTCGGCGCGATGTATGAGCGCGGCGAATTCGAGCTGCGCGGCGAGATCGTGCGGGCGACGGTGGACAAGTACTCCGGCAAAGGCATGGGCGAGTATTCCGAGGGCATCGGCGAACTGTTCGTCAAGAACACCGTGCCCGGCGAGAAGGACGATGCGCACGTATCCGTTACGATCTGTGCGGAGAGCGGCTATCTGGCCACGCCCGACTGCGAGCACACCGCCACGAAGATCGGCATCGTCCGTCCGGGCGGCAGCTCCTGGGAGAAGATCATCGCGGAGAGCGGCCTGCGGTCGCTGAGCGTCGATTCCGAACCCGATGCCAAGCGCGATGCGCCCGACTATTACTGCCCGCTTCACAACCCGAATCCGGTACAGTATCCGATCTCACCGCTGTATTCCGGCGAAAGCCCCTACGATTCGGTGGAACCGGATGAACCCGAAGAGGACGAGCAGGGTGAAGGCGAGGACAACATCCCCGCGTATGACCCGAACAACCCGGATTACATCCCGGGCATTTCCGATCCGTCGCTGTACATCCCGCCCAGCAACAATAACAACGATGACCAGACGCCTTCCGAGGAGCCCGATCAGCCTTCCGGCGGCGAGGCTCCGAGCGAGGACGGCGCGCAGACGCCTCCTCCGGCAGAGCCGGAAGCGCCTTCCGGCGCGGAAGCTCCTGCGCCCGGCGGCGAAGGAGGGGAGACCCCGGCGCCTGGCGGAGAGAGTGGCAATTAGCCGTTTAGCGGAGAGAAATCAAAACCATATATTGACATGTTCGTAAAACTGTAGTAGACTTCTTGTGAATGCGGGCGAAAGCCCATGAGAAGACCGCTGCCTGCCGTCTGCTTGTTTCTGGCAGCCGGCATCGCCATCAGTTTTTATACGGATATCCGCTGCAGGCACCTGTGCATCCTTTGCATGGGTGCTTGTTTTGTGGCAGA